>LKMJ01005019.1_pt1 | contig 12465 bp, 6 predicted proteins | sample 643391 | NCBI WGS metagenome assembly LKMJ01 (sample SAMN04112250, study PRJNA286221) | soda lake metagenome | biome: soda lake; feature: Kulunda Steppe; material: water; isolation source: sample PL-Br10 brine of Picturesque Lake | place: Russia: Kulunda steppe | collected 2010-07
TCGTTTTTATTGACCCATACACGTATTGAGCGAATCCATCGGTTATACATTCTTCGGCCTGTTGTTGCACTTGTTAAAAAGTGACACCGAAGTAAAGCGTTCTTCATTTCTTGTCCATTTTCGTCTAAAATGATTATGTAAAACACATTCTCTTTGTATCGGTTAAAAAAGTAGTTATAGTCGTTGGTGAATCTGAAATGAGCTGCATGACGATTGCTCCAAAACGCAAATGTTTTTTGAATTCGAGATATGGTGTGTTCGAAAGGTCGAAGTAATCTTGATTCTGGGCCTTGGAATTTCAGATCAGTATTCCCTAAAAATCGAACACAATGATCATGTGAATTCGCACACCATCCAAATCGAGAGCAACATCGCGCCCCCGAACACCTTGCACCATAATTCGGACCACATCTACCATTTCTTTGTGTAGGAATATCATTGACGCTTTGGAGTCTTTCAATACGCACGGCATTAAATGGTGTCTGCTCTCTTTTTCTCAAACCTATAGTATTTTTACCCTGTCTTAATGTTATAAGTGTCGCATCCCATTCCCATTCACGAGGGCGTAGAGTATGCCATATTTGTTGTCTTCCATTCACAATCACATTAAAACTGTCGTGACTCCCAGAACCGAGAGGATTAATTCTCGCTTTTAACAAGTAATCGCCCGAACTGGGAGCATTGAATTCGTATTCAAAAGTCGCATTATTCGTAATAAGAATTGTATAGTAGTTCCAAGGTTGGTCATTGTATGACATATCTTTGAAGCGACTCAAATGAGAAAAGTTTTCTAAACCATTTTCTATTTCAGACACCACGATGTAATCGCGGCCTTTTGTCAAAGACTGTGTAGATTTTGTGTCAAAAGGTTCATGATCTTCATTTAATGAAATAGTGCCGTTCGTAAATCGACCTTGGACGTCAAATTCGGTAGGTATTTGGTCATAATCTAATTGGATCATGACTAAACCACTCCCACCTTGCGCCGTCTCTCTGGTTCTATTAAGATCACCTCCGCCTCCGCCGCCACCTCCGGTATTCTGACCCGCACCTCCTCCACCTCCACCATGCACACCTCGGACTCCTCGTCCTGCACCCCAATTGCTTCCCACTGCTCCGCCACCATGACCACCTTGTCGATTTTCCGCATTTTCTCCATTACCGAGACCACCTTCCCCTCCGGCGCCTCCAGATCTCCAAGCTCCACCACCGCCGCCACCATATCCGTCTCTACCACCAGATCCACCTTTTCCACCACGTCGCCATCCATGGTGCGCACCACCCCCGCCACCACCTCCACCTAAAGGCGCATCGCCACCATTGAATTTTCCTCCGTTTCCACCACGTCCACCTACATGTAATTCTTGTCCTCCGATCAAAACACGCACACCTTCACCATCATTCTTTTTACCTTCAGCAACGAGTTCGAATTTTCCGCTATTTTCTTTAATGACAGTATTTTCTCCTGTTCCCGTACGTGCTACCGTAACAGTATATTTTCCTATAGGTAACTCAACTTTACGATCGACAACCTCACCCCCCTTTCCACCCGGTCCCCATTTCAGGTTACTCGATCCGTTTTCACCCCCACCTACGAGTAAAACATGCGCTTTGCGTTCTTTCACCAGTTCAAATGTACCGTTTTGACGGAAGGCGTACAATTTTTTGTTATTATTCTCTTTAACACTTTGAATTCTTCTTTCTTCCGCACGTCTTGCCTCTTCTCTTCTTTGAATTTCTTCTACATCTTTTTCAATACGTAAAGCTGAAAATGCGGTCGGTTCTCTTGCGCGCAATCCTATAGTATGCATTCCTTTTGTCAATTCCATTTTTCTTGTTCTCCATGCCCATCCCTTAGGTCTACCGGTATGCCACGTATGGGTTTGTCCGTTCAGCACAAAATGAAAACTATCATTGTTTCCCGAACCTCTTGTATCGATACGGACCTTGAATAGATATGGACCGGCTTCGGGTGCATCGAAGGTATAATTAAAAGTCGTATTGTTTCTGCTGAATAAAACCACAAAATAATTCCAGTCTTGATCATCATAAGACACGTTTGCAATCCTATTAAGACGGCTATCTATATTAGTAAATCGCGTAATATCTGGATTGATTTCACTGATAATGATATAGTCTTTTTGCTGTTCAAAATCGCGAACACTTATAGAATCTAATGGTTGATGATTTTCGTTCAATGTAATTTGGCCATCATGAAATGCTGTCGCTTCGTTGAACATGTCATGCTCGATTTTCAAGGCGCTGAAGGGGGTGGGTTCATCACTCGTTATATCTATGATGTTTTGTCCTTCGGTAAACTCAATCAGTAACAGCGCCCAACCCCATTCCGTTTTAGGCCGCGTTTCCCAATTATATTGCTCTTTATCATTTACGGTGACCTTGAAACTATTGTTATTGGTAGACCCGTTGGTGTGAATACGGACTTTGAATCTGTAGACTCCGGTAAAAGGAGCTTCAAAAGTATATCTAAAGCTCACATTTCTATCCGGAACAAAAGCGATATAATATTCCCAGGATTGATCATCATAACTTATACCATGTAAATTACCAAATCGATGGTCGTATCTAGCCATGAAACCGGGGTTCGAACTTTTTTCGCTTATGACGGCGTAATCCTCTCCGGCAACAAAGTCTGTCGCACTCGGTGTATTCAAAGGTTCGATAATTTTACTGATTTCGAGTTTTCCATCAGTATAAGTCGAACTTCGCATGTCCATAGTCTGAATTATTTTTTCTATGATTTCTCCTTGTACGCGTTCGATTTCTTGTTTCACCTTTTCATTTATTTTTTCTTCGTCTTTTGATTCAAGACGAGGACCCATATTATCAAACCTTGATTCTTCCTTTCGCCTATCGGGCAATGAGGTCAAAGAAGCTGAATAGCGGACGATAACAGTTCCATGACCTCCCGAACCTCCTTGCCAATTTATTGTCCTTCCATTACTCTGTTCAATGCTTGCACCTCCCCCGCCTCCAGATCCCGTACCATTGATGCCGTCTTTGCCTTCTGCGCGACCTCCATCACCTCCATTTTGACCTCCTTTTCCTGCTTCCGCTCTCGTGCGTCCACCTCCGCCTCCACTTCCATAAACAATTTCTTCACCTGTTATATTGGATTTAAAGCCTTGACCCCCATGTAATACCTTACCTGCTTCCGACGCGCCACCACCTCCTGCGGCATCATCTTCCGTATTTGGTCCTCCCTTATGACCCATACCTTGAGCATTAAAAGTCACGCTCAATCCACCTTTGGGAAAACGTATTGTTCTTCCGGATCCTCCTCCTGAACCACCCGTAGATTGATCATTTGCAATCCCGTTTTCCTGCCCGCGCGCACCACCACCTCCTCCATTTACTCGAATCGGGCCAAAAGCAGAGGGTTTACCTTTTCTTCCCACATTTTCTGCTCTAGATGTTCCTCCTTCACCCACGATGATAGGTACAGTTCCCGTTTCTACTTTATATTCTTGAACATAGACGACTTCACCACCACCTCCTCCACCACCGGAACTGTTTCCATGGGCGCCACCACCACCGCCTCCACCACCTACGATTAAAAGTTGAACGCGTGTCGGAGTTTCAAAAACTATGGAATGCTCTCCCGGTGTTTTAAAAACATGAACACGATCCCCGGCTACTTCAATAATACGATCTCCGCCTTCCACACTAGGATCTTGAATAAAACGGCTTTTTTCTTTTTCTATGTCATACCGTACTCTCAAATTAGGCGTCCAATCATTCCTAGCAATTTCATTTTCCATTATTTTTTCATCTATGGGGAAAAATGGACCATGTCGCGATTCAGAGGCTTCTAATGTCCACTGTACGGGATCTCGTTCCGCATTGCCTCCCGTGGCCCATCGATAACCCTGGACATGTTGGGCATCTTTTAACGTGAAAATGCCGGCCCATTTTCCATCTGAAGGTCTCAAAACGCTCAATTTACGAGCAGACGCGCCTACCTGACCATCTAATAAATTTTCAGGATCTCCGCTCGATTCATATGTATATGATCCAACATCAGTAACAGATACAGGATTCACCCACTCACCATCTATTTTGAATTGGAATGAAGCCACCTGCACACCCGCACTTTCAACACGTGTCCTTTTTACGCTCCATAAAAAGTATTTGTAATTATTCCTTGAACGGCGATTTCTATATTCTTCGTTTATGTTGGCTTCTTTGGCTCTATATCTTATTAAAACCATACCCGACCCTCCGGCTCCGGAATATCCATTTTGACTACCCCCGCCGCCACCTCCACCTGTTGCATCTAATCCATTTTCTCCCCAACTTCCAGAACTGCCTCCGTTTCCGCCTCCTCCTTTTCCTCTCAATGCAATTATTCCTTCCCGACCTGACCCACCGCCGCCACCACCTGCAAGAATACCCTCTTCTCCGATTTCGGTCCCAAAAATATAACTCATATTAATACCTTCACCTCCGTCTCCTCCTCTCAAAGCGGCATTGCTTTGTCCGCGCGACATCGCACCACCTCCACCCGCACCACCTTCATCATTTGATCTTGTACCAAGTCCTTGTCCACCATGAGAACCCATACCCCAAAAATTCTTTTCTCTCTGTACACCTACGGCACCATTTACAGTATTTCGCGTTGATCGAGCGCCGCCACCAGAACCACCTTGGGAAGGAGCTTGATTATGCGAACCTCCACCACCACCTCCGATCGCACGAAGATCTAAAAATACAGAATCCCCTCCATTTTCACCCCTTCTGTTACCGCTCACAGCTAATCCTCCGGTTCCCACCACGACTTTCATAGATCCTCTTTTTACTTTTACATTCTGTCCTAAAACTAATCCTCCGGCACCCCCGCCTCCTCCACCCCCGCTATGACTATCTTGACTACCCCCACTGCCTCCGCCGGCAATCAAAAGAACATCGACATGACCGTCCTCGTTTATTTCAAATGTCGTTTCTCCCGGTATACTAAACACATGAACAGAATAGTCATCATAATCATACACTTTATCACCACCTGTACCTATCATCGTTGGTGTCCTGTTCAATGCCTCTATTGCTTCTCGATGTGCTTCATCTCTTTGTAACATGACCAAACGCCGCAAAAAGAAAAGATCTAACATCTGCAAAGCTCCCACTTGACTTCTCAAAAAAGCGTGACCGACATACATGTAAACCGGACCCAATATGCAAGATTGAAACACTTGTTTCGCTCCGCCTCCGACGACAATGTAACCATCTTTATCCGTGATGACACCACCCGGTCTTCCTGAACGCCCTATTTCTACTCCATCTATGTATAATATTTGATGAGACGAAGTGGCCACCTTGGCAATATTATGCCAATTTCCATCCGCATATTTTTTCTCTGTCGTAAAAGAATGAATGACTCCATCCATATTTTGTTCACTCATATAAATTTGACCACTTTCCGTAATATCTAGACTTGTCCAAGCTTTTGTTCCGGACGCCGAAGAACCTTTATTACTTACCAAAGAAGCTCTTAATTCATTATTGCTGCCTTGACTGCCCTGACTGCCTTGACTGCCCTGACCAGTAAAACCACCCGGCTTACTCTTAAACCAAAGCGCAAAGGTGTACTCTTTTAAATTGTTTAATACAGGTGTAAAATTCGTTTTTATGAAAGATCCTTCCTCCTCAAAAAGAAACCCTTTTTCAACATTATAACTCGCTTCTCCTTCTAATGTCGCTTTATATCTATCTTGAGCAAAATTCGGTTGAATGGATCCAACCTCATCCGCAGTAAAAGGATTCAATGAAATATCAGGTTGAATCATGATATTATTAACCATCAAAAGTTGCAAATTCCGCTCCATCACAGACAATAAATTCGAGTTCTCCATTAGTTTTTTTATTTGGTTCTCATCTAAAGCAATATCTTCGTAAATTTGTACAGGACCTATATCACATGTTTGATAACGCATCAAAGTATTTCCACCTATGACGATAGGCATATTACTCGTGATTTTTCCACCAGGTCTTCCTGTCGATGCAACTTCTTCTCCATCTACATATAACTTTTGTTCTGTCTCTGTAGCTACTTTTATAAAACAATGCCATTTGCCATCCGTATATGATTGTTCTGAAGTAGCTAAATATGTCTTCATATCACTATTTCTTTCACGAATGGAAACCGTCCCATCGCTACGAATATGTAACGTCGCAATTTCTTTGCTAAACAAAGCACCATAATTGCTCACAAGAGCAGTGTTCGTACTCCTCGAAATACCTGCACCATCATCTCTAAACCAGATCAAAAATGAATATAGCCTGTTATTGTCAAGATTAGGGCGATAATTTGTAGACACATAAGGTCGATGTCCTTTCAATACAATCTTTCCATTTTCGATAACGGCATCTCCTTGCAATTTCGCCTGGTAACTATTTTCAGAATAATCACGCATCGTTCCCTCATATGGATTAAGAAAGAATGAGGGCATGGGCATATACAACGGATTCGGGCGCATCCGCACCGTCAAATCTTGATTTTGTGTCGGTGCTACGGAAAACCCCACAAGTCTATTCTCATCTTCGCCTTTATTTTCATCAAAAGATTCTTTTAATTGATCTTTAACCCTTTCTTGACCCGCATATTTCAATTTGATAAATAGGGTGAAAAAAACAAAAGCAACAAATAATAACCCCCAAATTATAACTTTTGAGTTCATATTTATTTTTAGAAAAGATTATATATCATCTAATCTCTCACGCATAAGTGCAATATGTAAATCCTACCACGATAATCTTCGTTTGAGTTATTAATAGAAGAATGTGATTCTCTAACTTGCTCGGATCATGATTGACAATGAAATACGACATCGCAATCTTTAGATCTTTCTTTTGTAAATCCTCTAAATACTGTTGATGTCTGAGTACCTCTTGCGGATTCGATGGAATAGAAACCTTCATTTCAACGTTTACACCAAGCTTTTGCATACATCTGTTTATTTTCTCAAAGTCGGTATCCGTTAAAACATCCAAGTCAACATCACCCTTTTCATCCTTAAATAAGAAAACAATACCATCTTTCAATATCTTTGTTAAAAACCAAAAAGCATCTTGGGCATTGTCTAAACCATTCAAGCTAGCATCTGTTATATCATAATGCGCGTTTTCTTGAAAAATGAGTTCGACGGCTTTGTCACATGAAAGATTCTCTAACACTTGATTTGAAGAAGAAGCATTTTCCATTTTTATTTTTTATGTGTTTTGGATTAGCTATATCTTTTATATATTTTTTACTTTGCAAATTTTTAAATAATATTATAATAGATACAAAACATCAGCATATCCTTCTGAGTGGAAGATATGCTTGACCCCGCGAAATCCATACGTGTTATGGATTTATTTTCTGGCATCGGAGGCTTTTCGCTTGCTCTCAAAGGAATAACGGAAACACTCGCTTATTGTGAAAAAGATGACTTCTGCCAAAAGATTTTGGAAAAACATTTTCCTTCTTCTTTTATTATTCCTGATATTCGCAAGATCGACAAAGATTATTTACGCATTCACACATTCTTAAAGACTACCGAAATGATTACTGCAGGTTTTCCATGTACGGATATAAGTATAGCGAATATACATGGTAAAGGCTTGGATGGAGAATTTTCCGGATTGTTCAGTGAAGTCTTAAGAGTACTTGATTTGCTGCCCAATGTTCAATTTATGTTTTTAGAGAACTCCCCTCAAATTCGATTTCGGGGATTGGATAAAATACAAGAAGAGTTACATAAACGTCGTTTTTCTTGTTTATGGACGTATGTTAATGCTTCAGATGTCGGCGCGCTTCATAAAAGACGAAGATGGTACTGTTTTTGTTACAGGACGCACAAACGATTAGGATTAGAGTCTATCAAAGACTTATTTTTCAAAAAACTCAGACCCGTAAATCATAAGAAAAACATAGAAAATGTAGATTGGCTAGATATTACTTTTGAGCGCTTACTCCGCAAAGAGGATTACACGAAAGAAACACATAAACTTATGGTACAACGTTGCAAGTCTTTAGGCAATTCTATCGTTCCTCAATGTGCTGCACATGCTTGGAATATACTTATAGATTCTTTTTTCATTTTACAACAAAATGAAGCAAAAAAAGAAATAAATCAAAGCAACCAAATCAAAAGAAAAAGAGGCTCTAGTACTACATACACAGATGACCTAATACAGATATATCCTATCCAAGAAGAAATCAAATCCGCGGATAAAATAGTGAAAGAAAACGTTTTAGATCTGCGGTTTGATGATGGAGTTCATCAATTTAAAAAAAAGAAATGGGCGACACCAAATTATACCTTTTGGCATACATTTCGAGCCATTTCCTCGCCTAGATGTGAAACAACATTTATGGTTCAACTTCTATTTGAAAAAGACTCGCACATTCATGAAAAAGGTAAATACGCAAAAACTATGCATTTTAATAAATATTTCTGTAATCCGACATTTGTGGAACAATTGATGGGCTTTCCGAAAAATTGGACAAAACTATAATATTTTTCTTATTTTAAATTTATAGGTCAGACAAAGATATATCACCTACAACAAACAAGTCTTCGAATGATTCGTCCGATGATAAACATATTGATGAAGGAATGTCATGGAGAAGAAGATTTTTACCAAGACTTTCATACAGAAGACCTTTATATACCTTTTTAACTTGTTCTTTATATGGCATCATAAAAATTTTATCTCTCCAGCTTACATCAGGTAAATTATATTTTTGACCATGATGTCCAAGCTCGGTCCATAATGAAAATGAACCTATATTAAAATAATAGGATGGAATAGGAAGACTATGGCGTTCACACTCTTTTGAAAACCAATTTAATAAAGCACAGTTAGATGACGCACGTGAAGATTTGGTATACCTAACTATAGGTTCAAAACTTCTTTTTGGAACTTCATCTAGATCTTCATTAGAAATACATTTACATACCATTCCACAAAAAGGATTATGCCCTTCAGGATCACGTTCAACAAAAAATATGTCTCCAATATCTAAATTTGAAACATCTGATTTAAGAGATGGGTAATTATTACTCATTATACCTAAACATTTAGAACAATCACATCTTATAATATATGCATTTAGAGTACGAAGATCCTCATCAATACTATGATAAAAAAGCTTTCTTGCGATGGTTTTTTTAAATCATGATAATTTTTAGTTACTTTTATCAAATCTTTATCAAACATCACTTTAGATGTTAGTGCAAGATTATACATTTTATTCTCTATTTCTCAAGTAAAAGTTTATAATCTTTATATTTTATTTGTAATGATGAAACGCCAATAGCATTGCAAATGGGGTCTGTACTCTCAAAAAATATAAAACATAAGATTGTCTAAATCAGATTGATAATCACAAAATTATGATGAATCTTGATCAGAAAAATGATAGATTTCACCGACGGTCGATTCTACATCACTATGTTCAAAGTGATCATTATCTTCATTATCGCTCGAGATATTCCATTTAGGTATTATAACTGGTTCCCCAGGACTAGACCTTTTTTTAGTTTTATTTTGTTTTTTTTCCTTTTCTCTTTTTTTCTCTTTTTCTTCATTATTTTTGACTGCATCAAGAGTACTACTTTCTTGAGTTTTGACGGACATGTGATCTAAATCATGGTTAGGCAGACTCTCAATACTTTCTTTACTACTTCTGCTTTTACTCCTACGTTTTTCTTTAAGACGTTTAGATAAAACTGTCTTGATAGAAGCGGCTTTTTTAGGATGTTGAGCATCACTCTCGACTATTTTTGAAGATGTCTTTTTTTTCACCGTTCGGATAAGATTCTTATTGGTGATTTGACTCTTTAGAATCGTCATGTCATCTGTTTTTCTATCCAATAACTCTTGACGCTCATCATAAAAGACTTGCTTTTCCTCCATGGGTAACATTTTCCAGAGAAGACTAATCTCTTTTATTTTCTGACCCCTTGGCTGTTTTTCAGCCTTGTCACTCTTTCCTTTTTCTTGTTCTTCTTGCGAGTACTTTTTAATGAAAAGATTATATGCAGATGGAATTCGCACATTCTTCTCTTCAACCATCACTAATTCTCGAATGAAATTTATTCCTTTATCTATTTCTCCGTTGTTGAATAAATCAAGAGCTGTGCTAATGTTCTTTTTCAACTTTGCGTAAGCCATCTTTGCTCCCTTCCTTATAAAATCAATTCAAATGATACATTCTTTTCAATTTTTTTAATCTTTATATCATGTTCATTTTACTTGCTTGTGATTTCAAGCTGATTGAATTTTTTGACCACCTGGCATGCTTTTTTATCATCATCCTTTTTCTTATTACTTTTCTTGCTTTCCTTTTGTTTTTTCTTTTTTGTATCTCCATTTTTCTTTTTTTCTTTTTTTTCATCTACTTTAGTTTTCGTCCTTTTGTTTTCTTTATTGTTTTGATGATATTGACTCTTTTTACTTTTTTTGCAATCTTTTTTTCTAATCGTTTTTAAATTCTTTTTTGATTCGAGTTGCATCAAAATAGATTTAAGAGTACCTCCGTGAGCGTAAGATTTGATATGATGGTTCAATTTATGTTTTAAACAATAACGTATGGCCATTTCACTTTGTGGATTCTGTTTTAAGAGTGATGTGTAAAACTTGTGAAGAGAGTCAGCTGCTTCGTCTCGATGCATCGTTTAAAGATATTATAAGAAGATAATTTTGATATAAAATAAATATGGTGGATTGGATTTATGTATTTAAGTGTGAACAAGATCGAATCTACGTTGGGAAAACACGCCGACTTTTTAGAAGATTCAATGAACACATTCATCAAAAGAATGGTGCGATAAATACAAAGCTTTTTAGACCTACGGAACTCTTGGCTTTATACAAAGTCCAAAAGTATAATGATTTTGATACCGAGAATTTGATTACCGAAATGCTGATATTGAAAAATCCGGAGAATAAAGATAAAATCCATGGAGGTAGATATCTATCTGAAAAACTTTGCTTGGAGACATTCCAGTGTTTTGCTCTCAATCCCAAGAGAAAAAAGGAAATATCTCGTCGCCCATTTTGTGATTGTGGACTTCCTTGCGATTTTCGTGTGAACGATTGCCATGGATACAAAATATATTGTTGTCCTCTTCACAACGTTTGGAATGGATGTCAAACATTTTGTGAAAAGCAAAATATAAATCTGAAAAAGTATCCTTGTGATTACTATTTTCGTGAAGAAAAAGACAAAAGTAATGAAGATTTTTCATCAAATGGCTACACATATAGAGTCTGTCAGAATATTGATATTGAAGAACAGATGAAATGTTTATGGTCAATTAATATGTATAAAAAATATATGAAGTAAACAAAATGCCAAATGCAAATGCATTAAATCAAAAGAAAAGGCAGTCTAAACAGACAAAAAATAAAAAGCCGGACTCATCAAAATCCAATAAACCAAGGGTAAAATGCATCGATGATATTTCCGTGGAACAAATGATTTCTCTTGCAGAAATGTATAATAAAAAGAATAAAGAGAAGTTAAATGAAGACCTTTGGCGCGGATTAAAAGAGCATCATTGTAAGAGGAAGAAGAAATTTTTCGAAGCTCTTCTTGAGGTCATGCCAAAATGGGCAGATAAAGAGGTCAAGAAATACAATAATCAATATAGTAAAACCGTGCAAAGAGAAGCCCAAAGATTGAGAAAATTATGGCAGTTGATACAACAAGCTAAGGAACAAAAAATAAAACAAGAAAAAATAAAGAAAAAGAATCAGTCCGGTGGTCAAAGAGGAGGATCAACTTATGCTATGGGTTATGGTGGAGGTATGGGCTATGGAATGGGTGGTCATCTTGATCCAATGACGATGTCGATCATGTCGCAAAATAATCCGATTGATTTAGATACTGATAACGAGTATCTCAAGGCCTTTACTTCTGTAATGAATAATCCGATGTTAATGCAAGCTGCGCCCGAAAAGTTTTTTGATTTGTACTCTAGATTGATGGGGTTAGGTATTGTGAAAAATATGGAAAAACCACGTGATCATCCAGAGTGGCTATTGAGATGGTGTTCAGAATTTGGACAATGTATGAATTGCCAACAAAGATTGCTCAAACAAGACATGATGGACAGTATTAAAAAAGTTTTTATGGAAGATGAAACAAATAAAGATGGTAATAACTCGTCTTCGAGTCATAATAATTCGGTAAATCAAAGCAATATGATGGGAATATCCGAAGGTAGTCTAGGACTAAGAGGAGTCGCAGGAAATGGCTTAATGAAAACATTAGAAAACGGAGCAAGTGCAGTAGGAAAAAGAATCCAGGAAGGAATAATCAAAATTCATATAAGACCACAAAAACAATCAGTAGCAGAAGGAGCAGCAGAACCACAACAACCAGCAGCAGCACCAGCAACAACAGGACCAGCATCAACAACAGGACCAGCATCAACAACAGAACCAGCATCAACA
>LKMJ01005021.1_pt1 | contig 12460 bp, 14 predicted proteins | sample 643391 | NCBI WGS metagenome assembly LKMJ01 (sample SAMN04112250, study PRJNA286221) | soda lake metagenome | biome: soda lake; feature: Kulunda Steppe; material: water; isolation source: sample PL-Br10 brine of Picturesque Lake | place: Russia: Kulunda steppe | collected 2010-07
CACTGGCTACCGCTGTCGCTCATCAGTCACGGGACCAGCGGTCGGCCACCGCAGCCGACCTCCTGGAGGGATGTGCCCATCAACGGACACGCGGGTAAGGGTAGCTCAGCAGTCTGTCTCCTACAACATAAAACTCGCCGACCGTTCACACCTCTCTTCGGGGTGATTCCGCTCGGAGAGGGATGTGTTCAGTATCACCTACTGGAAGGCGGTACCGAGATCATCCGAGCGGTCGATCTCGCTTTTGCCGAACTTACGTTCGATCTCGTCGTAGCGTTCGCGCGTTTCGGGGGTCACACTCGCAGTGACCTGTTCGAGGGCGTCCTCGAAGTGGGCCATCGTCACACGGACGTTGCCGACCGATTCGGTGACTTCCTCACGGGAGACGCTGCCGATGAACTCCCGGCTGGCGGCCATCGACGCCTCGCGGCAGACCGCTTCGATATCCGCACCGACGTAGCCCTCCGTGCGGCGGGCCAGTGTGTCGAGGTTCACGTCGTCGGCCAGTGGTTTCTGGCCGGTGTGGACCTCGAAGATCTTCCGGCGGGCCTCCTCGTCGGGCACCGGCACGTGGACGTGTCGGTCCAGTCGACCGGGTCGCAGGAGCGCCGAATCGATGAGGTCGGGACGGTTCGAGGTGGCGATCACCACGACGTCTTCCAGCGATTCGAGGCCGTCGAGCTCGGTCAGCAGCTGGCTGACCATCCGTTCGCCGACTCCGGAGTCCGTGCTCTGGGAGCCGCGTTCGGCCGCGATTGAGTCGATCTCGTCGAAGAATACCACCGTCGGGGCGTTTTCGCGGGCCTTGCTGAACACTTCGCGGACGCCCTTTTCGGACTCGCCGACGAACTTGTTGAGCAGCTCGGGGCCTTTGATCGAGATGAAGTTCGATTCGGCCTCGTTGGCGACTGCCTTGGCGAGCAGGGTTTTGCCGGTCCCTGGTGGCCCGTACAGCATGACACCCTTCGCGGCGGCCATATCGAGCTCTTCGAACACTTCGGGGTACTCCAGGGGCCACTGGATCGTCTCGCGAAGACGCTCTTTGGTGTCTTCGAGACCACCGACGTCCGCCCAGGTGACATCCGGCACCTCGACGAACACTTCGCGCAGCGCGCTTGGCTCGATTCCTTTTAACGCTGATTTGAGGTCGGACTCCAGGACTTCGATCGATTCGAGCACCTCGGCATCGATCTCGTCGCTTTCGAGGTCCAGCCGTGGGCGAATCCGGCGCAGGGCGTGCATTGCGGCCTCTTTGGCGAGACTTTCGAGATCCGCACCGACGAAGCCGTGGGTGTTCTCGGCGTACACGTCCAGGTCGATCCCCTCGGCGAGTGGCATGTTGCGGGTGTGGACTTGCAGGATCTCCTTGCGTCCGTCCCGGTCTGGGACGCCAATCTCGATCTCGCGGTCGAACCGTCCGCCACGCCGAAGGGCAGGGTCAATGGCGTCGACGCGGTTGGTCGCACCGATCACGACCACCTCGCCGCGTTCTTCGAGCCCGTCCATCAGGCTCAGCAGCTGGGCCACGACTCGCCGTTCGACATCGCCGCCGGCCTCCTCGCGTTTGGGTGCGATGGAATCGAGTTCGTCCATGAAAATGATCGCAGGGGCCTCCTCGGAAGCCTCCTCGAACACATCACGGAGCTGTTCTTCGGATTCCCCGTAGTATTTCGACATGATCTCGGGGCCCGAGACGGTATGGAACGAGGCGTCGATCTCGTTGGCGACCGCTTTGGCGATCAGCGTTTTGCCCGTTCCTGGAGGCCCGTGCAGGAGCACCCCCTTCGGTGGCTCGATGCCGAGCCGTTTGAACAGCTCAGGGTGCCGCATCGGCAGCTCGATCATCTCTCGGACCTGTTCGAGCTCCTCGTCTAAGCCGCCAATATCCTCGTAGGCGATATCGGGCGAGCCACCGGGCGTGCCGGGGGCAGTGCCGGTCTGGGCCTCGCGGATCTGTTCGGCCGGCTTTTCGGAGATCTCGACCTGGGTTGAATCGGTGACGACGACTGTCCCCTTCGGCGACGTTGAGGCGATTTTCAGCGGCACAGCCTGCGACTGCCCACCCATAAAGCCGAATCCCAGTGGTAACTGGACGTTTTGTCCCGCCGTAACTGGCTGGCCGCCGAGCTCTCGGCGGATCAGCGAGTCGATATTACCGCGAATGCCGAGCCGCTGGGGGAGTGCGATCGTGATCGATTCGGCAGGGTTGACCTCCGCCTTTTCAATCGTCACTCGGTCGTCGATACCGACGCCTGCCTCTTGGCGGAGCCGACCATCAATTCGGACGATGCCGGTGCCGTCGTCTTCGGGATAGCCAGGCCACACGCGGGCGATGGCGGTACTGTCGTCGCTGTCAAGCCGGACGAAGTCTCCGCCGCTGAGTTCGAGTTCGTCGGCTGCGATTCTGTCGACCGCTGCGAGGCGTCGGCCGGCGTCTTTCTGTTTGAGGGGTTTAACTGTGAGTTTCATCGTGCCACCGTAATAGTGAGTACGCCGTTGTTGGTTGTAACGTCTGGGTCCGTTCCAGGAAGTTCGAACTCGGCTTCGCTTAGCCGGTCGCCGTAGTCGATGACGACAATCGCTGTCGAGCCGACGACATCCACGTCGATACACTCGTCGTCGACTGGGAGGTCGACCGCGAGCGTGGCGTGGTCGTCGTACTCATAGCGTCGCACGAAGCGGTCGTCATGACCGGCGGTCTGTGTGTAATTCATATGACTAACCCACAGTTAGCTACACAAGTATTTAAATCTTGCGTGCACTAATCGCAATACTGCGTCGGGGTAAGAAATTTAGCTTGTGTTGCGGTTCATAGTGTGCCGGTCGCGTACTGCGTGATTTTTCGGTAGCGCGAACTGTATCAGAAGCCGAACAGTCCAGCGATTTATGCCCGAGAGCACCCCACAGTCCGTATGCAGAGCGTTCGTCACCACGGCCGATCGACGGCCTACGAATACAGCGACCGGAGCGGCGGCTCCGGTGCTGGGCTGGTCTGCATCCACGGCAGCGGTGGCTCACATGCACTCTGGGAGGGACAACCCAGCCTTGCCAAACAGACGCCGGTTGCGACACTGGATCTCAGCGGTCACGGCGAAAGCGAGGATATCGAGGCTGATCCAGGATACGAGACGCTCGAGGCGTACGCCGAAGACGTGGTCGCTGTCGCCGACGCCACCGGCTGTCGAATTCTGATGGGCCACTCGCTGGGCGGAGCCGTCGCCCTGTGGGCCGCACTGGAGTACGAGCTCGCACTCAGTGGACTCGTGTTGACCGCCACCGGCGCGCGCCTGGCGGTGTTGTCGGATCTGCTTGCGCTGTTCGAAGACGACTTCGAGCACGCCGTCGAGTTTCTGCATGGGCCTAATCGGTTCTTCCACGACCCCGATCCCGAAACAGTCCACCTGTCGAAAACGATACTAACCGAGACGGGCCAGGCGGTCACGGTTCGAGATTTCAACACCGTAAACCGCTTTGATGTCCGAGGTCGGCTCGCCGAACTCACGCTGCCGGCGGCGGCCATCGTCGGTGAGTACGACCAGCTGACGCCGTTATCCTACCACCGGCATTTCACCGCGGAGATGGACTGTTCGCTGCTTCGGGTCGAAAACGCCGCCCATCTCGCGATGCTCGAAGAGTCCGCCGCGTTCAACAGCGCGGTCTCGATGTTTCTTGCCCGACTCGACAGAGACTACTGACTGTCGTCGAGATCCAGGTCCGGTTCGGTGTGGCTGTGTTCGGCTGCCGGGAACGCACCCGATTCGACTGCCTCGCGGTAGGATTCGACCGCCTCGGTCATCTCGCGTTTCACGTCGCCGAACTGCTTGGCAAACGGTGGAATCTCCGCTGAGAGACCCATCACGTCCGTCCCGACGAGCACCTGACCGTCGCAGTCGGGGCCGGCACCGATCCCGATTGTCGGAATCTCAAGCGTCTCGGTTACTCGGCTAGCGACGTTCGCCGGCACGTGTTCGAGCACCAGGGAGAACGCGCCGGCCGCCTCGTGATCTCGGGCGAGCGCGACGATTTCCTCCGCAGCCTCGGTCGTCGTTCCCTGGCGGGTGTAGCCACCGAGCTGGTTGACGTGCTGAGGGGTCAACCCCAGATGCGCCATCACCGGAATTCCGAGCTGAGTAAGCCGCTCGGTAATCTCGACGGTGTGGGGGCCGCTTTCGAGTTTCACCGCATCCGCGCCGGCGTCTTTGAGCATTTCGCCGGCGTTCCGAACCGTCCCGCGTTCATCGACGCCGACCGACAGAAACGGCATGTCGGCAACGACCAGCGCGTCATCGACCCCACGGGCGACTGCCGCGGTCCGAGTTTTAACCTCCGCAACTGTCACTGGGAGTGTATCGTCGTAGCCCAACACGGTCGTCCCCATACTGTCGCCAACGAGAACCATATCGATGCCGCAGTCCTGGACTATCCGGGCGGTCAGCGCGTCGTAGGCGGTCAGCATCGTGATGGGCTCGTCGCGGTCACGAAGCCCACGGGTCGTAGTCATACCGGAAGTATCGACACCGAGCCGATAAAACGGTTCGATACGTGTCGGTGCTCACGCCGCCAGCCCGAATCGTCACACATTAACACTCCGACGATGAGCATCATCTGTGGCTGATCTCGTCGAAACAACTGATCCCGACGGCGTCGACTTCGGCTGGGTGATGCAGATGACGTTCGTGATCACTATCCTGGTGGGCGCGCCAATCGTCGCCGGGCTGTCGATTCTCGTCGAACTCCCAACCTGGGGGTCGCGCGTGGGCTTTGCGATCCGTGTCGGCGCGCCGATCTGGTTTCTGACCGCTATTGGGGCGTTTCTGTACGCGAAATACAAGCTTGACGACGAACAGGAAGTCCAGGACGAAGAGACGGCCTCGGCGGCGGAGACCGAAGTAGTCGACGACTACTCGGAGTAACAGACGACTACTTATATATCGTTTCGCGCTGTCGAACGCCTTCCTGTCCGCTCAATCGACGAACCGGAAGTCGGTACCAGCTCGTTCGGCAGTCGTTCGATCGCGCGGAGAATCACCGACGAACAGCGTTTCGCCTGGCTCGACATTGAGTCCAGAGACGGCCGCCAACAGCGGTTCGGGGGCTGGTTTGTGGCTCTCGACGGAATCCCGACCGATGACGGTCTCGACCGCCTCAGCCATTCCATGAGTCTCGAGGGCGATCCGACACGCTCGCTCGCAGTTGAGCGAACAGACTCCGACCGGAACTGACTGATCACGCAGTTCATCGGCCAGCGCGAGACGGTGAGACTCACGCGCACCCGTCCGCTCGTGTCGACTGATCGTTGCTTCGACCGCCTCGGCGATGCCGTGATCGTCAGCGCGTTCGAGCAGTCCCCACAGCTCCGCACCCGTCGCGTCGACGCCAACCGACTCGTAGACCTCGATTACGTCTGTGGCGACCGCCGCCCAGTCGACTGTCAGTCGGACAAGGGTCCCGTCAAGATCGTAGACGACGCCTGCGTAAGAGTGATCCATACGCACTCAGTAGGCCGGCAGGGTAAAATCGCTGGCGACGGGCTACGCAATGCCGAACCCGCCAGCCAGGAGTCGGAGACCAATACTCGTCAACAGCCCGAGGACAGCCCACCGGCGGTGTTGTGCGCTCACGCGACTCCGCAGCCGGCTGCCGACAGCGACGCCAGCGATGCCTGGTATCGCCGCCAGCACCGAGAGACCAAACACCGAAAGCGAGGGATACAGCCCCAACAGTCCGGCCGCGCCGACGCGGATTCCGTTGATACCTACAAACACCATCGCGACGACGCCGACAAAGAGGCTGTGAGACAGCTCACGACCCCGAAGATAGGCGACGAGCTGGACCCCGACGTTGGTCGCCCCGAACAGCAGCCCTGAAACCGAGCCGATTGCGACCATTGCCCCCGGTGTTTCAAGCGGCGACCCGCCGGCCCCACCGAGTTTAGGGAGTGCCACCGCCTTCTGTTGGGTTGCGACAAAGCCGAGCGTGATCGCTCCGAGCCCAGCCCGGAGCGGTGCTTCTGGGAGTACGTCCAGGAGCACCATCCCGGCGACCGTCCCAACGAGTGCCGATCCCACAAGCGGGCCGAACCGCCGCCCACAGCTAGTGAGCTGCTCAGCCGAGAGCTCCGAAAGCAGCGTGAGATTCGCCGCCAGAATCGGGACAATCATACTCACGACAGCAAGTCCTGGTGAGATGACTGTCGCCAGAGCCATCGTGCCGACGACCGCAAACCCAAAGCCGGCCAGTCCGTTGACGGTGCCGGCAACGAAGGTGGCTACCAGCAGGGCCAGAACGATTTCGAGAGAGAACAGAGACATACCGTGGCTATTCGATGTCGGCGTCGACTAATAAACACCGTCCAGGAGTGCAGTACCGATACCCGACCGTCTTGTCGAGCACTACAGCCCGCCAGCACCGATGGCGATCAACGCTGTCGCACCGAGCCACCACCGCCAGCCAGGCGAGGGTTGGGACGGCTCGGTACGGTGGCGTCGACCGCGAGCGATCAACACGCCCTCACGGACACATAGCCCACCAACCCCGACCAATCCGAGTGCCGCAGCGGCTGTCTGTGGGCTGACAGCGACCGAGCCACCCAGTAGCGACCGCATAACAATAAAAACGACGAGTCCACCGCAGACGGCCATCGGCACGCCGAGCGCGGCATCGCGGCACCGGCTGGTGGTCGCCCCAAGACCGACAAGGACGATCAGGCCGCCAAAGACGAGCCGATCAGCCAGTTGGCCGACCACTGGACTGTACGCTGGGCGGGTCGTCGAGAGCACCAACAGCCCGAGTGCGACTATCCAGATACCCAACAGGTGGCCCGCCTCGCGGTCGTCATAGCTGAGATCCACGCCTCATATCCGGCGACTGTGAGCCTAAAGCTCCGGAAATTCATGGTTTCGGACCAGTTTACTCCCAGAACGGATACAGTGCGTCGTCGCCACCGTCGACCGCTCGCTCGCCGTCGAGGACGAGCGCGCCCGAATCGCTGTCGGCCGGGGGTTTGACAGCCTCGCCGATGACAGCGGCACTGATTCCGGCTTCCAGGAGCTGGCGTTTTGCGGTTTCGACATCATCGGGACCCACAGTTGCGAGCAACGCGCCGGAGCCGAAGGTACGCAGGGGATCGATCCCCATCGTCGCACAGACGGCCTCGGTTTCCGGCCAAACCGGGACGGACTCACGGTCGACAACGAAATCAACGCCGGCGGCCGCAGCCATCTCAACGATGCCAGTGTAAACGCCGCCCTCGGTCGGGTCGTGCATCGCGGTTGCGACCGAACGGAGGCTCCTGGAGTCCGGCAGCACACTGATCTCGTCAAAAAACGCGGCGGCACGCTCAATGGTTGTCTCGGCGACGCCCTCTGCGCGAAGTTCGTCGGCGAAATCCGTCGCGATGATACCGGTGGCTTCGATGGCCGCCCCTTTCGTTACCAGCAGTTTGTCGCCTGGCCTCGCCCCGGCAGTGGAAATATGATGGTCGGTTCGACCGAACGCGGTGAGACTCAACAGCGGCCGCGAGAGCGTCGGCACGTACTCTGTGTGGCCGCCGACGATTGTCACGTCGAGTTCATTGGCGGCAGCATCGAGTTGGCTCGTCAGCGTTCGAATCGTCTGAGGGTCGTCGTCAGGTAGAAAGATTACGTTCGTCAGAAACTCGGGGTCAGCTCCAGCCGCAGCGATATCGTTACACGCGACGTGGACACCAAGCGTGCCCGCGGCTTCGGCCGCCAGCGAGATCGGATCTGAACTCACGACCAGCGTCTCGTCGCCGAGATCGATCGCAGCGGCGTCCTCGCCGTAGGCTGCTCCGGTTACTACTGCGGGGTTCGACGCGCCAGTTTGGCTGAGAACTGTCTCGAGCGCCTCGGCATCCAGCTTTCCGATCATCTGTCTGTAACTGCGGTGTTCGTTGCTTTTGTACCTGCCGCAGTTCCGGCCAGTCGCTGAAGGGTAGCCGCTGACTACTTATTTATGACTTATATAGCTTATATACGCGTTATAAATATATGATATCCTACTCGTCGACGAGTTCGATCTCCAATTCGTCTTCAATGGCTCGAATCAGCGAGCCGCCGACGCCGGCGCGGGCAGCCCGCCCCTGTTCGACTGCTTCATAGTCGTCTTCGTCGACGCCGAGGGTGTCGGCGATCTCGTCGATCCTGAGTCCAGCATCCTGCCTGGCGGCTTCGACACGGTCGTCGTAGTTTGTCACCAGGTACGGGAGGCGATCACGCTCGTAGTTGGTGCCCTCTTTTTCCCAGTGAGTCGAATCACCCTTGCTGGCGTCGTAAATTTTTGCCTGCTTCTGTGCGGCGCGTTTTTTCCGGTTGACTGGCCCATCGTCGCTTCCGCTTGAGCTTCCGCCGCCCGAGGATTGTGAGCCACCGGAGCGAGCCGACTGCTTTCGACTGTCGTCGTGGGGCGAACAGTCGGGACAGACGAGTAGTTTCGCGCCCGCAACGTTGGCCTTACTGAGTCGGTTAGAGGCTTTGCCGCAAAGTTCGCAGGCATCGCCGTCGCCGCCACCACCGCCGCCACCCGTTGAGTATTTCGCCATACCCGTACGTTGGACCGTGGGGTGTTTAATGTTGACCGCTCAGATGGCTGTCGCTCTCGGTGGCTCCTGGACGCCGGACGTAGCCAGTGCGGCTGCTGTCTGGTATAGCTTCGGTAGAATTGTGCGTGGGTGCTGTCGTAGAGACAACACCGTGCATCGAGCTCGCGGGCGGTGCCCGCTCGCTGGAGGCGGCTTTCGCCGCCGTTAACGTGACTATCGTCACGCATACGATGCGTGGGACCGGATTTGAACCGGCGGACCTCTACAGGACAGCGCCCTCAACGCTGCGCCGTTGGCCTGGCTTGGCTACCCACGCTCGTTGTGAGTTTTGATACGCTTTCGCGTACTCACTTGTTCCCCTGCCCCCGTTAAAAGCCCTTCTTTTTGCGGCTCGCCATGGCGGAGTCTGCCACGGTGGAGTCGGTGCCGCCTGTCGATTTTTGGACGGGCTGACACGTACTTGAAGCACAGCCAGTTTGGTATGAACGTCTCCGCGCTGCGGCCGACAAACAAACGATTTTGGCTGCCGACTGCGAACAGTCAGTGCATGCAACTCGTCTCGAAACAGCAGGTGCCGCTGCTGACGGCTGTCTTAAGTATCGTCTCGCTTGGATTGGTGTTCAGTGCGGTCGGTGGCGTTGTCCCAGAATGGGTGCTGCCGAGAAGTGAGGGGTTGATCGCAGTTATTCCACATCTCAACGTCGTATTCAGTATCGCTGCGATTATCACCATCATCAGTGGGTGGCGCGCAATCAAACAGGGCGACGTTGAGAGCCACCGAAACTGGATGCTTGCGTCTTTCGGGCTGTTTGCCGCGTTTCTTGTCTTCTATCTGTACCGAGTCGCCCTGGAGGGCCCCCAGGCGTTCGGCGGCCCGGAGACGATCAGACAGTTCGTCTATCTGCCGACGCTGGCGATCCACATCCTGCTGGCAATCATCTGTGTCCCGCTGCTGTTCTATGTGCTTCTGCTGGCGGTCAGCCGGCCGGTCGAAGAGATTTATCGTAGCCGACACCGGAGCGTCGGCCAGATCGCCGCCGCACTCTGGCTAATATCGTTTAGCCTCGGAATCGTCGTCTACGGGATGTTGTACGTGCTGTACTGACTGGGTATTGACTAAGCTCCTGCCGGTCAGTGTTCGACCTCTTGGCCCGAATCGTCCTCGTAGACGTACTTCATAAACAGTGCGAACACGATCGGAGAGAGCAGGGCCGCACCCAGTATCCCGCCGAGAACCATCAGTAAGGTATCGCTCGAACCTGGTTCTTCAACTGTGGCTTCGTCCCCGTCGTCGCCAGCAGGTGAGATCGTCTCGTCGACGACATCGCCAACAGCCACCGCACCAAGCATCCCGAGTGCTTCGTGTGGTGTACAGACGTATCTGAAAACCTCGCCCTCGTCGTCTTCTTCAAACGTGTGTTCAAACGTGAAGCCCTCTTCGGCGGTGCGCTCGCTCTCGAAGACGCCGTCTTCTTCGACAACGTTGTGTTCGCCACCCTCGCCGGTCCACTCCCAGACGACTGTTGTTCCAGGATCAACCTGAATTGCGGGCGGCTCGAAATGGACGCCCTGATCGCCGGTTCCAACCAACACTTCGACGGTCTCCTCGCCGGAGAGATCGACAGTTCCCTCGTAGTTGCCGACATCTTCGAACCAGCCGTCGTACGGATCAGTTTGTGCACTTGCCGGCGTTCCAACCGCTGCAGCCCCAGCCAGTCCAAGGCTCCCGCGGAGAACCGTCCGCCGGCCACACGAAGTTTCGATATCCATACCAATAGCTACGAGTCATGCAAAATAAGTGCCACTGAATCGGCTCAATCAGTCGTCGGCCGCAAACGGCCCCGTAGGATCGATGACGGGACGGTCTACCTCACGATCGGTTGTCTCACCCTCGATGTCGTAGGGATACTCGCCGGTGACACAGCCCAGACAGAGATCCTGACGGTCGGAATCGAGGCTCTCGGCGATCGCATCGATCGAGAGATACGCCAGACTGTCGGCACCGATCTCCTCGCGGATCTCCTCGGTTGTTTTATCTGCCGCAATGAGTTCCTCTCGGGTTGCCATGTTGATTCCCATATAACACGGCGCGAGAATCTGTGGCGAGCCCACGCGCATATGGACCTCCTTTGCCCCTGCGTCTTTCAGTAGTTGGATGAGCTGATTCGAGGTCGTCCCGCGGACAATCGAGTCGTCGATGATGGTGACGGTTTTGCCCTCAATAGTGCTTTTAATGGGGTTGAGTTTGAGCCGTACCGCGCGTTCGCGTTCGTCCTGGGTTGGCATAATAAACGTCCGACCAACGTAGCGGTTTTTCATCAGCCCCTCGGCGAACTCGACGCCAGGGTCGTCTTCGGCGCGTGGCTCGCCGTCGGCGGTCGTCTCGGTTGCGGCATCCGCATAGCCAGAGGCAAACGCCCGCCCCGAGTCGGGCACCGGAAGCACGACATCAGTCTCAATCCCGCTTTCTTCCCAGAGTTTCTCCCCGAGCGTCCGCCGAACGTCGTAGACGAGACTCTCGTCGATCACGGAGTCGGGCCGGGCAAAGTAGACGTGCTCGAAAAAGCAGTGGGCCGTGTTCTCTTTATCCACGAGCTGATACGAGTCAAAGCCGGAGCCGTCCGAATTCAGCACGACGAGTTCGCCCGGTCGAACGTCCCGAACCAGCTCGCCGTCAAGCGTGTCGATAGCTGCTGACTCGGAGGCCAGCATGTAGCCGTCGTTGAGCTTGCCGATACACAACGGTCGGTTACCCTGCGGATCTCGAACGCCAAGCACGGTATCGTCGTGCATGATCGTCAGCGAGTACGAGCCGTGAATCCGGTGCATCGTATGTTTGACCGCCCGGATTAGGTCCTCCTCCAGGAGGTTCCGGGCGATGTCGTGGGCAATAACCTCCGTATCGCCATCCGAGGTAAACGCATGGCCCAGTCCGGCGAGCTCATCTCGGATCTCGTCGGCGTTGACCAGGTTACCGTTGTGCGACAGCCCCAGCGACCCGGATTTAAATGAGACCGAAAACGGCTGGGCACAACAGGTCCCAATCGAGCCCTCGGTTGGGTAGCGGACGTGGCCGATGCCCGTCGAGCCGTTGAGATTGTCGAGATCGGTCGCCGAAAACACGTCGCCGACGAGTCCCATCTCGACGTGGCTGTGCTGTTGGAAGCCGTCGTGAGTGACGATTCCGGCTGACTCCTGTCCTCGATGTTGGAGGGCATACAGCGAGTAGTATAACGGTCGTGCAACAGGACGATCCGCCACAGCGATCCCGACAACACCACATTTCTCGGTTGGCCCGTCGTCTGGGCGGTGCGAATCCCGGCCGTGTTCCATACAGCCCTTAGGATAGTCGGTGGGTAAAAACCCCGTGTTTGTGCTGTCCTACTGTGGATTGACGTCGTAATATATGCACAGACCTGCATACATTCACGGAGACGGCGACGGTTGGCGGGGGCCTGTGCTAGCCGCCGACTACTGATGGGAGATTCGTCGTACCAACTGATTTCACCTGGTGTGTGCTAGCACTTTTCGCAATCGTTGTCGGTCCCATCTTGCTGCTGCGGGACGAGCTAAACCGAGTTGTCACTTCGAGACGTACAGATTCCGAACGGAGGCTAACAGATAGCCGAGTAGAAAAACGTTACTCGCCGGCTTTCGACTGCCACTCGTAGTCGCGTCGTTTGGCCGACTTACCGAAGCCGCACGACGAGCAGACTTTTTTCCGGGAGTGGTAGGATTTCTCGCCACAGCGTCGGCATTTGACGTGTGTCGTTTTGTTCTTCTTGCCCTGAGAGGGGGTTCCTGATCCGGTCATACAGTTATCGAGACGACGTTATCGCCGCGTATAATGGTTGTGTCTTCGACCGACTCGACGGTCAACTCACCGACGCCGTCGGCATC
>LKMJ01005023.1_pt1 | contig 12456 bp, 15 predicted proteins | sample 643391 | NCBI WGS metagenome assembly LKMJ01 (sample SAMN04112250, study PRJNA286221) | soda lake metagenome | biome: soda lake; feature: Kulunda Steppe; material: water; isolation source: sample PL-Br10 brine of Picturesque Lake | place: Russia: Kulunda steppe | collected 2010-07
AACCTTTCCATCACCCTGCCAGTCACTTCCAAGTTCATCATCCCCTTCTGCACTCCTTTTTACCTCACTCAGAATTTTGGGGGAGATTGGGAAGTTGTTGGCTTATTTTTGCACATTTCCGACAACTTCCATGCCGAAAAGGTGACACTCATCACCGAGGGTCCCCCATTCCCCAGTGAGTCTTGGCAAGCCACTGCCCACTTTAATTATACCGCTATAAACAGCGCAACATGTGTGTCTATATGTGTCGCTTTACGCAGCCCCCTACGCATGATTCAATCCAGCTTCTGGGTGAAGTTCAGGTCAGCTACGGGCCTTCCCCAAACACTCCAAAGTAAAGACACTGAGGATAAACCAGGGTTGGGTCATATGTTCGCATTTAACGCATTGAAAAGAAGGCTATAATTCGCAAATTGAGAAAACCCGGTTCACAATGCAGGTTCCAATGCGACCCCCTCCCCCCTGGCATTTCCTTTGTTCCTGCTCATTTTCTCTTTCAGTAACTTTACTTAGCGGGAGCAAATTAAGAGACAGGTTTAGGTAGTCTGCTACATATTTACTCCTTTTCGATGCTGCTGTCTTCATCGCTGCTGCTACTGTCCTCAGCATCACTGCCCTGGCAACCCTAGTCGTTACTGAAGACACCGCAAGCGTTCGTGCTTCTTTGCAGGTGCCGAGGAGGTGTTCCCATTTGCTGCTGTGCTTCTGTCGAGCTGGCGCTGCTGCTGCTGCTGCTGCTGCTGCTGCTGCTGCTGCTGCCTTGTTCTGAGCATTGATGGCCCCCATCTCATTCAGGACAGGCTGAAGGACTGCCTCATCTGCTGTGCACTATGCTACCCAACAAGTTGGATTAATGTGCAGGAGTGCTCCCTGATGCAGAAGTACCAGCTACAAAGACATGCTTGCAGTACTTGCAATCCAGCTTGTGCTGGTGCGTCCTGTCTTTCAGCTCAATGATTGTGACATGATCCCACTCCTTCCCTCTTTCTCTGGGGATTTTGGATGTATACATATACATGTAAGAATAGGTGCTGATAGGTAGCTGGGGGGGCAGTTGGGAGCCCACAGGTCCCCCTCTACTCCCCCAAACGTATACCGTAAAAAAGGACCCCTAAATGCGGACGCATTGACGTTAAATACACCCATTTGTACCATACGCGCATTGGTCTGGGCAGATGGACGCATGGCCCAACCCTGGGATAAACAATTATGAACAAGAGCTGCTGTGCTTTGGGACAATTGGCACTGACAGGGCAGTCGACCATGCGCTGCAGCTAATGCATCGCAGCGTGCCAAGTGTCTTTGTGGCCAGCAAACAGAGCCATTGAGCTGCAGCTAATACACCGCAGTGTGCCAAGTGTCTGTGTGGCCAGCAAACAGAGCCATTGAGCACCATGGGCTGCTCTTTGCAACCCAAAACTCCTGGTGCTTGACGGCTGATACAGCTACGTAACCTAACCTAGCCTGACCTTGGCGGCCGAATGCCTCTTGAGATGGCATATGTGGGCTCAGCAGGGCAGAGCATGCATACCAATCCTGCACACCAAAAGAGAGCCAGGTCACACAGGCAATGGCCCAGAGCCACTGCCAAGGGGCAGTTGGCATAAGGTGCGCATCCCCGCCGCCAGCGCACCTGCTGGAGATCGACCTGTGAGACCTGCTCTGCCTGCTGCTGCTCCCACTGCTGCCGCAGCTTGGCCATCAGATGCGGGGGGGGAGGCCAGCCCAAACGAGCCAAGGCCAGCACAGTGTTGGATGCCTGCTTGGGCGTTGCCGCAGGCAGCCTGCAAGCCGCAGGCCAGGCAGCACACACCAGCGTTGGATGCCTGCTTAGGCGCGGTTGCAGGTAGCCTGCAAGACCTACAGGCTTGGCAGTCCCAATCCAAAAGTGGCACTGCACTCGAGTGACTGGATTCCTCGACCAAGAATTCGGCGGATCAATGACCTGCTGCCTTGCCCATTCCTCTCAACCTTTATTGCGCACGCGTGCTTCTTAGCAGCTGGCTGATCAGCCTGCAAACGCTCCACCCCCCCCGCATCCAGGGCTTCTCCAGTGAGTGCTCCCTCAAGCTTGGCACACCCACTGCCCCACGTCCCCCTTCCGTCGCATCAGCTGATTTTGGTGCTGGTGTGCAGGTGTGTGCACACCACCGCACCGCAGCAGCACAGTGCGTACCCCAAACGCCTCCAGTTGGGCACGACCACGTTTTGTGGTGATCTACTGTGCAGCTATAGGGTTAAGCTCGGGGCTGCTAGGATCCGGGGCCGCCAGGGTGAAGCTAACAAAGGCGTCGCTCCAACAGGGATGCCGCACAAGCCCTTCCACACACGTATGGGTGCCACACACGCTTGCGACGCAGCTTATGCTTACAGACGCATGTGCCCCCCTTTTCCCCCTCAGCTCATGCAGCACCGCATGCTGCCCCACTCACGTGGCTGCAAAACGCGCCATAAACGCCGCAGCCCAGCTGGGCCCGGGCTGCGCACGCCACGTGCTTAGCGCGCGAGACATGCACATGAGCTCCACGGGCCGCGCGGAGGGCAGGCAGTGCTGGGTGCACACTTGCAGGTAACGTGCGATCCACCTGCGTGAGGGTGCGCACATACATACTCATGCTTCATACTACGCAGCCATGCAAAGGATTGATGCTGACGTGCATGCGCTGGGGTGTGCCACGCATGCAGTGGTACAGGGCTCAGGTGCAAGGAGGGGGGGCGGGACGCACATCCGTCTGCAGAGCTGAAGGCAGCAGACAGCAGGGGCCTGACACCCTGGTGATACTGTGAAACAGTGTGGCTGACAGGCAGCAGGGGCCTGACACCCTGATGATGCTGTGAAACAGTGCGGGTGACAGGCAGGACGCGCTTGCCAATTGGTCAGGCTCCTGGTTCTGGCACGTTCAGCTGGTATAATCAGCCAGCGCGATTGAATGGGCTGGCCATGCGGCGCACACACATAGGGTAGAGCACAGCATACCAATAGCAAGAGGCATGGCGCACAGATTGAGCACTGGATGGGCATAGCTTGCACTCGGTCCTGGGGCCAGACGTCTATTTTACTTGCTGACTGAGCAGACAAAGCAAGAAGCGAGCTGCCAATACATGTACATGCGTTGCCGTGACGTGAGCCAAGCCAAAAAAATGGAAACATTTACTGCCCGTCCTGCCTCCCACCTTCTCTGCCACCGGTGCTTGGCTGCTGCCTGTATCATCCTGCACAACCCATAATGAGCCCCCACATAACGTGTTCACTGCCCATGCGACCCTGAGCAGCAGGATCTCCTGCTTCTGGCGTCGCCTATCATATCCAGAAAGAGGCTCTGTGCATTTTTAGGTTAAAGTTCCACCAGCCAAGCAACTTCGCACCATGCATTTGTTCTATGCCGGATTCCCTAACGCGCTCACTTTGGGGATGGACAGACGCCCAGCTGTGCCAGGCTGTGACCCATCATCGCACAGCTGTAGGGGTCTGCCGCAAGCAGCCGCACGTATGTGGCCGCCAGGAAAGAGGCAAGCCACGAAGTGGGTGCAAGGCACTTGAGATAGGGGGGGCCGCTGCCAGGCGGCATGGAGTCAGCATGCTGTTGCCCTGAGACCTGGTGGTTGGCTGAGGAAGGAGAGTCTGGGCGGCTACCACTGCCACCAGACATCCCTGTGCTCACGGGCATCCATGGGGAGGGCCCCTCCCAGTCTCGTGCGGGCTGTGCCAGAGGGCCCTGCTGCTGTCGCGAGCCGCGCTGCCGCTGCTGCCCCTGCTGCTGCCGCTGCTGCTGCCGCTGCCGCAGCGCCTGCAAGCGCTCAAGTGTGAAGGCTAGAATGGCCAGGATCTTGGGGTCAGCACTCTGCAGTCGGGGCTGCGTGTGGGCGAACACGCGCTGCAGGATGCTAGGCCCTGGCAGGTGCCCCAACTGTGCAAGACCCCACAGCATGCAGGCAGTGTCTGAACAGCTGAGGCTGCCCAGCTGATGGGAGGCGGCAGATGCCGCAGCTGCCAGTGCGGCTTGCCCCACTCCTATGCTGCCGCTGCTGCTGCTGCTGCTGCTGCTGCTGCTGCTGCTGCTGTGCTCCGAGGTGCTGCAGCAACTGCTGCTGCCCAGGGCAAACAGCAGCATGGACAGGTCCTTGCCAGAAAAGGCTGGTGCATCAGCCAGGAGCAGGTGGTGCAACTTGGCTTCCCATGTGGGGCCCGGGGCGCGCTGCATGCGTGCGAGCGCCCAAACTGCATTGGCGTGCGCCTGTGGCGTCAAGTGGCGCAGCTGGCGACCTGCAGCCTGCTTCCACTGGTCCAGCCACGGGTCTGGAGGGTGGTAGTCCAACGATGCCAGGCCCCAGAGTAGGTTCGTGAGGGCCTGGGCGTCCAGATGGTGCAGCTGGGCCTGCGCCTGGTGCAGAAAAGCGGACATCCAGGCGTGGCCGGGGTGGAACTGGAACCGTGCCATCGCCCAGATGGTGATGCCTATGTCGCGAGCGTTGAAGGCGGGCATCTGCTGGTGCGCGGCGTGCACAAAATCCTCTAGCCAGGCCTTGCCCGGGTACGCGCCCAGCTTCGCCACGGCCCACAGTATGCTGGACAGCTCTCGTGGACGCAGCTGATGCACCATAGCGTGCGAAAGGGATAGCAGGAAGGTGAAAGAACTGCTGCTACTGGTGGCCCCCTGACCCAGCTCAGGGTCAGGGGGGTCCCCGAGGGGGCTGGATGCTGTCTGCTGTTGTTGCTGCTGCTGCTGCTGCTGCTGCGCGTCGCTGCCCAAGTGTGCCAGGCGACACAGGGCTGCACTAACGTGCAAGAAGTTGAGCTGGTGCTGGTGGCGCTGTAACAACGTGCCCAGCACGTAGTCACTGCTCGCGCTGCAGATTGCGCGCATCAGCCTGGCCTGGCCCCTGTGCAAGTGCCTGCCCGAATCCCAGCTCGTCTCAGTGCTGCTCCGTGCTTTTGGATCATAGCATACTGTGGTAGTGGTGGTGACGGAGCTTAGGCTGTCACTGCTGCGTGTCGCAGATCTGCACTGCGAGCTCTGGGCCAGGCGAACAGACTCACTGATGCGCTGGTACAAGACTGCTGCCCGGCCTCCGTAGCGCTCGCAAACGCTTGAACGGCTGCAACTTCTGGGCAAGGCATTGCATTGGTTTGCGGCCGGGCCAGTCTCCCTCCCAGCCAACCCCTGGCCTGGCCTGCATCCAACATTGGCATGCGTCAAGTGTGAGCATGCGTAACGAGCAATACCTGCTAGCGTTGCACACAGCTGTGTAAGCTACAAACTGAATTGCAAGCTCAGGCAGTCACCCTAGGTTTGCATACATACACTACCACAAACATTTCCACTTACTGGCTGGGAGGCACAAGCAAGCCAAGCGCGATCATGCCCAGTGTTTTGGGATTTCTACTAATCTATGTGATTTTCTGCCAAATCATTTCGTCTGGAACTTTGAACGAAACAGTTACGATTGATATTCCAACATATCCGGGCACTCGGGTACAGTGATCTTTTTATGTTTTAAGTTAGCGCACCATGGTGTCCGCAGCTGAGGTCTTGCAGCTGTACCGCACATTCCTGAGAGAGGGCCGCAAGTTCAACTCATACAACATAAGAGAGTAAGTGACAGCTTACATGGCAAAATGCACCTGCTGCATGATGCCCACTGTCCACAATGTCCAAGTATGCCAGCCATCAATTTGCCCTGAAATTGCAGCCCTACTACGTTTTGGGGATCCCACCCACAGAGCAGTTGTTGTACCCCATTTTTGCTACGATCATTCCACAGATACATCTTGAGGAGGGCCAAGCTCGGCTTCCACGAGAACAAGACGAGTGACAGTGCGGACGTGCTGGTGCAACAGGCCAGAGAAGACTTGAAGTTGGTACAGCGCCAAGCAATGGTGTACTCCCTGTATGGCAGGGGATCCAAGAGCATCCTGGTGGGTTTGCATGGAGGATGCAGAGCCCATGCTACCCCAGGCTGGTAGAGTCCTTGCATTTGTGTTGCCAGCATTAGCATCAGCTGTGTGTCCTTTCAACCCCTGTCAAGGTCTGGACAAGTGGCGTATCTAGCTCACACTCCATGTAACCCTTTTCAAGATAGTGGAATCAGCATGAAGTGTGGCACACACTCCCGTGTCCCTGGATCAAATCCAGAATAGTCGAGCAATAAGTTGAAACCTTGGATGGAATCGACCAATTGCTTCTTGCGACCAGTGCCATTGATTTTCTTAACGTCCTTGCAATGGGCTAAAGGGTGTGTGTTCCTTCTACTGGCAATTGCAAAATCCTCCATCTTTCCAGGAGCTTACCAGGTCAAAAGGAAAAGAGGACGCCGAGGATGCTTCCCAGCTTGCCTGACGAGTTGTTTGCATCTGCAACTGAGACGTGGCAGCAGCAGCAGCAGCAGCAGCAGCAGCAGCAGCAGCAGCAGCAGCAGTAGCGGCAGCAGCAGGAGAAGCAGCAGGAGAAGCACTTAGAGCTTATGATGGTTGATGTTTGAGTGTGTATGCTCCTTTATTTTCATGAGTGCCACCCTGTGTACCCCTTCTGTTTAATAACCACACACTTCTCTGCTCGCTGTGGACTCATTGATGCACTAGAACTGACATATCCTGTGTGGCACGACAGACACCTGACTGCTCCACAAACATGCTAGCGCTCTGGCAAAACCTGTGACTTTTCTTTTGTTTCAAGTGCTATACCTTCTCCTTGTTCTGTTACTGATGTTTATCATGATCCAATTTCGACCAAAGCCCCTGCTGCTCCTGCATGGTGACTCTTACGCTGTGGCAATTTGTAAATGACATTTCGCATCCCAGAGTCCACCTGCCCTGCACTGACTCAGCTGCCCCAATGACGACTCATGAGAAAGAACCTGCTGCAGGCCTGTGCTCTGCCCACCCAAATGGTGGGTACTAAGGATGGAGCCTACATTCTGAGTTAGATGTTCCATTTATCTGGCACTGGGCAACGCGAATGCACCGCATGCAGCACACGAGCTTTGCACCCCTTCCACTGGGAAGGCCAATCTAGAAAGGTGCCAATGTAAAATGATTGATAAGAGACCAGGCAAATCTTTATGGTTAGGTTACAACTGTAAGCTGTACCTGCTGAATGAGGGCAGCTAAGCTTACATCTTTATTAACTTGGAATTTTTCATTGCTTGGTCGGTTTTATCATACCAATCAGTCCTCTTGTGGCGTCAAATGTATGCTGCATTGTGACTTGGAGGTTGGTTGAGTCGGTTGGCGGAGTGTATGATCCTGTTGTCAGTTCAGCGATAGATGTTATGGCCATACCGTGAGTCTGGTTCGGCATGACAGAAATTATGAATTTCATGGCAGAGAAGGCCATTTAAATGGCCTCTTACTTCCAAGGACTGTGCCTCTCTTCTCCCTAGGCATGGCCACAAGTTGAATAGGTACAAGTTGAATAGGCGTAAATAAAATTACAAAGCTACAAGCTGGATGAAATCCAATTTCTTTTAGTAGATGATCTTGCTGATTGGCGAGATGCCAAGAACGCAACGCCCTCGTGCAAACTATTGTTTGGCTTGTCACACCAATGCCGTGCATAACCTAACACACCTTGCATCAGGACCTAAAACAATGCTACAAAGATGGCGTTATCTATTGTTTCAACAAATCCTTCATCAGCAGAGGCCGTTTAACGGCATTCGTGTAACCTTCGTTGAAGCGGTATAACTTGGAGAATTGTGGCCTGCCAGCTTTGCTGCCTGGCGTGTTGGGAGACCCTGGTAACGATGCAGCAATCGTACATGCTTTAGGTTCAGCGCATACAAGCGACTATGCAAGCAGGGACGGGTGAGGATGCCAAGATCATGGGATGTCATGCCAGATCATTATTATTGACTGATCACCAATTTCGTATACACACACACTCTCAGCGCTCACCCCCGCTTCTCAATAACTGGCCCCCCAATACTCCGGGCTCAGTAAAATATCTCCAACCAACAACTGTCTGATCTCAAACACACAGTCTCAGATACCAATTCGGCAAAGACTCAATATGGCGTGACAGGGAAGAGCAAAACGCAGCTGGTGCAAAGCTTGTAATCGGGTGAGACTAGGGTCGAGCTTGCAATGCCTGGGCATTCAGCATCCGCAGGCAAACTGGCATCAAGCCCATGATGCATGGGGGGAGGAGAGCACCGAGCAGGGGAGAAACTTCCATCACAATAAAAGCAAGGGACAGCCACTTTTGGCTGAAGCCATAGACGATGGCCGGGCTCGGCTGCGAGCCTTCACACCACCCACCTGCGGCTGCTCCCCCTCCAGCCTGATTCTTGGTCCGCTGCTGCTGCTGGTGCTGCTGGTGCTTGCGCTTGTTGCTCATGGATGCGCGCAGCGACGTGAGCCAATTCACGGGTGCTGCAAAGTCATGCATAAGCAGAGATGGGCAGATGCGTGGGGCAACAATGGCATGCTGCAGCTGAGAACCAGCCCTGCCTCTGCTTGGCATGCAGACCAACTGAACACTGTGGTCAAGCGCGAGTCCCTTTCCAGGACAAGCAAAAGGACGCTCTCCAGAGCAAAAGCACAAGCTTCTGTCCCATGCCTTCTGGAACGATCAGCCAAGCGGATTGATTGAGCGTGGGCTCCGTCTCCATACCCTTGAAGTTGGCAAGCAGGATTTCACACACACGTGGCTCTCTCTGCTTAGCACTCGATTAGTGCACCTTTCCAGGTACTGTTTGTTCCACACTTTGTTCTATTAACACCGGTAGTGGTTGTGCCTGACAGATGCCCAGTCAGTCGCAAGGCACATTGCACTCTGGGTGCTTCAAATCATGCTGATACATGTAAGCACCCAAATGATTGCATTTGTTAAGTGCATTAGTTTTGGCAGTCAGAAAGCTGGTAGGACAAAGAAGTCCAGCAAATCAGAATGACGAGTCTATGCCCAAGACAGTGATAAAATACACAAGCCTTGCAAACACAGCAGCAAGGACATCAGCTCTGCCATCATGTCTCATAGAGCTGATTCAACACCCGAGAGGTTGTATCATCCGATAGGCAGTTGGGCAGCTAACACCCTTCACTCGTTGCCCCCCAAAAACTCTGCACACCCCAGCAGCCCCACCTTGGGAGCTGTGCATCCCTCCTGCAACATTTTTGGCGCAAGCTTTTAAATGCCATCATGCATCAGCTTTGTCAATGCATGCATGGTGCGATCAAGGATCCTAGAAGCTCCGGCAGGGCTCACCTTGGGCCTTGCCCTCTGCCTTATCTGCTGCGCCTCCGCCGCGACCTTGCACTTCCTCTTGCTGCTGCTGCGGCAGCTGCTCTTGAAGCGGCTGCTGCTGCTGCTGCTGCTGCTGCGCGATGGCGCCCTCCTGATCGTCCATGAAAGACACACTCCGCATGTGCCCTCCTGGCGTCGTGCGCGCCTGCTGACGTACAGCCTTGCCCCTGGGCGTATTCTCCTTGCCCGCTGATCCTGGGGTAGCCATCTCAGGCAGCTGCAGTGACGCAACAGCACCATCACCAGGAGCGGTACCAGCCACTAGCATCAGTATGATCAACAAGCGGGTGCCAACGACGTATAGAAAGCCAGGCATGCAGACCGCCTGCTGCCTTCAGAACGCCCAGTGTTCCTGGCGCTCATGAGGCGTGGACAGCCGCAGTGAGGGGCGCCTGCCCCTCACCCCATGTCAGCGACTGCTTGTCAGCCGCAGTTGCGACGCCTCACATCTTTAAAAAAGGACCCTTCTGCTGCAGCATGTGAGGCACCTGCCTCACGAGCTGTGCTGTGCATGCCTGTGGTGCACCTGCAAGCTGTGCTGTGCAGCATGTGGAGCACCTGCAAGCTGTGCTGTGCATGCCTGTGGTGCACCTGCGAGCTGTGCTGTGCTGTGCATGCCTGTGGTGCACCTGCAAGCTGTGCTGCGCAGCATGTGGAGCACCTGCCTCGCGAGCCGTGCTGTGCATGCCTGTGTTGCACCTGCGAGCTGTGCTGTGCATGCCTGTGGTGCATCTGCCTCGCGAGCTGAATACGGTCACAGCCTTTTGGCCTCGGGGCTGAGGCCAATGGAGCGGCAGGGGATCAGCCACAGAGGGTGGCTCTATCCTCCGCAACTGCTTCCAGAGGCCCTGCTTGCTGCCACTTTTGCTGCAGGCCTCAGCATATGCCACGTGCAGGCCATCCGCACCCCGGCTACTAGGGAAAGAAGCCGCGGGGCCACCGCGCACCAGAAGCCTTAAGGGGTGAGCAGAGGGACTCTTCCCGGAAGCCCTGGGGGCCAAACCAAAGCGCACAGTGCGCAAACCAACGCATCCAGCAGGGCCACCCACCCACCTCGCCGCTGGCCTCCGCATGCCGGATGTTGGCCAGCAGCACCTGCTGGTTCAGCATCTGGCGCAGCACCAGTGGCACGGGGCGTATGGGCTCCGCCTGCATGCCATCATCCGCCGCGGTAGCGGCCGAGGCCGCACTGCCTCGGCGCTCTTTAAGCGCCGTCGGCGTGGCAGCGGAGATGACGGGCTGTGGGGCCAGAGGGAAGTTGTGCACAACGCAGTCAATCTCCGGGACCAGGGGGACCGGGCGGGGAGGGGGCGTGGCGGCGCCAGAGAGCAGGGCAGCCGTGAAGGCAGGCGGCTTGGCACCTGCAGGCAGGTGCGGCGGCAGGCGAGGCAGGGAGTGTTCTCTGTTGGCGAAACTTTTCCCCCCAGGGAGTCATTGTTTCTGCAGCCGGCGGAGAGTGCACAGCTCGGCAGGTGTTTTTGCAACCAGTGCACAAGCCAGGAGGAATGTGCGTAACCCATACATGAGCCAGCAGGCGCTTGTGAAACCCAATATGAAACAGGGCACGCCTCGCCTCTGCCACGCTGAGGCGCCCTGAAGTTGATGCGCAGCCAGGGCGAACGCCATACATGGCGCAAGGCTGTGTCTGTGTGCATTCACCTGCTTACACACTCGCGCAGGCACACTTGGCCGCATCGTACCTGGGCATCCTGCCGTGCAAACACATACACACACATACACACACACGCACGCAAGCACGCATGCGTGCACGTACCTGGCGGCGCAGTGCTTTCCACCGGCCACACACAAACACGCAGTCATACACACGCACCTGGCAGCGCCTTGCCCGCCTGCAGCAGCCCGCTGTCGTCCAGGCAGTAGCGCAGGCCATAGGCCACCATCACTTCAGTAGTGTGCCGGATGGCGGCAAGCTCTGAGGGGGTCAGCAGGTTGGGGGCCATTGCGCGCAGACTGGGCGCAAGCACACGCACCAGTGCGGGCCCCACCTCCTGCACGCGTGCAGCGCAGGGGTGCATGAGGCGTGGAGCAGGCAGGAGCGCACAGGAGGGCCCAGGCTCGTAAGCGCACAACACAGGAGGCCGCGCACGAGCACTGCTGAAGCGCTGCGTTTGCATGGGATGGGGCGCCGCGTGCGCGCGCGCGCGCGCGCGCGTGTGTGTGTGTGTGTGTGTGTGTGTGTGTGTGTGTGTGTGTGTGTGTGTGTGTGTGTGTGTGTGCGTGTGTGTGTGTGCGCGCACGCGCGCGCGTGTGCCAGCAGGATTGCCAGGTAAAGGATGGCTGAGTGGGGCTTTGGGCGTGAGCCCAGGCAGGCATAAGGCATGCCTGACGCCTGTGCATCCCCCTGTGTCTACAATGAGCCAGGGCGGGGCCTCTGAAGGCGCAGGGCCACAACGGTGGTGAGCCAGGGTGGGGCCTGAAGGTCCACCATCCCACAAAAGCAAGTGGAGCCTCACCCCACACATGTGCGTGCACACGCAGAGGCTGGGCCGCGGGCGCTGACCATGTGCGTGCACACGCCACGCCTGACCTGTGAGCCGACCATGCGGCAACCCTTGCGCAGCAACCGGGTCGCTCAAGCCCGCTCCCTTCAGCGCGCACCGTGATAAGCGTGCGCACATCGTACGCCTGCAGCACGCGCGGGGACACCCTGTGGGTCGCCCAGGCGTGCATGAGCTCTAGGCTGGCGTGGGCTCTGCGCCCCGCGTCGCTTATGGGCTTCGGCCACTGCATGGGTACAGGGAATGCGTGTGTGCCTATTTGTGTGATTGCATACCCTTGTGTGTGAATGTTGATGTGCACGTGCGGGCGTTTGTACAATGTGTGTGTGCTTATGTGCGTGGATGTGTGCATGTGTGCGTGTGTGTGTCACACACTGCGTGCGTGTGTGGGCGAGTGTTGTTGTTTGGAAGAAAGCGGCTGTGTTGACATAAGCGCACAGGCAATCATGTGCAGATGCCAGATGGTGCATTGCACGACCAGGAGGGCGCATTGTACGACCAGGAGGGTGCATTGTATGGCGCAGTGTCATCCTGAGGCACCAGAGGGACCCCACAGCCCTGGCAGCCTCTTACCACCAGGTGGGGCTTCTCCTGCTGCGCTGCGGACAGGTGCACAAGCAGGGCCGTGGCCGGCACGTAGCTCAGCAGGTGATGGCTGACCGTGCGTCGCGCCACCCTGCACACATCAAGAG
>LKMJ01005024.1_pt1 | contig 12456 bp, 12 predicted proteins | sample 643391 | NCBI WGS metagenome assembly LKMJ01 (sample SAMN04112250, study PRJNA286221) | soda lake metagenome | biome: soda lake; feature: Kulunda Steppe; material: water; isolation source: sample PL-Br10 brine of Picturesque Lake | place: Russia: Kulunda steppe | collected 2010-07
ATCCAAGCAAGCCGTCTGAGCGATGCCATATCGCCAGACGGCGTCCATTTCCGGGTTAATCTGACGGAATATTACAGTAAGAGCGTCTGAGAACGTCGTCACTAGACGGCAAAACAAGGCAACTCTATTTCAAACTGAACACACAGCGAGCGCCGACCGACGATATCGAGGTCCGGAAGGCGATCGCGCATGCGTTCGATTACGAGACGGCGCGAACTGAGATCGCATCCGGGTCGGAGCAGGCAGTCGGTCCGGTTGCACCGGTTTTCGACTCCCACAATCCGGACGTACCGCAACCCACTTACGATCCCGATCGAGCACAAGAGATCCTTGAGGACGCGGGCTACAGCGAGGGTGACCTCGAGATAGAACATACGTTTGTTCGCGAAACCGACCTGCAAGAACAGCTCGCGTTGCTGTACCAACAGAACCTCGATGCAATCGGGATCGATGTCGAATTGAATCCACAAACGTGGGGGACGATGACAGATATGGCGACGGACCCAGAGCAGACGTCACACTCGAACAACGTCTTCTATGGTCCCGTCTATCCGTCCGTCGACGCCTACCTCGTCAACCAGTACTACTCCGAGTCCCCGGCTACGTGGATGAGTATGGAACACTTCGATGACGACGAGCTCGATTCGCTCGTTGAGGAGTCCCGACAGACCGTTGATCCCGACGCACGGGCGGATCTCTACCGTCAAGCCCAACAGCGTATCGCCGAACAGTATCCGAGCGTCTTCGTGTTCGTCGACACGAAGAAACACGCCGTCAACGAGGAGGTTCAAGGGTACACGTTCCGTCCAACGATGAGCTTCGACTACCTGTTCCACGACCTGTATCAAGAATGACGGACGCGAGGGGACCACGCTGTCGTGGTCGAATGACGGGAACTGCTCCCTCGCCCACAGCGGTGTTGAGCCGTGCGGACGCGCACGTGATACGGGTCACTTGTCCGCAAGCTGCTGATCAAGGGATGTCCGACCGAGGACTGGCGGGATGAAGTATCACGAGTATCTCACCCGTCGGCTTATCGGGATGATCGTGAGTCTCATTGGACTTTCGATCATCATCTTCACCGTCTCCCGGATCCTTCCGGGAAATCCGGCTCGCATGGCGCTAGGCCCGACCGCAACGGACGAACAAGTTGAGGAGTTCGCGCGCGAGCTCGGATTACACCAGCCGATTCCGCTCCAGTACCTGGACTACCTTCAGGGATTGCTCGTAGGCGACCTCGGAACGAGCCTTCAGACGCGGAGCCCCGTCGCCAACGATATTCTCTGGTATCTGCCCGCGACGCTCGAACTCATTACCCTTGCGATGGTGTTCACGATCGTCTTCGGGATCGTTCTCGGCGTGATCGCGGCCAGTAACAAGGACGGGGCCGTCGACAACGCCACGCGGCTCGTCGCGTTCGTCGGAGTCAGCATTCCCGGATTCTTCATAGGGATCCTCCTGCAACTCCTGTTCGGGTATCTCCTGCAATGGTTCCCGATCACCGGTCGACTTTCCCGTGAGTTCCAAGATGAGGTGTCCAGACAGACTGGGTTCATGCTCATCGATACCGTGTTGCAGGGACACTGGGAGGCCCACGTCGATGTCTGGATGCACCTGATCCTCCCCGCGATGGCGCTCTCGATGGCTGGCATCGGCCAGATCATGCGGATCACGCGATCGAGCATGATCGATGTCCAACGAAAGGAGTTCATCGAGGCCGAGCGTGGACTGGGACTTCCGAACTGGCTGGTGGTCTACAAGTACACGCTGAAGAACGCGTTCATTCCGACGTTGACGATCCTCGGGCTGTTGTACGCATCCCTGCTCGGAAACGCGTTTCTCATCGAACTGGTGTTCAACTTCCCCGGACTCGCTTCGTACGGCGTTAACGCCGTGCTCACGAATGACTTCAACGCGATCGTGGGTGTCACGATGACGATCGGACTCGCGTTCGTCTTAGCGAACCTCGCGGTCGACCTGTTGTTGGGCCGCGTTGACCCACGGATCCGACTCTCGATGGAGGAAGCAACATGAATACAGACACGCTTGATAATGATTCCCCAACTGACACGGGGGATCCCAGTTGGCTCGATACACTCCTGCCACCCGCTCGGCGAGAGGCGTGGCGACGCGCCGCTCGTCGGTTCCTGAGCCGGCCGATCAGCGCCGCCGGCCTCGCAATCGTCAGTATCATCGTGTTTCTCGCAGTGTTCGCGCCGATCGTTGCACCACATCCGGAGCATGCGGGTGCGTTCACTGATTTCGGGAACTCGATGCAGCCACCGAGTCTCGAGCATCCGTTCGGGACTGACCAGAGCGGCCGTGACGTGTTCAGCCGTGTCCTGTTCGGTTACCGTCTCTCCCTAACGATGGTCGCGGTCGTACTCGGCATCGGCGTCCCGCTTGGCGTCATGCTCGGGCTCGTCGCGGGCTACTACGGTGGAGCGGTGGAGACCGGAATCATGCGTGGGACGGATGCGTTCCTGTCGCTTCCGCCGCTGGTGATGGCGCTCGCGATAACCTCCGCGCTCGAACCAACGATCACGAACGCGATGCTCGCGATCGCTGCACTGTGGTGGACGTGGCATGCTAGGCTCGTCCAGAGTCTGGTGGCAAGCGAACGGAACGAAGAGTACGTCGCAGCTGCGGAGCTCGCGGGCGCGTCCACACCACACATCCTGTTCCGGGAGATCCTCCCGAACTGCCTCTCGCCGATCCTGGTGAAGGTCACGCTTGATGCGGGGTTCGTGATCCTGATCGGTGCTGGTCTCTCGTTCATCGGTGTCGGCGTCCAGCCGCCACAACCGGGTCTCGGGACCATGGTGAGCGATGGAACGACCTACTTACCGGATGGCTGGTGGGTGAGCATCTTCCCCGGCGTAGCGATCTTCGTCGTGGTCATGGGGTTCAACATGATCGGTGACGGACTTCGCGACCTGTTCGACGTGGAGGTGCAGCGATGACGCGTGCCGATATTACGACGGATCCGGTACTTTCAGTGAAAGATCTTCGCGTCCACTTCGACTCGTTCGACGGCACCGCGGAGGTGATAGATGGTGTCGACCTCTCTGTCGGGAAGGGTGAAGTCGTCGCCGTCGTCGGGGAGACTGGCTGTGGGAAGTCCGTGACGATGAAGTCGATCCTCGGCACGCTCCAGCAGCCACCTGGGCGCATTCCAACCGGCGAGATTCGGTTCAAAGGACACGATCTCCTCGACGCGTCACGGTCCGAAGTGGACCGCATCAAGGGGCGTGAGATCGGGATGATCTTCCAAGACCCGATGGCGTCGTTGAATCCCGTCTTTACTGTGGGCGAACAGCTCACCGACACCGCACAGTTCGGCGGGAGTCAGGACGTCGGCGTGACCGAATACTTCCGACGGAAACACCTCGGCTCCGAGCGTGCGGAGGCTCGACAACGCGTCATCGACATGCTTGAGGAGGTCCAGATGCCGGATCCCGAACGGATCCTGGACAACTATCCCTCCCAGCTGTCGGGTGGGATGTCTCAGCGTGTGCTCATCGCACAGGCACTCCTGAACGAACCGGAACTCCTCATCGCTGATGAGATCGGAACCGCGCTCGACGTGACCATCCACGACCAAGTCCTCGGGCTGCTTGAGGATCTCATCGCCGAGCGCGATCTCTCACTGCTGATGATCACGCACAATCTGGGGGTTGCACGCCAGATCAGCGATCGCGTCTACATCATGTACGCAGGACGGATCGTCGAAACCGCTCCGACCGAGGAGATCTTCGCGGATCCGAAGCACCCGTACACGCAGGGGCTGATCGCGTCGATCCCGAAGCTCACCGGCGAGAACATGGCCGACGGGATCGACGGCTCGATCCCCGAGTACATCGATCCGCCGACCGGCTGTCGATTCGCCTCACGGTGCCCGTACGCACATGACCGGTGTGAAACAGAACGACCCGAAATGACGTATGACTCCACAGACTCCGGCGTGGCGTGCTTCCTGTATGATGACCAACCCGCGCCGTATGACCCGCCCACAATCGCGGAGACGCGCGAACGGATGCGCCGTGACGCCTCGTCGACGACTTCTGCGGAGGAGGTTGCTGACCAACATGGAGGTGGTGACACGTGAGCGATCCGTTGCTCGAAGTGCGTGACCTTGAGAAGTATTTCCCGATCAAATCGGGGCTCTTGCAACGAACGACGGGACACGTCAAGGCGGTAGACGGTGTGTCCTTCGCTATCGATCGTGGTGAGACCCTGGCGTTGATCGGCGAATCCGGAAGCGGAAAAAGCACGATCGCCGAGACAATCATTGGGCTGAAACGAGCCACCGATGGGCAAGTGGTCTTCGACGGTGAGGACATCACCGACCCCTCCGATTCGAAGCTCGAAGAGCTTCGATCGAAGGTACAGATGGTGTTCCAAGACCCGACATCGAGTTTGAATCCTCGACGGACGGTTGAACAGACGCTCGAAGTTCCGCTGAAGGCTCGTGGTGTTCCGCGCGAAGACCGTGTTGAGCGTATCATCAAGCTATTGGAACGCGTCGAGTTGAATCCACAGCATCGCTATCGCTACCCACACGAACTGAGCGGCGGACAGAAACAACGGATCAACATCGCACGGGCCGTGTCCATCGAGCCCGAGCTGTTGATCCTTGACGAGCCGACCAGCGCGCTGGACGTCAGTGTGCAGGCGAAGATCGTCCGACTGTTGGATGATCTCCAAACCGAGTACGGACTCACCTATCTGTTCATCACGCACGACCTCTCACTCGTTCGGAACGTTGCTGAGCGCACGGCCGTGATGTATCTCGGTCAGATACAGGAGCGTGGCGACACACGACAGCTGTTCGAACAGCCACACCATCCGTACACGCAAGCACTTCTCTCGGCGATCCCGGTGACGAGCGACGAAGAAGAGGCTTACAAACCGCACGAAGACCAGCTGAAAGGAGAGATTCCGAGCCCCGAAAACGTCCCATCCGGCTGTCGGTTCCACACACGCTGTCCGTATGCGACCGATGTCTGTGAGACGGAGCGAGTCGCGTTGCAGACCGTTGACGGCCACGGTGACACGCGGTGTCACATCTACGATCCTGCTCACACAGACGAGTTTGAGCGGACGCCGGATGTGGCGACGGAAGCAGTGAAACGGAGACGATCACTCGATGAGTAACGACACGATTACACGAGCCGATCTGGATGCCCTCGCGACCGGTGCCACGGTCTTAGGCACGGGTGGCGGCGGTGATCCGTACATCGGCCGACTGATGGCTGAACAGGCGATTGAAGAACACGGGCCGGTTGAATTGATCGACCCGGATGATGTCCCAGGCGATGCGCTCGTCGTTCCGAGTGCGATGCTCGGCGCACCGACCGTCATGGTCGAAAAGATCCCCCGCGGGACCGAGACGCTCTCGGCGTTTGAGGCGCTCGAAACACATCTCGGCGAGCAGGCGTACGCGACGATGAGCATCGAGGCCGGCGGCCTCAACAGTACGGTCCCGATTGCCGTTGCGGCCGCACTCGATCTTCCGCTGGTCGACGCCGACGCCATGGGGCGAGCCTTCCCGGAAGTCCAGATGGTCACGCTGACGCTCGGGGGGATCGATGCGACGCCGATGGCGATCGCCGATGAGAAGGGGAACACCGTGTTCGTGAACACGAAAACGAACGAGAAGGCCGAGCAGTTCGCGCGTTCGACGAGCATTGATATGGGTGGGTCGTGTATGATCGCGACCTATCCGCATACCGGTGCGGAGCTACGAGATCACGGGATTCTGCGTTCGATGTCGTACGCTCGCGACATCGGCGAGGCGATCAACCAGGCACAGGCGAACTCCATCGATCCCATCGACGCACTCGTCGAATTCGTCGACGGGTTCGAACTGTTCGACGGAAAAGTCATCGATGTCGAACGCCGGACTGAGGGCGGGTTCGCCGTCGGTGAAGCGACGATCGACGGTCTCGACTCGTACGAAGGCCGGACGCTCTCGCTCGATTTCCAGAACGAGCACCTCGTCGCACGGGACAGCGAACACGGCGTGATCGCGAGTGTTCCCGATCTCATCACGGTCCTGGACTCGGAAACCGGCGATCCGGTCACGACCGAAGGGCTACGGTACGGCCATCGAGTGACCGTCGTCGGCATGAAGTGCTCGGAGAAATGGCGCACGCCGGCCGGGCTCGAACTCGTCGGGCCTCGCTACTTCAACTACGACATCGACTACGAACCAATCGAAGACATTCACACGGAGCTTACACAATGAACGGATACAGACTGGGAATTGACGTTGGTGGAACGAATACAGACGCAGTGATCCTCGACGCGGAGGACACCCCGATCGCCCAGACGAAGCGGCCGACGACGGAGGACATCACGACCGGCATCGTCAACGCGCTTGATGACGTACTCGATGCCGTCGAGTTCACGGTCTCTGAGATCGAGTACGTCATGCTCGGCACGACGCACGCAACGAACGCGATCACCGAGCGACGCGGATTGAACGACGTCGGCGTGATCCGACTCGGGGCGCCCGCGACCGAAAGCATTCGGCCCCTGCTCGAATGGCCGGACGATCTCGAAGCCGCCATCGGCGACAAGACTACCATTCTCGACGGTGGTCACGAGTTCGATGGGCGAACGCTCAACGAGCTCGACGAGGAGCAGGTGCGGGAGACGGTGCGTGAGTTCAGTGATGCCGATGCGTTCGCCGTCACAAGCGTGTTCTCTCCAGTCCGTGAGGACCACGAGACGCGTGTCAGAGAGATCATTCACGACGAATTCGATGACGATGTTCCGGTATCACTCTCGAACGAGATCGGAAGCGTGGGCCTCCTCGAACGTGAAAACGCGACGGCACTGAACGCGGCACTCACCAGCGTCGCTGCCGAGGCGGCTTCGGCCTTTTTGGATGCCATGGACGAGCGTGGTATCGACGCTCAGCTCTATTTCGGACAGAACGACGGTACGCTCATGAGCGTCGAGTACGCGCTCGAGTATCCGATCTTCACCGTCGCAAGTGGGCCGTCGAACTCCGTGCGGGGTGCTGCGTATCTCTCCGGGATCGAGAACGGCATCATCGTCGATGTCGGCGGGACCACCACCGATGTCGGCGCCGTCAGCGACGGGTTCCCGCGTGAAAGTAGCGTAGCCGTCGAGATCGGGGAGGTGAAGACGAACTTCCGCATGCCGGACCTGATCAGCATAGGGATCGGCGGCGGTTCGTACGTCGATGTCGACGACGAGTCGGTTACCGTCGGTCCACAGAGCGTCGGATATCGCTTGACGGAGGAGGGGCTTTGTTTCGGTGGCTCCACGCTCACCGCGACCGACATCGAAGTGGCCAGCGGCTCCGTTGACATTGGGTCCGTGTCGCCGTCAGTCGATGAAGAGACGATCGCCGGGGCTCGAACGTACATACGGACGGAAGTCGAGAGAGCCGTCGACCGGATGAAGACGAGTCCTGAACCAGTTCCCGTGGTCGTCGTCGGCGGTGGGAGCATCCTCGTTCCCGCGGATCTCGACGGTGCGAGCGAGGTGTACATGCCCGATCATTACGAGGTTGCTAACGCGGTCGGCGTGGCAATCGCTCAGGTGTCGGGACAGATCGACCGGATCTACAGTCTCGACGACCAGACGCGCGAGGACGCGCTCGAAGACGCGAAGTCGAAAGCCACGAGGAACGCCGTCGAAGCGGGAGCTGCTGCCGATTCCGTTGATATCGTCGACATCGAGGAGGTTCCGCTCTCGTATCTTCCGGGGAACGCCGTCCGGATCAAAGTGAAAGCTGCCGGTACGCTGAGCGACGAATGACGCTCATCAACGCGGACGACATCGATGACATTGCCCTCGGGGCGACCGTTCTCGGAACGGGTGGCGGGGGTGACCCCCACGTCGGGAAGCTCGTCGCCCAGCAGGCAATCGAGTACCATGGGCCGGTTGAGCTCATCTCTCCTGACACCCTAGATGACGATGCGTTCGTCGTTCCGACCGCACAGATGGGTGCACCGACCGTTGCCGTCGAAAAGGTGCCCGGCGGTGGCGAGCCGGCAGCGTCGCTCTCGCGCGTTGAGCGTGAGTGCAATCGCACGGCCGATGCGACCATGCCGATCGAATGTGGTGGGATCAACTCGACGTTCCCCTTTGCCGTCGCAGCTGAGAAAGGGATCCCCTTGGTTGATGCCGACGGCATGGGTCGGGCCTTCCCCGAACTGCAGCATGAGACGTTCAACATCTATGGCGTCGACGGCACGCCGGCTGCCGTGAGCGACGAGCGTGGAAACACCTGTCTGCTGGACACGACTACTAACGAACAGCTCGAATGGCTGGCCCGTGGCATCACCGTTCGCATGGGCGGCGTCGGCTACATCGCTGACTACCCAATGACTGGTCAGGAAGTCAAAGAGACCGCCATTCCGGAAACGATGTCGCTCGCAGCGGAGATCGGTGCCGCGGTACGCGATGCCGGCGAGAACGTCGTTAGTGCCATCAGCGAGGTCACGTCCGATTCGATCTACGGGGAGACGGTTTCCCTGTTCGAGGGAAAAATAGTCGACGTGAAGCGACGAAACGAACGCGGATTCGTCCTCGGCCACGTCGAACTCGAGGGCTTCGGACCCGACGACGGATCGACGATGGAGATCGAGTTCCAGAACGAGAACTTAGGTGCGACGATCGACGGCGAGTACGTCGCGACGGTTCCCGACCTGATCACGGTCATGGACCACGAATCCGGCGATCCGATCCCGACCGAACGGCTGCACTACGGCGCTCGAACCCGCGTGCTCGGGATCCCGACGCCGCCGATCATGCGCTCTGATGCGGCCCTCGATGTCTGGGGGCCGCGCACCTTCGGCTTAGAAACGGACTACACACCGATGACTCACTAATCAACTCATGACTTCAGTACCACACACGACGACCGACTCGATCACCACGATTGACATCGACGATCTTGACTGGCTGGCAACAGGGGCGGGAATTCTCGGAACTGGCGGCGGTGGCGATCCACGACTCGGCCGACTCCGTCTGCAGACGATCTTCCAGAACGACGACTATCCGGATGAAGTCGAACTCATCGATCCACGCGACCTCGATCCGGACGCGACGGTGACGAGCGTCGGCGGGATGGGCGCTCCGACGATCAGTCGTGAGAAGTTCCCAAAGGGAGACGAAGACCTCGGCTCGCTTCGTGCGATCGAGGAGTTCTCCGGAACGGATGTCGACGCGATCATTCCCGGTGAGATCGGAGGTGCCAACAGCATGGCACCGCTCTGTGTTGCCGCACTTGCGGACCTTCCGGTCGTCGATGCGGACGGTATGGGGCGTGCGTTCCCGGAACTCCAAATGGACACGTTCTTTATTTACGGTGCGCCGGTGAACTACGCGGCGAACACCGACGAACACGGGAACCAAGTCGTCTATCAGAACATCCAAACAGCCAAACAGCTCGAGGACTTCGCGCGGTCGATCACCGTAGACATGGGTGGCCGATCGGGCTACGCGTTTCCGCTCATGGACGGGGAGTTCGTCAGCGAGTATGCGATCGCCGATACAGTCTCGCTCGCACGGGAACTCGGGCGTCGTGTCCATCAGGCACGGAGGGGATCGACCGATCCGATCGCCGCGATCCGTGAGACACTTGACGGTGAAGCCCTCTTTACGGGAAAGATCGTCGATGTCTACCGCCGAAATCGGGACGGGTTCGCGCTTGGCGAAGTCTCGCTTGCGGCGTTGGATGGTGACGGTTCGCTGACGATCGAGTTCCAGAACGAATTCCTCATCGCCCGTGATGAGACCGACTCTGTGCTTGCGGCGGTTCCGGACCTCATCTGTATAGTCGATAAGGACACAGGAACGCCGATTACGACCGGCTCGTTACGGTACGGACAGCGAGTGACAGTGGTTGGTGTGCCGGCACCGCAGCTGCTGAAAACCGATGCGGCGCTTGAGGTCATCGGTCCAGAGGCATTCGGTTATGACCTTGAATATAAACCGCTCTCGACAGATTCGGCGATCGGGCGAAGCTCACCATTGTAGGATCAACCGTACACCTATACATCGCTGGATCAACCCAAAATACAGAACCCTATGTCAGACACAGATCTCGAATCACGATCGGACACCACTGCTGATGTTGCAACGAACAGCGAGCGCTCCGTTCCTCAGCAGATCCTTGAAGAGTATTTAGATGAGCACGACTATCAGATCTTCCAGAAACTCAATGAGAATGGGCGGATCTCGGACACGGAGCTTGCAGAAGAGATTGGGCTGTCTCGGAGTGCCGTTCGACGTCGTCGGGAGAACCTGATCGAACGCGGTGCCGTCGACGTCCTTGCCGTGATCGTTTTGCAGGAACTCGATCTCGCGTACGCTGACGTTCTCGTCGATCTTCATAAAGACGCACCGAGCGAGGAACGGTCCGAACTCATCTCGAAACTCATCGATGAGGACCTCATTTACTCGCTCGATTCGTGTCTCGGACAGTACGACCTCTTCGTTCGTCTCTGGCATGAGTCGCTCAGTGACGTCAAATCATACACGTGGGAGCTCTTCGCGGACGAGCCGATCGTCGACTCGTACGAAGTCGTTCCGATGGTCCACACGTGGAAAGCGTGGGACAAAGAGTTAGACCGGCCTAGCGGCGTCGAATCAGAATAATCCACGTTAACTCGTCTTTAAGACCCCACTCAGTCGGTGATCGGTCCCTATCGTTGATGAGTCGGTAGCAGGTCCACGAGTAACCGAGTCTTCCCTACTCCACTCGGTCTTGGGACCTCGCTCGTTGAGAGAGGAGACTTGATGTCGGCCTCGCCGCCAGTTGTCGCCGGGGAAGAACCTCGATCCCGCGTCACTCGATTGACGCCGACGAGATATCGACGTGGATCAACAACCTCGGCAACGATGACACTCCGATCATGGCTCTGCTGGACCACGAGCAATCGGGGCTCGGTGAGTTCAGATCGGGATAGCTGACGGCGTCACGGTCACTGCATCGGTGACGCAGCAGCCGAATTGATGAGCGAGTACTCTCGATCTCGACTCGTCCCCTCCGCCTCGAGGAGGTTGTATTGCTCCATCTTCGAGAGGTACGTGCGGATAGTCCGTTTTGTCCGAGGGTCGTCGACCTTCTCTGTGTAGCGGTCGTGAATCTCGCTCGGCCCGACAGGGCCGTGCTCGCGCACGATGTCGTAGACAACGCGTTGGTGAGGGGTGAGCGAGTCGAGACTCTTCTGCTTGATTTTTGGGCCCGAGCATCTTCAGCGGCGTCTAGGAGGATGTCGTTGGTGATCTCTTCGTGATTTTCGCGATCAGCTGTGCTGGCTGCGCTGCGAAGCATCCCGATCGCAAGACGAGCATCGCCAGCGGCGGCATCAGCGATCTGAAAGAGCTGGTCGTCGGTGATAACGTCCTTTTCAAGGCCCCATTTCGTTCGAGCACTCAGGATGTCGTAGAGTTGCTCGTTGTGGTACTTGTCCATCCGGACGTGCTCGCTGGAGCGCAGCCGACTCACCAGCCGGTCGTCGACGCGGCTGAACAGCTCCTCTTCCTTGTTCGCGATGCAGATGATCGCGAACTGCGGGAGGCTGTGGAGGTCGTAGATGACGCTGGGGTCTTCGAGCTGGTCGACCTCGTCGAGGATGACGACCGTTCGTGGGCCGTCGTACTGTTGGAGACGGTCGACGAGTTCGTCGTGGGGCGTCGACTGGCGATGGATATCTATCGTCGCGCCGATGTCGTCGAGGATCTGGTACAGCGTTCGGAAGCGACTGTAGTTTCGCCAGCAATTGACGTAGGTGGCCTCGACATCAAGAACTTCCTCGCGGAGCCGTTCGGTAACGAACTTCGAGACACAGGTTTTACCGACACCGCTGGGCCCGGTGACGATGACTGTGTCAGCTGGCTCGCCATTCGTGATCGGTTCGAGAACGCTTGAGAGGTGGTTGACTTCGGCGTCGCGATGCTCGACTTCTCGAGGGACGAACCCGGCGCGGAGGACGCGAGCATCACGGATCATCTGTCGATGGGTAGCTATTCTTTGGCTGTGTGATAAAAGTGTGACTGGGTTAGTTCCGGAAAGCCCCTCATCGCCAGTGAATCTCTTCTTCTATAGTGCCGCTGTCTCCTGATTCTGATTGTGGAAACCCTCCGTTTCCGGAAACACCCAGAAATCCAGTCAACGATGTGGAGCTCCTCTATACTGAACACGGTAGTCCGAGCCGGATGGACCTCATGGAGAGCCTGTCTGACGTGCTCATCGAGATCGCTAGGTCGTAGATACAGACAGACAACTCTAGCTCTGGTTGCCTGCATCAAATACGGCGGCAAAGTCCTCGAGAATCTCCTGTGGTGACCTCTCATCATCGCGAGATGGAAGTGGTACTTCCCAGCATTCGATTTGGAGTGTGTGCGCATTCGATACCGGCTCCGGATCGGTTGCTACATTGAAGATACCGGTGTGATAGATAGCAA
>LKMJ01005025.1_pt1 | contig 12455 bp, 11 predicted proteins | sample 643391 | NCBI WGS metagenome assembly LKMJ01 (sample SAMN04112250, study PRJNA286221) | soda lake metagenome | biome: soda lake; feature: Kulunda Steppe; material: water; isolation source: sample PL-Br10 brine of Picturesque Lake | place: Russia: Kulunda steppe | collected 2010-07
CGACTTCCTTCTCGATCGTGGTGGGTTCGTAGCCGTGTTCGGCGTTGAACTCCTGCTGGATCCGGCGGCGGCGCTGGGTTTCGTCGATCGCCGACTCCATCGCGTTCGAGGGCTCGTCGGCGTAGAGGATCACCTCGCCGTTGACGTTGCGGGCCGCCCGCCCCATCGTCTGGACGAGGGTGGTCTCGGATCGGAGGAACCCTTCCTGGTCGGCATCGAGGATCGCCACGAGCGACACTTCGGGGATGTCGAGGCCCTCCCGCAGGAGGTTGATGCCGACAAGGACGTCGATCTCGCCCAACCGCAGCGAGCGGATAATCTCGTGGCGCTCGAGGGTGTCGGTCTCGTCGTGCATGTAGGCAACGGCGACGCCGGACTCCTCGAGATACTCGGTGAGGTCCTCGGCCATCCGCTTGGTGAGCGTCGTCACGAGCGTCCGCTCGTCGCGGTCGATACGCCCGTCGATGCGGTCGAGCAGGTCGTCGATCTGACCGCTGGCGGGGGCGACCTCGACGGCCGGATCGACGAGGTGGGTCGGCCGCACGATCTGTTCGACGATCTGGTCGCTCTCGTCGCGCTCGTAGTCGCCGGGCGTCGCGCTGACGTACAGCGTTCGGTCGGTTCGTTCCTCGAACTCCTCGAAGGTGAGCGGCCGGTTGTCGTAACTCGTCGGCAGCCGGAAGCCGTTTTCCACCAGCGAGTCCTTCCGTGACTTGTCGCCGGCGTACTGGCCACGAACCTGTGGCAGCGTCACGTGGGACTCGTCGACGACGGTGAGGAAGTCCTCGGGGAAGTAATCGAGCAACGTGTACGGCGTGTCCCCTGATTCCCGATCGTCGAGGTACACCGAGTAGTTCTCGATCCCCGAACAGTAGCCCGTCTCGGCCATCATCTCGAGGTCGAACGTGGTCCGTTCTTCGATCCGCTGGGCCGCGATGAGGTCGCCAGCCCGTTCGAAGTAGGAGATCCGACTGTCGAGGTCCTCGCGGATCTCGGCCATCGCTTGCTCGAGTGTCTGATCGGGGATCGAGTAGTGTTCGGCGGGGTGGACGAGCACCGCGGGTTCGGTCGATTTCACCTCACCCTCGAGTGGGTCGAGCTTGAGCATCCGATCGATCTCGTCGCCCCAGAGTTCGACCCGCACCGCGTACCGGCCGTACATCGGGAAGATCTCGATGGTGTCCCCGCGGACCCGGAACGTGCCGTTGGTGAAGTCGACGTCGTTGCGCTCGTAGTTCAGGTCGACCAATCGTTTCAGCAGTTCGTCCCGGCCGACTTCCTCGCCGACCTCCAGCCGCATCGCCATCGAGACGTAGTTTCGCGGGTCACCGAGCCCGTAGATCGCCGAGACCGAGGCGACCACGATGACGTCGTCACGCGTGAGAAGCGACCGCGTTGCGGAGTGGCGCAGCCGGTCGATCTCGTCGTTGATCGAGGCGTCCTTGTCGATGTAGGTGTCCGTTTGCTCGACGTAGGCCTCGGGTTGGTAGTAGTCGTAGTAGGAGACGAAGTACTCGACGGCGTTGTCCGGGAAGAGATTCCGAAACTCCTCGTACAGTTGGGCGGCGAGGGTCTTGTTGTGGGCAATCACCAGCGTCGGCTGTTGGACCTCCTCGATCACCCACGAGACGGTGTTCGTCTTCCCCGACCCTGTCACCCCGAGCAGCGTCTGGCGATCCATCCCCTGGTCGTAGCCCGCGACGAGCTGGTCGATCGCCTCGGGCTGGTCGCCCGCTGGCTCGAACGGCGCGTCGACCGCGAACGGCCGTTCGGCGTCGGGACGGTCCGGCTGCAGGGGGCCGCGGCTCTCACTCACAATACGCGTCCAGAGGCACTCGACCCACTTGACGGACACGCTTCAATCGACCCACTCGAACGGCCGATCGCTGACCGCGGCCGCGTTACTCGTCCCCGAGGTCACCGTCGACGCTGAACTGGACGGTCAGCGGCCGGCTCTCGAGTCCCGCCGGCGGCTCGAGGTAGCCGATCGCGTTCGCCGTGTACGCGGTGTCGAGCTCGAGGTCGACGTCGACCTCGACGACGACCGTCTCCGGGTCGCCGGCCGGCGTGACCGCGAGGCTGTAGCTGCCGGCGGGAACCGCGAGGTAGTTCGTGGACTCTTCGAAGGCGATGTTCTGGAACAGTGGTTCGCCGTCGGCCAGCACGTCGACCGCCGGCGCGTCCGGTGAGGCGTGGAAGAGTCTGACGAGCGCCGAGCCAGCGTCGATGAGGATCTCCGGCCGAAAGGTCCCAGCGCCGAGTTCGCCGATCGCGGCGATCGTCTGGAAGGCAGGCTCGATGGTGACGGCGTCGTCGAAGACGACGGTCCCGGGATCGCCTGCGGCGGTGATCGTCACCTGGTAGCTGCCCGGCGCGACCTCGAGGTAGGGGGTGATCTCGCCGTAGTTCAGTTCGGAGAGGATCTGTTCGCCGTCAAGCAGGACGTCGACCGCAGGGGCGTCCGGCGCGAAGTGAGCGATCCGGACCGCAGCCTCTGGAACGTCCGGCTCACCCTCCGCTGGGGGCGCTCGCTTGTCGTCTGCGTACTCGCCGGCTGCGTACACCGTTCCGCTGGCGGCCGCGAGGCCACCGGCGGCTGCACCGATCGTCTGGAGTGTGCGTCGTCGACTTGGCATTGCGACCGGGAGCGAGGACTACGTCCTGAAAAAGCCGATAGTCAGTACGGATGAACACTCCCGGCTTTCTCGAGCGTCGGGTGCAGTTAGGAGATGGCGACTGCGAGCAGGGCTGGCGTACGACGGCTTGCACGTGCATGGTACGCTCGTCGTACGCCGCTCGGCGAGCGTGTGACCGCCCAATCGTTATACTGGCCCTCGTCAAGTCGATGGCCATGACCCAGGCACTCGCCGAAGCCAGAGACGACCTCGAGCAAGCCGCGAAGACGGCCGACGACGAGCTCCGGGACGACATCCGCGAGACGGCTGATGCCTACCGCGACTACGTCATCGGTGATCACGATCCAGACCGCACGATTCTCGATGCCCACCTCAACACCCTCCGGCAGGTTCGCCAGCGCGCCGACGGGAACACGGAAGCGAAGGTCGCCAGCGCACTCCAGGCCACCGAGAACGTGCGCAATGAACTCGAGCAGACCTGAGAGAGGTGGCCTGCTAGCGGAAAATCACCACACAAAGATCTGGCCGCGGGGCGGTGTCTCGTCGGATGGTGGAGTCCGCCGAACGGCCGGCCGGAGCGGCGGACAGTCACCAGCCGTGGTCCGTTCGCGCTGACACACTCTCCAGTGAAATGATAGACAAAACACATACTGGCTTGGTTCGTCCCTCCCAGCAGACCGCATCCCTCCACTATGTCCGCAGACGATCACCCACCGAAACAGCAGTCTTCGTGCGTTCCGCGCGCTATCATCCACAAACAGATCCTCGATGCAGCAGCCGCGAATCCTGAGGCCTCGATCGACGCCCTCGCCGACGACGTGCAGGGGGCCTCCCCGAACCTGGTCGAGCAGGTGTTGGCGGAGTACGGTGATCCGGCGAGTGACGAGGCGGATCCTGGAACTGACGGGCTCGAGGACGGGACAGGCGAGGTGACCGATTCGACTGCCTCGAGTGGCGGTGCCGCGGAGCACCAGTCGGATCCTGTCGAGGTAACTGACGATCACGACTCCGACGCGTCGACGTCGCCGAAGGATTCGGACGGTCCCGACGTCCAGTCATCGACAGCGTCCGCCGAGTCGGCCACCCCTGACGCGGTGGGCCACGACGCCGAGATCGACCTCGAGTCACTCTCACCGACCCAGCGCGAGACCGTTCTCGAAGTCGCAGCGACCCCCGGGGCGACCCAACGGGAGATCGGCGACAGACTCGGCGTCAGTGCGGCGACGGTGAGCCAGCGGGTCAGCGCCATCCCCGGCTTCGAGTGGTCAGACCGCGAACGAGTCGTCGAAGCGCTTGCCGAGTCGCCAGTGGAACAGTCGGTGACTGACGGTGGCTCGAGCGCGCTCGCAGACCGTGGATCATCGTCGGATAACCAGCCAGCAGAGGGGGACGGGACCGATGAATCGGAGACTCCCAGGATCGACGAATCGACTGATTCAGGCCACGGTACAGAATGGACGGACGTGAGCGACGACCAGCGGCCGGACACAGCCGACGAGACGACGGAGGATGACGATTCCAAGCCGGCAGCAGACGACCAGGCGACGGCAGCGACTCCGCAGACGGACCCACGCGATGGGACGGCGAGTGGCGAGCGGTTGGACTCACCGGCGACTGGCGGTGTCGACGAGGGCAACTCGACCGCGATCGAGGCGGACCACCTCGAGTCGATCGAAACGACACTGGCGGTGAACACTGAAACCCTGACGACGCTCGCGAGGAGCGTAGCGGAGTTGACCAAGCGGATCGACACCCACGAGGCAGCACTCTCGAGTCAGCCGTCCGGCTCGCCGCTCCGCGATGACCCCGAACTCGCGGCGAAGGTCGTTCGTGCCTGTGTCAGGAGTGAGGAGTTCGACGAACGGGAGGAACTGCGCGTGATCGAATCGCTGCTGGCCGCGGCCGCCTGACTTAGAGAACGGCGTCGACCAGCTCGCGACCGTCGGCGAGGAGGGCCTCGACGCGGTCGGGCGAGTCGGCTTCGGCGTAGACGCGCATCATCGGTTCGGTGCCGCTCGGTCGGACGAGCACCCAGGAGCCGTCGGCGAGCAGCAGTTTGAAGCCGTCGGCAGTGCCGACGCTCTCGACGGCTTCGCCGGCGACCTCCTCGGGAATCTCGTCGCCGAGAGCCGCGATGACGCGGGCTTTCTCCGAATCGGGACAGTCGACGCCGATTTTGTCGGCGTGGATCTCGCCATACTCGTCGAGGAGGCGATCGATCCGACCGTCGAGGGACTCTTCGCTCTCGGCGACGGCGGCCACTAAGGCCATCAGCACACCGTCTTTCTCGCGGATGTGCCCGCGGATGGAGAAGCCACCTGACTCCTCGCCCCCGATCAGTGCGTCGTGTTCGGCCATCCCCTGGGCGACCCACTTGAAGCCAACCGGCGTTTCGGCGACAGTCTGGCCGTGAGCCTCGGCGATGCGGTCGATGAGGAACGTCGTCGAGACCGTGCGCACGGCTGGGCCGCTGTCGCGCTCGAGGAGGTAGTCGTAGATCGCCGCGTAGAAGAGATTCTCGTCCAGATAGCCGCGTTCGGGCGTGACCACGGCGAGCCGGTCGGCGTCGCCGTCGTTGGCGATTCCGAGATCGGCATCGCCCTCGGTGACGCGCTCGACCAGTGCCTCGAGGTGCTCTGGCGCGGGTTCGGGCGCGCCACCGCCGAACGTCGGATCGGTTTCGTTCCGGATGCGCTCGACCTCGACACCGGCGCGCTCTAAGAGCTGGTCGGTCGTCCCGCGTCCACTGCCGTACATTGCGTCGTGAACGACGGTCACGTCGTCGATCTCTGGCTCGAGGAGTGCGAGTGCGTGCTCGAAGTGTGGTTCGACGAAGTCGACCTCGCGGATCTCGCCGTGTTCGGACTCGGGGAGCAAGTCGGGCTCGGCGAGTCGCTCGACGATCCCTTCGGTGACGTCGGGCAGCGCGGGAGCGCCGTCATCGGGGATGAACTTCACGCCGTTGTACTCCGGCGGATTGTGCGAGGCGGTGAGCATCAACGCGCCGGCCAGGTCGCGGTCGACGATCGCGTAGGCGGTCAGCGGTGTCGGGCGGTCGCGTTCGGGCATCACGACGTCGAAGCCGTTGCCCGCCAGGACCTCGGCGAGGTCGGTCGCGAAGCCAGGTGAACTCTCTCGAGCGTCGTAGCCGACGGCGACCGTGCCGCCGCCGTGGCCCTCGGCCGTCAGATAGTCGGCCACTGCCTGGCCGACTTTCCGCACCCGTGGCGAGGTGAAGTTGTCCAAGGTGTCACGCCAGCCGTCCGTCCCGAAGGTGATCCCGTCGCCCATAGATACGAGTACTCCATTGTATGCCATGATAAAATCTATGGGGGATCGAGCGTCCACGGTGATGCCGGTCGAGAGCTTTCCGCGGTGACAACACCCATACCAGTGGGTTACGCATGTACGGCTATGATCGACGAAACCGTCGAACAGATAGAGGAGATGCAGACCCAGAGCGCCTCTATCGTGGCGGTCAAGGCCGCAGAGGCCCTGCGTGAGTTACTTGACCGGGAGTACCAGACCTTAGACGACTTCGTCCGGTCCGTCGAGCGAAACAGTCGCGCGCTCCTGGGCGCGAACCGGTCACACGCACCGCTGTATACCACGCAGACGCGCATCGTCACCGAAGTGAGAGAGGCTGAGGTGGAGACCGTCGAGGAGGCGAAGGCCGTCCTCGCGGAGATCATCACGGACGTCGTCGAGCGCGTCGAGACGAGCAAGGCAAAAGCCGGCGAGCGCGCAGCCGCGTTGATTCACGACGGCGACACGATTCTCACCCACGAGAACTCCTCGACCGTCTCGGCGACCCTCGAGCACGCTCTCGAGCAGGGGAAAACCTTCGATCTCTACGTCACCGAGTCGAGACCGCGCTTCATCGGGCGGAAGACCGCCCGCGAGTTCGGCGATCGGGACGGTGTCGACGTGACACTGATCGCCGATGGCGCCGCGGGCTACTACCTCCAGGAGTCTGATCGCGTCGTCGTGGGGATGAACTGTCTCATCGACGACACCGTCTACAATCGGATCGGAACCTACCCGATCGCGGCAACGGCCCACGACGCGGGGGTCCCCGTCACCGTCGTCGGCTCGTCGGCGAAGTTCACCGCGAAAGGGTTCAGTTTCGAGAACAACTTCCGCTCACCCTCCGAGGTCATGCCCGAACCCGTCGAGGAGTTCGCCGTCGCAAACCCCGGCTACGACGCGACGCCGACCCGCCTGCTCGAGTCGGTCGTCACCGAAGACGCCGTGATTCAATTCTGATCGGCAGCGGGCGTCAGGTAGTGAGCGAGCAACACTAGTGGGTTCGGCACCGATGGTATGCCGTCATTTCTCGATGCCTGCTGACCGTACTCGTGAGTCGCCGGGGTCGCTGCATTCTCTCTCGTATTTTCGAGAACCCTCCAAACACATAATAGACAAGCTACCGTACACGCTGGTATGACCGACCGGGGACTCGACTCCTGGACCGAGGGACTGACTGCCCGCGAACGCGTCCGTAAGATCGCTCGCTCGCTCACAGGCCCACGGTCAGTCGAGTGGATACGCACCGAAGCCGACGTCTCCTCCTGGCAGACGACGAAAGACGAACTCGAGATGCTCGTCGACTTCGAGCAACTCCTCGCCGTCGATGGAAGCGACGGGAATCGCACGTACGCACCGAACTACCAGCGGCGGTACTTCAGTGAACTCTCGGAACTGATCGACGAGCACAGTCGTGCGGAACTCCGGGAGGAGATCGCCGAGATTCAGGACACACTCGAAAGCTGGCAGTCAGCGTTCGACGTTCGGACTCCTGCAGAGCTCGAATCGACGCTGTCCGACGAACTCTCGAGTGCGGAGATCCGCCGACGGAATCGAATCCTTCGGGAGTGGGAGCGCCGAGTGGACAACAAACGGCTCCTCCGGCACGCCCTCGAGTTGTACGACGATGCGCGGTCGGCACGGTACGAGGATGATCACTCCGTCTCTATCTCACAGTAATTCTCTCCGATGATCTTCCTCGCGAATCGGGCGAATCTCGACCGGCGGTCTCTTCTCACTCGCATCCACTCGCTGTTGCAGACGCAGGTCGATGATGAGACGGGCCCGATCGAGCGAGTGTGGTACCGGACATCCCGTGGGAACAAGGTCGGTGTGTCAGCGCGACTCGACGCGCCAGCGTTCGCCGGCGAGTGGTATCCGGTCGAGACCGTCGAACTGCAGATCAGCTTCGACGTCCCGCCGGACCGGTCGGTCGAGTACTACGCAATTCAGTGGGTCGACTCGGAGCGCGAGCTCATGCTCGGTTGGCACCAAGACGAAACGCACCCATCGCTCGGACGGTGTCATTTCCAGATCGACCATCGGGATGAGACGATTCAGCGTCTCGAGGCGGCGGTCGTCGATGCCCACCCGCTGAACGTCTTCGACCATCGAATGGAGGAGCTGGTCGCAGTCCTGGACGCACTCCACTGGCGAGACGGCCGCCCGCAGGTCCCAGCGCCGATAGTCGAGTGATTCTCGACTCGAGTACTCCTGCTTATCGAATCGTCCAGTCGGTAACCTGCCAGAGCCGCTGGGCGATGCCCTCGTCGAACCCATCTGCCGTCACCCGCCACGCCCAGTTGCCCTCGGCCGTCCCGGGCGTATTGAACCGTGCCTCGCTGCCCAGACCGAGTAGGTCAGGCATCGTCGTCATCGCGACGACGGCCTGGGAGTTCCAGACGGCCTCGAGGAGGTCCCAGTGGATCTCCTCGCCGTCGGCGCCGAGGTTGAAGTGGAGACACTCGCGCTGGCGGTCGTCGAGACCCTCGTAGTAGCCGACGAACGTGTCGGTGTCGTGGGTCGAGGTGTAGCCGACGCTGTTCTCGGGGAAGTTCATCGGCTGGTACATGTGGCCTTCTTCGCACCAGTCGGCGTACTCCGGGACGCACATGCCGGGGAAGTCGAACCGATCGCGGAGCGTCGCGACGCGCTCGTCGAGAAAGCCCAGGTCTTCGACGAAGAAGGGGAGGTCACCGATGGCTGCCTCGACGGTCTCGAAGAAGTCAGCACCCGGCCCCTCGAGCCACTGGCCGGCGTCGGCGCGATCGCTCTCGGCGTGGATGGCCCAGAACTCGTCGAACCCCTTGAAGTGGTCGATGCGGGCGATGTCGACCATGTCGAAGAGTCGTTCGAAGCGCGCGATCCACCACTGGTAGTCGGTCTCGCGAAGGGCGTCCCAGTCGTAGACGGGGTTCCCCCAGCGCTGGCCGTCGTCACCGGGGTTCGGCGGGACGCCAGCGACCTCGCTTGGCTCGTTGTTCTCGTCGAGCAGGAAGCTCTCCGGAGCCGACCAGACGTCCGCCGAGTCGTAGGCGACGTAGATCGGGAGATCGCCGACCAGCCCGATATCCGCCCGTGCCGCGTAGTCAGCGAGTGCCTGCCACTGCTCGTCGAAGAGCCACTGGCAGAACTCGTGGTACGCGATCCGGTCGGCGAGTTCGTCGCGATACTGGTCCAGGGCGTCCGGCTCCCGAGTCTTCAGGTCGGTGGGCCAATCAACCCAACTCGCGCCGTCGAATTCGCGTTTACAGGCCATGAACAGCGCGTAGTCTGCGAGCCAGTCGGCCTCGCGATCACAGAAGGCCGTGAACGCGTCGGGTTCGTCACCGTCGGCGAACCGCTCGTAGGCGGTCTCGAGTGCGTCGGTTTTGAACGCACGCACCGCGTCGTAGTGGACTTCGTGGGGCGAGAGTTCGGTGGCTGGCTCGATCTCGTCGTCGGTGAGATAGCCGCGTTCGACGAGGTCCTCGAGGTCGATCAGCAGTGGGTTGCCGGCGAACGCGGAGTACGCCTGGTACGGCGAGTCGCCGTGGGCACCGGAGGTCGGCCCGAGTGGGCAGAACTGCCAGAGCGATTGGTCGGCCTGTTCGAGGAAATCGACGAACGCCCTGGCGCCGTCACCGAGATCGCCGATCCCGTGGGGGCTCGGTAACGAGGTTGGGTGCAGGAAGACGCCGCTTTGGCGATCGAATCGCATGGCCCTTACTACCCAAATGAGCTATTTGAACCATTTGATGGAGAGGTATCGTTTTTACTGATGCGGTGGGACATACAGTCGTGCCACCGAAAGTGTTGATGCTCGGGTGGGGGTTTCCACCGAACATCACGGGCGGGTTGGATACGGTGATCGGCGAACTGTTCGACCACTGTGAGCCACGAGACGATATCGAGTTGGAACTGGTGTTGCCGGCGGAGTACGCCCCCGAGGACCGTGACGGGATCTACGGGGTGCCGACGGGGAAAGGTGACATCATCACGCGCGTCGGCCGGCTCGCCGGCGAGTTCGCCGAACACGCCGAAGACGCAGACATCATCCACACCAACGACTGGTTCGGGTACAACCCGGGATCGCGCGCGAAGTCGACCGCCGACGTCGAGTGGGTGACGACGTTCCACTCGCTTTCCTCCGATCGGAACGTCAACCCGCCGGATCGGGAAGTCGAGACCGAACAGCGAGCGGCGACCCGATCGGACCACGTCGTCTCGGTCAGCGAGTACACTCGAGAATGTGTCCAGCGCGAGTACGACGTCGACTCCCACGTGATCCACCACGGCTTCTCGTCGGTCGAGACGACCGGCCGGGACGTCAAGGCAGAACTCGGGATCGACGGCGAGATGCTCTTTTTCGTCGGTCGACACACCTACCAGAAGGGCCTCTCGTATCTCGTCTACGCACTCGACGCGCTCCGTCGGGACGACCTGACGCTCGTCCTCGGCGGCACCGGCCACCTCACCGACCAGTTGAAGAAGTTCGTCGAGTTACTCGGCCTCGAGGACCAGGTGATCTTCGCTGGCTTCCTCGAGCAGGCGGAACTCGGCGACTACTACGCGTCGGCGGATCTGTTCGTCTCGCCGTCGCTCTCGGAACCGTTCGGGATGACGATCGTGGAGTCGCTCTCGGTTGGGACCCGCGTCGTCGCCTGCCGGAGCGGCGCCGCGGAGGTCGTCCCGGACGATTGCGTCATCGAGGTCGAGCCGAACGCCGACTCGATCGCCGACGGAATCGAGCAGGCGCTCGCGTTGGACTCGCCGATCGAGTACGCAGAACGAACGTGGGACGAAGTCGCCGACGACCACGTCGAATTCTATCAGGACGTGCTCGAGGCTCGCTGAACGCCCACTTACCGCAAGAATCTGACGTCGGTTACCGGCTCGTCGTGGACGATCATGTAGCCGTCGGCCGTCGGCTCGAGGCCAGTCACCCGCTCGACGTCCGGCTGGGTCTGGTACGGACTGTCCTGTGAGCCACTGCCCGGCTGGTAGGGACTGTCGTAACTCGTCGGGCCGCGTTCGGCCTCACGTTCGAAATCCTCCGGTGGGAGGTAGATTTTCTCGCCCGACGCCGACTGGACGACGACCGACGTGTCACGGTCGCCGGCAACGCGGATCTCGGTCCGGCCGTTCCGGATCTGCATCGTGAACTTGACCTCCTCGCCGGTTGCCTCGGACGCGCTCATACACACATACCCCCACCCGTGTCGCCGTTATTCTTTCGGCGTGGAGTGTCGTTGATAGCCGGCTAGTCCGACCGGCGGTTGATGACGAGGGCGTTTTTCGCATTGTACCCCTCGAGATCGACGCTCTCGCCGATAATCGAATCGTCGAGGTCGCAGTCGTCGATCGTCGCGCCGGGGAAGACGACCGTGCGCTCGAGGGTGGCGTCGGTAACCTCGGCGTCGGCCATCACGTGGACGCTTTCGCCGAGTTGGCTGTCCTCGACCGTCGCCTCGGGGTGGATCTTCGTGCCGCCGTCGAGCGCCCACTCGACGGTCTCGAGGTACGACTCCGGCGTCCCGATGTCGAACCAGATGTCCTCGAACGTGAACGCGTGAACGTCCTCGCGAGCCTGGAGCCAGTCAATGAACCACCCTGGCTCGTCCGGGTTGTTGTCGCCCTCGAGGTACTCGCCGAACCGGACGGAGTCGGCCGGGAAGGCATAACACGCGATCGAGACGAGTGTGCTCTTCGGATCGTCGGGTTTCTCCTGGAAGTCGACGACGCGTTCGTCCTCGAGTTCGACGAGGCCGTAGGATTTGGCTTTCTGCCGGGAGCCAACGTCGTAGGCGGCGAGGGCGGCGGTCCCTTTTTGTTCGAAGTAATCGAGGAACTCCGAGGGGTCGAAGCCGATCAGGTTGTCACCGCCGATGACGAACAGGTCGTCGTCGACGTCCTCGCGCTCGACGAGCTGGGCGAGCGCGCCGACGACGCCGAACTTCTCGTCCTCGTCGCTCGTGTCTTCGACCGAGAGCTGTGCTTTCTCGTACCCTTCGGCCTCGATATGCTCGCGGAAGACGTCTGCGAAGGCTTCGTTCGTCGAGAGGTAGATCGTATCGACGCGGTCGTCGGTCTCGAGGTCGGTGAGCAGCCGATCGATGACGGTCGTGTCACCGACGGGGAGCAACATTTTCGGCCGGTATCGGGTGATTGGCCAGAGTCGAGTCGCGTAGCCGCCAGCCAGGACAACAGCTTCCATACCCCTACTGTTACGGTAGAGGTAAAAAGTTCATTCGGGCTCACGATCGCGTGACAGTCACCTCGAGAACCTGGTCAATCGTCGCTACCGGCGTGATCGAACCGTCCGACTGCGGGCCGATAGACGCCTCGGTGACCTGGAAAGACCGCCGCTGATGGTTGTTCAATTGATATGTCAGTAAAGAAAGCCACACGCTCTTTCATAATGCACAAGGTTGTAGGTAGATCAGATACCCTATGCATCATCCTGGACCGCCGCGGTTCGTGGGGACTGGCGACGCCGTCGAACTCGCCCCCCGCGATCCCGATCCGACAGCA
>LKMJ01005026.1_pt1 | contig 12454 bp, 11 predicted proteins | sample 643391 | NCBI WGS metagenome assembly LKMJ01 (sample SAMN04112250, study PRJNA286221) | soda lake metagenome | biome: soda lake; feature: Kulunda Steppe; material: water; isolation source: sample PL-Br10 brine of Picturesque Lake | place: Russia: Kulunda steppe | collected 2010-07
CGCTACTCCAGAAAACTCGACCCCGGTCAAGAACGAAGAGAGCAACTTTCACATCAGAAGGGCCGGGAGAACTTCGACGACTGGATAACAAAGGGGACGCTGACGCCATCCTTGCTCAACTCCCATCGCGTCTACGTTGATTCACTCGAGGGGCTCGTCGACGTTGCAATCGACTCTGACAAACGAGTCATCGAAGACAGGGACAGAAACGGGTATTTTGTCGTCGATGACGGTGTGATATATCTCTACGAACCGGATAGAGACTGGAAAGACGAGACTGTTCGTGGCTATGCGACTCCTCTCTCTGGTAATGGTCAGTCTGAGGGTGGCGAACAATCGCGTGACAAATCCCTGGAAACGGACGATACTCAGTAGTTGAGAGCGTCATCGAACAGTTCAGACTCACGCTGTGACGATTCCCTCCATCACCGTTGTCTTCGAAGAAAACCGTAGTGTGTGACCGTTGTCTTCGAAGAAAACCGTGGACAATCGGCAGTTGCCCTCGAGAGTCACCGTAACTGCGGGTGGATCCAGATCAAATCGGAGCGCCACTCATCGACCAGTTACCTGTCGATATTGGCGTGAGCAACATCGTGCGAAAAGTCCTATGACTGCCTCACATACAACTTCTAAGTTACTTCGAAAGATCCCCTACTGCCGCCTCGCCGGGTTTATTACCTTTTAGGACTAGTAACAAGCATGGCTATTGCTGCGCCCAGGGCACTTGCAGACTTCGGTACTCGTTCGGTAATCACACATTCGATAATGGCACTAACGTTTCTGGGGGCAATAATATCAGCCCTGTTTGTTGAGGGACAACTGGGCTTGATATCGTTCGTCGCGTTCGTGAACTTCACCGCCGGAATGTGGATCTGTCAATCGATCCACTCTCTCGGGAACGTGGAAGAGGATTACGATGGCGTCCTCAACGAGGTTCTAGAGTATGTCAGATAGGGGACTGGATACCGGACGACTCGCTCGAACACTGGTGCTCATTGCGTTCGTCACCACTGTATTTGTCCTGCTCGCTGCTGACCAACTCGGAGGGTCTGTGCTGAGAGTTGGCCTCGGCGCTATCGGTGCTGTTGCGTTTGTTACTGCAATCACGGCGTTCCTGATTGCAGCAGGCGAGTATTACGATGACGATTCGTCAATATAATCCCCTGATTAGTTGATCGACTCATGCCAAGACTACAAAAACGCGCTTGATTGGGCTATCTTATTTAAGCGTCCGCAGGTGAGACAGTGTATGGACCCTTCGCACGTCCTCGTCCCACTGGACGGGTCGCCACTGGCGGGTGATGCACTGGAACACGCGATTGGGACGTTCGATTGCAAGATTACAGTGTTGAATGTGGTCAAACCGCTTGATTCTGGAATGAGTGAAGGGGGACTCCTCGAAGTTGGCGACGAACGCATAGCTGCTGCTCGCGAGCACGCTGAAAATTTGATAGGCCGCGCTGTAACGCAGGCCTCGACAGCGAACCAGAAGATCGAGACCGCTATCGTCACTGGTGATCCAGCAGAGGCGATCTTCGAATTCGCAGAGACGAACGACGTCGACCACATCGTGATGGGTGGGCACGGTGGGGACCGCGGACGAATTACGAGACGATTGCTCGGAACGGTCTCGACTGCTGTCGTCGGCGAAGCCCCGGTTACTGTCACTGTTGTCCGGTAGTGTACGCCATCCTGTTCCAGAGCTCACTACTGAATTCCAAACAGTGTCGAAAATGCCTGATATAGGCCGAACCCAATCCCGATCGACGTGACAAGGGTAATCAACCAGAATCCAATCGTCACACCGATCTTCCGGCGGGAAACACCAGCCGTACCCGCCGCGAGTCCACCGCCAATGACTCCCGAAATAATGATGTTGTTGAACGAGATCGGAATTCCGAAGGCGATAGCGATCTGGGCGATAATGAATCCCGGCACCAGTGCCGCAATCGAGCGACGGACGCCGAGTTGTGCGTATTCACGCGATGTCGCCTGCAGGAGCCGTGGTGCACCCATCCACGCGCCGGCGAGAATTCCGCCAGCACCGACGCCAAGCAGGACAATTGCCGGGAGACCGAGCTCTACGCCGTAGAGGTTTTCGAGCGGTCCAGTCGCGAGCCCGACCTGACTTCCGCCACTCGAAAAGGCGACGACGCTACCGAGAATCACCAGAAACGTTCGAATGCCAGTTTCGACAGACTGTTGGGTTTTCCGGCGGATGAAGACAAAACCAGCCACTGCAAAGAGGAGTGTCACGATGGGAATGACGACAGGGAGACCAGCAACTGCGGGGGAGCCGACAGCAATCGAGACAGCTTCGGCAACCGATCCCTGCGCGCGGTCGGGGTGTGGAATGACTCCGAGACGAATGTTGGCGAGAATCCCGGCGACGATGCCTGCAAGCAGTGGAACACCAACTGTCTCGGGCACATCGTCACGCCTGAGCATCGTCGCTGTGAGATACGCCATCCCGCCGGACATTGGCGGAACGAGAATCCAGAAGGTCCCAATCTGCTGGTAGGTACCAAATGCAGGGGCTCCACCCAGAGAAAGACCAACACCGACCATCGCACCCGTCGTCGCGAATGCTGCGGGAACGGGGTACCCACTGTAGACACCAAATATCATGAACGATGCCGCGACAAGCAGTCCGGTCGTCGCTGCAAGGGGTGTGATCGAGACCCCATCGATCAGGTCTGTGCCGACTGTTTCAGAGATTGCCCCTCCCTGTGCGAGAGCCCCTGCGGCAGCGAGAATGCCGACCAGCAGTGCTGCTCGCATCGTCGAAACGGCGTTTGCACCGATTGCGGGAGCAAACGGTGGTGAATTACTGTTGGCACCCAGTGCCCACGCCATAAACAGGCAGGTGACCGTGGCGAAAATGACGAGGATCCAGAATACTGCGCTCACTCTTTTCTTCCTCTCCTCGGTCGGTAAAATGCTCTTTGGAGCCGGTAAACGGCACCTGTACTGACGAAGTGACTGCAGTGACCGTCAACACAGGAATCCATGGTGGCAATACATGACAATCCTATAGAAAAGCTTTGGTCAGATTGATTGTGAAGCGGTTGGGCAGCTGAGCGAGTGGAGTTACCGGGCAGTAGCCCTTATTTGAACGGGTTCTGACCGCCGCCACCGCCCATGCCGCCCATACCGCCGGGACCGCCTTGCTGTTGCATCTGTTGCATCATCCGCTCCATGTCGCCCTCGCCCATTCCCTGGAACTGCTGGAGGGTCTGGTCCATCATCTTGTGTTGTTGCAGGAGTTCGCGGATGCGCTCTTCGGGCTTGCCCGATCCGCGCGCGATGCGCTTTGTCCGACTCGCGCTGATGATACGCGGATTCTCCAGTTCCTCCTCGGTCATCGAGTCCATGATAACATCGAAATCTCGCATCCGCTCCTCCGTGACATCCATTGCATCGTCTGGCAACTGGTCCATGAGTCCCCCGCCCATGCCCGGAATCATGTCCATCACCTGATCGAGCGGTCCCATCCGGTTCATCGCGTCCATCTGCTTTTTCATATCCCGGAGCGTGAACTGCCCTTCGAGCATGTCCTCCGGGTCCCAGTCTTCGTCTTCGACCTGGGCTTCCTCCATCGCCCGCTCGACGCGCTCGGCGAGCTGTTCGATGTCGCCCATCCCGAGCAGTCGGGAGACGAAACTCGACGGCTCGAACCGCTCGATATCTTTGACCGTCTCACCGGTCCCGAGGAACGCGATGGTCGAGTCAGTCTCGTTGACGGCCGCGAGCGCACCACCACCTTTCGCTGTCCCGTCGAGTTTGGTGATAGCGACGCCGTCGATGCCGATGGCCTCCTCGAACTCCTGGGCCTGGTCTTTGGCGCTTTGGCCCATCGCGGCGTCCAGCACGAGCAGGTTCCGTTCCGGGTTGACCTCGCGTTCGATCCGCTCGATCTGTTCGATTAGCTCCTCGTTCAGTCCGTCACGACCGGCCGTGTCGACGATGCGAACGTCGGCATCAGACGTTGCTTCCAGCCCTTCCGTCGCAATCGTGACCGGGTCGTTCTCGTCCGGGTCACCGTAGAAGTCGACCTCGGCGTTCTCGGCCATCTGCTTGGCCTGGTCGTAGGCACCCGGCCGGTCTGTATCCGTCTGGATGACCGCTGGGCGCAGTCCTTTCTTCGAGAACCACCAGGCCATCTTCGCGGCCGTCGTGGTCTTTCCTGACCCGTACAGGCCGGCGAGGAGGATCGTCTGCTCTTCGAGCGGGAGCTCTGTCGACTCACCGAGCAAATCCACCAGTTCTTCGTAGACGATACGGAGGACCCAGTCTCGCGCTGACGTCCCCGAGGGTGGTTCCTCCTCCAGCGCGCGGGTCTTGATGCTATCAGAGAGCTCCTGAACCAGCCCGATGTCGACGTCAGCCTGGATGAGCGAGCGCTGTATCTCCTTGACAACGCTGTCGACGTCCTCCTCTGAAATTCGAGATTTTCCCCGGAGGTCGTTCAGTGTCCCCCGAAGTGAACTGCCAAGATCATCGAGTACCATTTGCGTAGGGGTACGTGGTGGTGTCGGTAAAGCCTTTTTCCTGCAGTCTGTGAGTTTGGTTTCCCTGCTCTCTGTGAACTCGCCCTCCCTGGCGCCGGAACAGACCCGTTTTAAGACTGCGCAACAGACGTCATCTCAAGATGGAAGGGTTGCCGGACGTAGCCGTACTCAGACTGGGGCATCGACCCGGGCGTGACGAACGAACGACGACACACGTCGGCTTGACTGCCCGTGCCCTCGGTGCAGATGAGGTCATCCTCGCGAATGCGGCGGGCAGTCGACAGGATACTATCGAAGATATTACCGCCAGGTTCGGCGGCCCATTTACCGTTAGCACTACCGACACGCCAAAACAGCATCTCCGGGATTGGGATGGACTCATCGTTCACCTGACTATGTACGGCTTGCCGATCCAGGACGTCGAAGACGAGATACGCGAGGCTGCCGGCGTCACGGCCCCACATAGCGGCCACGAAGCGCTACTGGTTGTCGTCGGTGCCGAGAAGGTCCCCTTCGAGGTCTACGAACAGGCTGATTACAACGTTGGCGTGACGAACCAGCCACATTCGGAAATCGCGTCGCTCGCTGTGTTTCTCGATAGGCTCTTCGAGGGCGGTGAACTCGACCGAGAGTGGGAAGATGCTGAGAAGACTGTCGTCCCACAGGAAGAGGGAAAACGTGTCGAAACTCGGTAGGAACTGACAAGGTGAACCGCGGTCCCGTCTTTCTCACACCGGAACCTATCCCTCTCAATTGATGAGAGTAGCGATGAATTTTATATACTTCAATGCCTACTCAGTTAGTATTGACACATGAGTCTGGACAGTGGGGTACCACAGGACATCGAACGCGACATACTGGATCACGTCTCAGACGGTATTTTGCTACTGGGGGACGACTATACAATCACATTTCTCAACGAGACAGCAGCTGAGCTGTTAGACGTCGATTCTTCAGAGTTACTGGGACACCATATCGATAAACTCTCACAACAGGAAGAGCCTGCACTGCTGGAGCAGATCCAGACAGCTGAGTCGGCAGATACCGCGGTCTCTTTCGACGGGGCCCTGGGTCAGAACTTGCCCATGGTCAGTGGAACAGTACACCCGTGGAACGACTGCATCGCCCTTTTTATTACCGGCGTCACAGACCAGCCCCCTAGTACAACCGCGCCCGGCCGAACAACCACATCCGTCAAACACGATTCTATCCTGCAACAGCTACACGATGTAGCTGCCGAGCTAGAGTACTCACGAGACGAGAAAATCCACCGAATGCTGGAGATCGTAACGGATTATCTCGACGTTCGGTATGGCTTTCTCACACGAATCGAAGATGAGACACAGGAGATTATCTACAGCGTCGGCGGCCACCCCGAACTGCAGAACGGGTCGACCGCACCCCTCTCCGAGACGTACTGCCAGTACACCCTAGAAGATGGCGAAAAACGTATCGTTGAGGCAGCAAGCGAGGAGGGCTGGGGAGACGAACCCGCCTACGAGCGGTTCGGACTCGAATGTTACCTGGGTGTCGTTCTCTCAGTCCGTGGGGAAGAGTACGGAACCCTGTGTTTCGTGGATACTGAGACGAGAGACGCTGGGTTCGATGAACACGAGCAATCTGTCGTCGAACTCCTGGCCGACTGGGTGACTCTCATGCTCGAACGCCAGACCTACGAGCGCGAACTCGAACAACAAAAAGCATTCACCGAAAGCCTGCTCGACAGTCTCCCCGACCCGGTTTACGCATACGATGTTGACGGGGATTTGATTCGGTGGAATGATCGGATGGAAGAGGTGAGCGGATACGAATCTTCAGAAATTGAACAACTATCTTTCCTGGATTTCATCGAAGAGAGCGATCATAACCGGACAGAATCCGCATTCGAATCTGTTCTTCAGGGGGAGAAGGTGTCAGTGGAGGCGGCGTTCGAAACGAGAGATGAAACCCATATTCCATACGAGTTCTCGGGAGCGCCGCTTTACGACGAGGTCGGAGACATAGCTGGAGTGACGGGCGTGGGTCGGGACATCACCGAGCAGAATGCACACCAGGAACGGCTCTCGGGAATCCTCGAGACAACACGGTCGCTCATGCAGGCACGGGACAGAAACCACGTCGGAGAACTCGCAGCGAATGCCGCAGGCGAGTTACTCGACGAAGATATCACAGTCTTCCGACTCTACAACGCAGGTGAGGGGACACTCGAGCCGATTGCGATGTCACTGGACACCGAAGAGATAATGAGTCAACGGCCAGTCTACGACGTCGACGAAGGGTATCCCGGGACGGTGTTTGCGTCGGGTGAGCCGACAATCGTCTCCGATTTCGCCGACGTCGATAACGATTTCGAATACGGGAACGTCCGCTCGGCGATGTACTATCCAGTCGGTGTTCACGGGACGCTATCCGTCGCATCCACTGAACCGGACGCCTTCGACGAGACTGACCAACACGTTCTGGGATTGCTCGCAACGAGCGCGGCCGCTGCGTGCATGCGGGCCAAACGCATGCAAGAGATTCGGGAGGCGCGTGAACAGACTGACCGTCTCCTCGACCGCGTGAACGGGCTGGTCCAGAACACCATCGAGGTCCTGGTCCAGGCCCGGACGAGAGATGAGTTAGAAGGAGATGTCGTCTCAGAGCTCGCAGCAACTGACCCCTACGCCTTCGCGTGGGTTGGCCAACCGGATGTGGCCACGGAGCGGCTGTCACCGACAGCCTGGGAAGGCGAGATTGCACTCCCTATCGAAGGGAAGACGTTCGATCTGGCAGAGGAAAACGAGCCAGTTGCGACGGCCTACAACGAACGAACAACGCAGGTTCTCACTGATATGGATGGGCTGTACGGTCCACTCTCTGAGGTCGTCACGGGTAGCGACATCGAGGCGCTGGTCATCATCCCACTCGTCTACAAAGACGCAACGTATGGCGTGTTGTCGGTCTGTGCAATGGACGGCGAGATATTCGACGAGCGTGAACGAGTTATTCTGGATGCGCTCGGCCGGGCAATGGCAAACGCAATCAACGCCGTCGAGCGAGGGCGGATTCTGGATGCGACAGAGATTATCGAACTCGAGTTCTCCGTCAACACTCCTGACCTGTTGTTCAACAGACTCTCCACCTCGACTGACAGCCAGTTGGAGGTGGTCGGCACCGATTACCGGTCCGACGGAGCAGTTCGGATCTACCTCTCGGCCGAAGGCGTCGAGCCCGGGATGTTCATAGAGCGGGCCAGCCAGGACAGCGAGATTCTCGAGTGTACCAGTATCGTCGAACACGAAAACGAGTGTCTGGTCGAACTGATTGTCGAGGACTCGCTTTTGGCGATGCTCGCAGAGTACGGTGCAGTCACCCGTGAAGTTATCGCGGAGAACGGAACTGCACGGTTCACCGTCGAACTCCCTGCCGAGGCTGAAGCGCGCGAGCTATTCGAACTCGTCGAACAACGCCACCCCGGTACCGACCTCCTGGGGTATCACGAGCGCGAGCGCTCAGTCGAAACGCGCCAGGACTTCAAGGCTGCGCTGAGCGACCACCTCACTGACCGCCAGGAGACAGCACTGCGGACTGCCTATCTCGGCGGCTTTTTCGATTGGCCCCGTGAAGTCGATGGCAACGAACTCGCCGAGGCGATGGATATTGCCCGCCCCACGTATCACCAGCATCTCCGGGCCGCACAGGCCAAGGTCTTCGAGGAACTGTTCGAGTAGCTAGCGGAGCAAACTGTTGCACTCTCACTGAGTTTTTGATTGTGTTCATTGGTTTTTTGATTGGGCTCGTCGAATATGCCAGTATGTCTCACGACAAAGTCAGCTACGAGGACGTCGAACCGCTCGCTCCAGGGATGCACTTCCTTCGCAACGAACTCGACAGTGAGAACCTCGGACTGACGATCCTGGATGCTGAATCGGGATGGGAAGGGAAAGAACACGACCACGCAGACGAGGGCGAAGAAGAGATATATTTCCTCGTGGATGGGTCTGGCTCGATCAGTATCGAGGGTGAGGACGTTTCCCTCGCACCTGGTGATGCTGTCCGCGTCGACCCTGATACCACCCGCAAACTCGCGTTCGAAGCGGAGAGCACGATGGTCATTGCAGGGGCTCCGTGAAACGGCAGCAATTGGTCGTGAGTTGAAAGCTTTCGGTTGATATATACAGGTTGCGTGAGAAGGAGTCGACGTATGAGTTCGCACGTCGATGCCGAGATCGAGGAGCTGTCGGCAGATATCGAGATTGGAGACGACGAGGCCGTTCCAGTCGGTGTCAAACTTGGAAGCACGCGAACAGTGATCGTTCTACCGACCGAAGACGGGGACCTCAAGACGATACGGACGTTGACCTGCCTTGCACGGTACGAGGATGCACTCACCGGAGAAGAGAAGTTTCTCTACGGTAACGAGGCCGCCCGGGAGTATCCAGACCGCGTCGAGTTCATGCTCAGGTCCGGATTACCGGAGGACGAGGACCGTGCGGAACTGACCGAGCAGTTCTTCTCGGCTATCATCGAATCCTACGATATTCCCGAAGACAGTGCGGTGGTCTATGCGATTCCAACGATCGACAACCCCGCCGGTCTGGAGAACCTCCAGGACGTCATCGAAAACAGCCCGATCGGTGGAGAACTCATCGAGAGCTACCCCGAATCGCTCTGTGGTTCTATCCCTGCGTTTGGTGATGATCTCCAGGCAATCGACGAGATATTCATCGCAGTCAATATGGGATCGACCAACCTGGAAGCGTCCGCGTACCGTCGCGGTGAACAGATTGCACCGTTCACGACTGGGGCAGTCACTGGTAACGAGGTCGACCGACTAATCGCTAACTACGTCGAAGAGGAGACCCAGGGCCGTGTCAATATCGACGTGACCCAGGCCCGTGAGTACAAGGAAGAGCACGCGGATTTCGACGACTTCCAGCCGTTTACGGACATCATTCAACAACCTGGCGGCGGGAGCCACGAGTTCACAATCGAACGCTCGGTGATGGACGCGGCAAACGAGTATCTCGACGAGGCTGTCGACCGGTTCTCGAACACGTTCCTCTCGCAGTTGGCCAACGACCACATGAAGATCTACCAACTGGCGCTCGATCAACGGATCGTTCTCACCGGAGGAATGGCCTGTGTACCAGGTATCGTCGACGAGTTCGAGGAACGCCTCAGCGACGAACTCGGCCGTGACGTGGAGGCTATCACGGCAGACCGACCCGAACTTGCGGCAACCATCGGTGCACAGCGCATCGCTGCCCGCCTCGCTCAAGTCAAGTGATAGACCAGCGACCTGCTTGACATGTTTGGAACCAGTGGAATCCGCGGCCCTGTTGGTGAGGAGGTAACAGCCTCCCTGGCGGTGTCAGTCGGGCGTGCACTCGGCATCGACAGTACCAGAGTCGTCATAGGGCGTGACCCTCGAGAGAGCGGACAGGCGCTCGTGGATGCACTCGCTGCGGGACTGCGTGAGTCGGGGGTCGACGTGGTCGACCTCGGAGTTGCCGCCACACCGACGATAGCACGAGCAGTTGCGTGGGAGGACGCGGATGCCGGGGTGGCGGTAACCGCATCCCACAACCCCCCAGAGGACAACGGTATCAAACTCTGGCAACCCTCGGGACAGGCGTTCGACACCGACATGCGTGCCAGTATCGAAGCGCGAATCGAGGAGGGTAAAACAGACCTGGCAGCGTGGCACTCATTTGGGTCACGAACCGAGCGTGAACATACGCAAACACACTGTGAGCAGTTGGTCGAGGACGTCACCATCGAAGAACCACTCTCTGTCGTCGTCGACGTCGGAAACGGCGCAGGGGGCGTCACCGTGGATGCGCTGGATTCGCTGGGCTGTGACGTCGAGACACTCAACGCGCAGCAGGACGGTTCTTTTCCGGGCCGTCCCAGCGAGCCAACACCCGAAAACTGTCAGTCCCTGTCCACGCTCGTCGCAAACAGCGACGCTGACCTGGGTATTGCCCACGACGGAGACGGAGACCGGATGCGTGCTGTCGCTGCTGACGGGGAGTTTCTCACCGGCGACGTTCTCCTCGCTCTCCTCGCACGCGATGCCGCACAGGCGGGCGAACGAGTCGCGATTCCAGTCGACACGAGCTTGGCCGTCGAGGACCACCTGCACGACGCTGATATCGAGACGACCAGAACACCAGTCGGTGACGTCTACGTAGCCGAGGCCGCGAGTGTGTCCGACGTAAGTTTCGGCGGGGAGCCAAGTGGTGCCTGGATATGGCCGGAGATCACGCTGTGCCCGGATGGTCCGCTTGCGGCGTGTAAGATGGCATCACTGGCAGCTGAGCGTCCGCTGGCCGAACGCGTCGGTGAAGTCGAAACGTATCCAATACACAGGAGTGCTGTCGAAGTCGCTGACAAGAAATCTGCAATGGCTGCCATCACTGACGTGGTTGTAGACGAATACGAATCGGTCACGACGATGGACGGCGTCCGTGTCGACCTCGGTGATGGCTGGTTCCTCCTCCGTGCCAGCGGAACAGAGCCTATTATTCGAATCACCGCCGAAGCGCGGGTCGAAAGCCGTGCAGACGCCATTTTCGAGGAAGCGAAAAGGCTTCTCTCCGAGACACTCGATATCTCTGGCTGAAACTCACAGTTCCAGGATTGACCATTCAATCTATCACTGCTCTCGAAACCAGTCGCCGGAAAACAGATCTCCAGGAGGTATACTACTTACAGCGCAGTCCGTGTACTACCCTCGTCGGGTGGACCGGGCTTGCCTGACGTCCGCACCGTCTCGTATTTTGTCTTCACACTGCGGACAAACCCTGGGTTCGTCGACGCTGTTCGGTGTGAATACACGTGCATAGTCCGCCGTTACGAAGGCACCGCAGTTCTGACATTCCGGCATACGTATATCTCTACGTAACTCAGTCGTCTTAATTATTGGTGGTATGGTACTGGTACACGTCCGGCAACTATACCGATAGATAACTGTCGTGATTACTGGTCGAAATGAGAAGAAATTTCGTTCTCTTCGTTCAGTTCGATGACCGGACCGAAGAGGTCGCGGTACTCGTCGAGAACCACCTCGTCGTGGACTCCGCGTGCGAGGTGGAACAGTCCAACTGCGTCGTGCGTTTCCAGCAACTCCAGTAGTTCTTTGACTGCCTCTAACGTCTGCTCTTCGTCTGCATAGTATATCATCTCGGTTATCGAATCGACGCTCACACGGAGCTTTCCGTCGTTAGCTTCGAGGAAACGTCGTGTTTCCGCAACCACGCTGTCGAGGTCTTCGGGCGTCGTGACGTAGCGAACGTGCTCGTTCTGTCGTCGGGTGTAGCCTCGTTCCGCCGAGAGCGTATCGAGAATCGTCGCCTTCGACTCGTCGACCTCGTAGTGTTCCAGTTTCTGTTCGACCTCCCGTGCTGTCGTCCGAGTCGAGACGACCAACAGATGATCGGTATCGGTTTTGAGAAACTGCGTGTCGATACGGTCAGTTTCCCCGGTACTTGGATGGACGAGCAAAATACCACTTCCAGCAGGAACCGACTCCGGTGCGCTTACTATCTCAAGCGAATACTCCATGTGATAGACAACTGGCTGGGACGGTCTTAAGTATTAATGAGTGACCGCGTACGGCCTGTTGATCCGGACTTTTGAACGACGCCGAACCGACTTTCGAGTGATTTGTTCGGGTAGCCAATGTATTTCGAGTAGGTGAGCTAGCCTGGTTTACTCGCTCCGGAAAGATTCGAGTTTGTCGGTTACTCTCTCGAATCTGAGCAACTCTACCAGTTCGGTCGTATCGACAATCGAGATATCGTGTTGTTCGGCCTTGCTCTGGGCTGCAGTTGTTACGTCTCCAGTGGTCACGATTGTCACAGAATCTGCGCCCTCGCTCGATTTCAGGGCGCCGATACAGGTATCCACAGCAGTGGATTCGACAGGTTCGTTCGGTCGATGGACTGTCCAGAAAC
>LKMJ01005027.1_pt1 | contig 12446 bp, 12 predicted proteins | sample 643391 | NCBI WGS metagenome assembly LKMJ01 (sample SAMN04112250, study PRJNA286221) | soda lake metagenome | biome: soda lake; feature: Kulunda Steppe; material: water; isolation source: sample PL-Br10 brine of Picturesque Lake | place: Russia: Kulunda steppe | collected 2010-07
AAGATCTTCTCGCAGAACAGCCCGTCCTTCTCCGGCTTGAGCGTGCGGTAGTTGATGGTCTCCGGCTTCTTGACCTCGCCGTTGGACCACATGCGGATCTGGTACGCCTCCGCGAGGGTGATCTTCAACTGATCGAAGTGGTTCACGTCCAGCATCGGGGACGTCCTCCCTACTTCTCGGTCCCGCCCGGTGTCTCACCGTGTGTGCGGGGGTGCGACCCGTGAGCCGCGCTACAAGATTCAGAAACCCACTCCCCGACCCGGTGGACCCGGGGTGTGGGTAGCTGGTGGCTGGAGGTTCCCGTCCGGAGCGACCATCTCTTCGGAGCCCGGCGGGAACCTGCAGCCACCAGCGGTCACGGCACTAGCCGTCAGCGGTGGGACGCTCGGGCCTCGACAGGTCGATACCCAGCGCCTCCGCGGCGCGGAAGGCGTCGTCCTCGGACTCGCGCAGCTCGATCTGCTCACCTGCCAACCCGAGCACCTCGACGTTGAGGCTGAGCGCCTGCATCTCCTTGACCAGCACCTTGAAGGACTCGGGGATGCCGGGTTCGGGGATGTTGTCGCCCTTGACGATGGCCTCGTAGACCTTGACGCGGCCGAGGGTGTCGTCGGACTTGATGGTGAGCAGCTCCTGCAGTGCGTAGGCGGCCCCGTAGGCCTCCAGCGCCCAGACCTCCATCTCACCGAAGCGCTGTCCGCCGAACTGGGCTTTCCCGCCCAGCGGTTGCTGGGTGATCATCGAGTACGGGCCTGTCGAGCGTGCGTGGATCTTGTCATCGACGAGGTGGTGGAGCTTCAGGATGTACATGTAGCCCACGGTCACCTGCGCATCGAGCGGCTGCCCGGTGCGACCGTCGATGACGGTGGCCTTGCCGTCGGTGCCGACCAGGCGCACACCCTCATCGGTGGGGCGGGGGTTGGCGAGCAGATCCACGAGCTCACGCTCGCTGGCGCCGTCGAACACCGGGGTGGCGAAGCGCACCGGCCCCTCGACGTCGCGTTGCTCGTCGTCCCAGCCGATCTCGGAGAACCACTCAGGTGCGGTCTCGAAGTGCCAACCGTTGGCAGCGGCCCAGCCGAGGTGGGTCTCGAGCACCTGACCCACGTTCATGCGCGAGGGCACACCCAGGGGGTTGAGCACGATGTCGAGCGGCGTGCCGTCCTCGAGGAAGGGCATGTCCTCCACGGGCAGGATCTTGGAGATGACGCCCTTGTTGCCGTGGCGTCCGGCGAGCTTGTCGCCCTCGGAGATCTTCGACTTCTTGGCGATGTAGATCCGCACCATGTCGTTGACGCCCGGGGAGAGCTCGTCGCCATCGGCGCGGGAGAAGCGCTGCACCCCGATGACGATGCCGCGGTCACCGTGGGGGACCTTCAGGGAGGTGTCACGCACCTCGCGGGCCTTCTCACCGAAGATCGCGCGGAGCAGCCGCTCCTCGGGGGTCAGCTCGGTCTCACCCTTGGGCGTGACCTTGCCCACGAGGATGTCACCGGGCTGCACCTCCGCCCCGATGCGGATGATCCCCTCCTCGTCGAGGTTGGCGAGCACCTCCTCGGAGACGTTGGGGATGTCACGGGTGATGTCCTCGGGCCCGAGCTTGGTCTCACGGGCATCCACCTCGAGCTGCTCGATGTGGATGGAGGTGAGCACGTCCTCACGGACCAACCGCTCGGAGAGGATGATGGCGTCCTCGAAGTTGTAGCCCTCCCACGACATGAACCCGACCAGCAGGTTGCGCCCGAGGGCGAGCTCGCCGTCGTGGGTGGATGGGCCGTCGGCGATGGGCTCGCCGACCTCGAGGCGGTCACCCTCGGTGACCAGGGGGCGCTGGTTGATGCAGCTGCCCTGGTTGGACCGCTGGAACTTGGTCAGGTAGTAGCGGTCGATCTCATCGTCATCGGTGCGCACGACCACGTGGTCCGCGGCGACCTCGACGACCACGCCGGCGTTGCGCGCAACCACGACATCGCCTGCATCGCGCGCCGCCTTCGCCTCGATCCCGGTGCCGATGAAGGGCGACTCCGCACGCAGGAGCGGGACGGCCTGACGCTGCATGTTGGCGCCCATCAGGGCCCGGTTCGCGTCGTCGTGCTCGAGGAAGGGGATCAGCGCCGCGGAGATGGACACGGTCTGGCGCGGCGAGACGTCCATGTAGTCGACGTTGGCCGGCGGGACCTCGCGGACCTCACCGCCCTTCGCGCGCACCAACACCATGTCGTTGACGAAGCTGCTGCTGGCCTCGTCCACGGGCGCGTTGGCCTGGGCGACGACGTAGCGGTCCTCCTCATCAGCGGTGAGGTACTCGAAGTCGTCGGTGACGGAACCGTCGATGACCCGGCGGTACGGGGTCTCCACGAAGCCGTACTCGTTGATCCGCGCGTAGGTCGCCAGCGACCCGATCAGGCCGATGTTGGGGCCCTCCGGGGTCTCGATGGGGCACATCCGCCCGTAGTGGGAGGGGTGGACGTCACGGACCTCGAAGCCGGCGCGCTCACGGGAGAGGCCACCGGGGCCGAGCGCGGAGAGACGGCGCTTGTGGGTCAGCCCCGCCATGGGGTTGGTCTGGTCCATGAACTGCGACAGCTGCGAGGTACCGAAGAACTCCTTGATGGCGGAGACCACGGGACGGATGTTGATCAGGGTCTGCGGCGTGATGGCCTCCAGATCCTGGGTCGTCATCCGCTCACGGACCACCCGCTCCATGCGGGAGAGCCCGATACGCACCTGGTTCTGGATCAACTCACCGACCGAGCGCAGGCGGCGGTTGCCGAAGTGGTCGATGTCGTCGGTGTCGTAACCCTCCTCGCCGGCGTGGAGCTTGACGAGGTAGGACATGGTGGCCAGCACGTCCTCGGCGGTGAGGACGTGGTCGTCGCGCCGCGGGAAGCCGAGCGCCTCGAACTCATCGGTCAGCTTGCCGTGCTTGACATGGCCCTGACCGTCGTCCTCGAGCCCGGAGATCTTGTAGCGGCCCACGCGTGCGAGGTCGTACTTCTTGCCCGCGAAGAACATGCCCAGCAGGAGCTGGCCGGCCTGATCGGCGTTCGGCGGCTCCCCGGGACGCAGCTTGCGGTAGATCTCCTCGAGCGCCTGCGCGGGGGTACGGCCGGTGTTGTCCTTCTCCAGGGTGAGCGCGATCGACTCCGTGCCACCGAAGAACTCGAGGATCTCCGCGTCGTCGACCTCGGTGCTGAGCACATCCGGCGGGGCGAGCTCGAAGGTGCGCAGCTCCTCGTTCCACTGGAAGGCCTTGAGCGCCCGGTAGAAGACGCTGATCGGCTGCTTGCGCTTGCGGTCGACCCGCACGGCGACGAGGTCACGCTTGTCGACCTCGAACTCCAGCCAGGCACCACGCGCGGGGATGACCTTGCAGCCGTAGACGTCACGGCCGGTGGTCTTGTCCACCGAGGTGTCGAAGTAGACACCCGGGGAGCGCACCAACTGGGACACCACGACACGTTCCGTGCCGTTGATGATGAAGGTGCCCTTGGGGGTCATCACGGGGAAGTCGCCCATGAACACCGTCTGGGACTTGATGGTGCCGTCCTCTTTGTTGAGGAACTCCGCGGTGACGAACAGCGGGGCGGCGTAGGTGAGGTCCTTCTCCTTGCACTCCTCGACACCGAACTTCGGCTCATCGAAACGGTGATCGAGGAAGCTCAGCGCCATCTTTCCCTGGCTGTCCTCGATCGGGGAGATCTCATCGAAGATCTCACCGAGACCCTGTTCGATGAGCCAGTTGAAGGAGTGACTCTGGATCGCTACGAGGTCGAGCTCCTCCACGGGCAGCGCCTCGTGGATCCGCGCGAAACTCAGGCGCTGATCGAGCTTCACGTGTGGGTTGACGGCGGTGCCGGCCAACGGGGACCTCCCCTAGGAACGTGTGGTGGTCATAGAGCGGCGGAAACTGGCTCCGCCGGGGTGGTGCAAGAGACCGCTCGACGCCGCGCTTGCGGTGGCAGCGAGCCGACGACAGTTCGATCTGAACCGTCGTCGAGGTCGCGCGCTCACGTCGCTGGCATCACATCGCGAAGCGGTGCGTGGGCCGCACCGGGCGATATCGACGACATGGAGCTCCCGCGTGCCAGCACGGCAGGGAGAGCTCGGATGATGGCGACCTCGCTCGATGGGACACGCACCGCTGGACGTTGTGGCAGCGGGACGACGGCAGAGCACACGGCGGCACTGAAGCGTACCGACCATGCGCGGAGCGCGTCAACCGCCCCCGGTGTGCCGAGGGCGGTGACGGCGACTCGACTCCCCCGAGGATACGAGGGAGTGGGGCTCACTTCAGCTCGACGGTCGCGCCTGCGGCCTCGAGCTTCTCCTTGGCCTCCTCGGCGGCGTCCTTGGCGACACCCTCGAGCACGGCCTTCGGAGCGCTCTCCACGAGCTCCTTGGCTTCCTTCAGCCCGAGGCTGGTCAGCCCACGGACCTCCTTGATGACGCCGATCTTCTTGTCGCCGGCGGCGGTGAGCACGACGTCGAACTCCGTCTGCTCCTCCTCGGCCTCGGCCTCGCCGCCACCGGCAGCACCCGCGGCTGCGACCGCAACCGGGGCCGCGGCGGTGACCTCGAAGGTCTCCTCGAACTTCTTGACCAGCTCGCTCAGCTCCATGAGCGTGAGCTCCTTGAACTGGTCGATGAGCTCGTCAGTGGTCAGCTTCGCCATCGTGGTTCCTCCTGGTGGCACGCGGTGCGCGCCGGTGGTCGGGGCGGGTCCGGAGCGTGGCGCCCCCGTCGACCCGAGATCGTGCGTTGACCTCGGCTCAGGCCTCGGTCGTGGTCTGGTCATCGGCTGCCGGCGCGTCCGCGGCGCTCGGGGCCGCGGTCGAGGTGAAGCCCTTGGCCTCCGCGCCACCGGCATCCACCAGCGCCTGGAGCAGGCGCGCCTGCTTCTCCGTGGCGGCCTGGAGCAGGCGGGCGGTCCCGGACAGGGCGCCCTCCATCAGACCGGCAAGCTTGGCGAGCAGCTCCTCACGCGAGGCGAGGTCGGCGAGCTTGAGTGCCTCCTCCGCGTCGAGCACCTGCCCGTCGAGGTAGCCGCCGCGCAGGACGAGGTCGGGATGGTCCTTGGCGAAGGCCTTCAGGGCCTTCGCCGGCCCCACCGGATCCTCGGCGCAGAACACCAGGCTGGTCGGACCCTCGAGCAGTTCGTCGAGCCCCTCCATCCCTGCAGCGTGTGCCGCACGGATGGTCAGGGTGTTCTTGACGACCTTCATCTCCGCGTTCGCCTCGCGCAGCTTGGCACGCAGTTCGGCGAGCTCGGTGACCGACAGGCCCCGGTAGTGGGTGAGCAGTGTCGCCGCAGCGCCGGTGAGGTCCTCGCGGACCGCTTCGACCTTGGCGACCTTGTCCGGCCGTGCCACGTGTGACCTCCTGGATGCAGCGCCGGTACCCGTCGGCTGCGTGGGGCAGGAACGACAACGTCCCCCGTGCGCATCGCGCAGGGGGACGACGGACGGCGTGCCTCACAGGGAGGTCCGACGTGTCGATCCTGCGCGGGACGCGTGGTGGGGAGCGGAGGCTCCGGCCTGCCACGACCTTCGGCCCTCAGGGGCGTCCGGCGGTCTTCGGCTCGTTGGCGTGAGAGAGTAGCGGTCCGCTCACCTGCTGGCGAACGGAGCCGGCGCCCGCGCGTGCTCCGCGCGGGCGCAGGGTGTCACTGGTCGTCGTCCTCGAGCAGCGCACGCGAGCGCGCCGGGTCGAGGGGTACCGAGGGCGACATCGAGGTGGAGATGGCAACGGTCTCGATGTAGCGACCCTTGGCCGCGGAGGGACGTTGCCGCACGATCTCCTCCATCAGGGCCGCGTAGTTCTCGACCAGGGCCTCGGTGGGGAAGGACGCCTTGCCGAGCACGACGTGGACGTTGCCGTTGCGGTCCGCCCGGTACTCCACGCGGCCGGCCTTGATCTCACTGACGGCACGGCCGACGTCCATGGTCACGGTGCCGGACTTCGGGTTCGGCATGAGCCCACGGGGGCCGAGGGTCTTTCCGAGCCGCCCCAGCTTGCCCATCATGTCGGGCGTGGCGATGATGGCGTCGAGCTCATCGATCAGCTCACCCGCCGACAGCCGCTCCACCAGATCGTCGTCACCGACGTGGTCGGCGCCGGCAGCGGTCGCGTCGGCCGCCTTCTCACCCGAGGCCACCACGGCGATGGTGACCTCACTGCCCGTGCCGTGGGGCAACGCGACGGCGCCGCGCACCATCTGGTCGGCCTTGCGGGGATCGATGCCCAGCCGGAAGGCGCACTCGACGGTGGCGTCGTAGCCAGCGCTGTCGATCTCCTTCAGCAGGCTGAACCCGGCCTTCGGTCCGTACAACCGATCGGTCTCGATGCGCTCGAGCGCCGCCCGGTACTTCTTGCTCCGCTTCGCCATGGTTCTGCTCCTCGTGGTCCCGGCGACGGCGACGAGCCGTCTCCCACCTAGGATCTGTGCACCCACCGGTCGTGACCGGGGGTGCGGGGTTCGGTGACGCTCAGTCGCTGACGGTGATGCCCATCGACCGGGCGGTGCCCTCGATGATCTTCATGGCACCGTCGAGGTCGATCGCGTTGAGGTCGGGCATCTTCTTCTCCGCGATCTCCTGCACCTGAGCGCGGGTCACGGAGCCGACCTTGGACACGTGGGGGGTGCCCGAGCCGCCGCTGACACCGGCTGCCTTCATCAGCAGCTGCGCCGCGGGCGGGGTCTTCATGATGAAGGTGAAGGAACGGTCCTCGTAGACCGTGATCTCCACCGGCACGATGTCGCCCTGCATCGGGGCGGTCTTCTCGTTGAACGCCTTGCAGAACTCCATGATGTTCACGGAGTGCTGACCGAGCGCGGGGCCGACCGGCGGGGCGGGGTTCGCCTGGCCGGCCGGGATCTGCAGCTTGATGAAGCCTGCGACCTTCTTCGCCATGTTCCTGTGTCTCCTCGCGTGGTACGGACGGCCGGGCGGTCCCGGCCTCCCACGATCGATGGGGTGGTGCGTCCCGCCACCCCGCGCGGTGCGCGTGGTAGCGGAAGCTGTGGTCAGAGCTTGGCCACGTTGTCGAAGGGCAGCTCGAGGGGGGTCTCACGACCGAAGACGCTGACGAGCACCTTGAGCTTGGCCTGATCGAGGTTGATCTCCGCGATGGTGCCGGTGAAGTCGGCGAAGGGTCCGCCGGTGACACGGACGGTCTCCCCGACCTCGAGGTCGATCTGTGCGGCGACCTTGGACGGCGCGGACTCCGCGGCGTCGTCGGAGGCGACCTCCTCGACGACCTCCTCGGGGATCCGCAGGGTGGTCGCCACCTCCTTCATCGGCAACGGGACGGGGCGGGTGCCGGGCGAGCCGACGAAGCCGGTGACCGCCGGGGTGTGGCGCACGATGCCCCATACCTCGTCGTCCATCATCGCGCGGACGAGGACGTAACCGGGGAGGAACTTCTTCTGCGAGACGGTCTTCTTGCCCTTCTTGTACTCGGTGACCTCCTCGGTGGGGATCACCACCTCGAAGACCCGGTCCTCGGCCTCGAGCGCCTCGACGCGGTTGGCGAGGTTGTCCTTGACCCGCTGCTCGTAGCCGGAGTAGGTGTGCACGACGTACCAGTCGCCGAGCAGGCGGGCGAGATCCTTCTGGTCGCGCACGTCCGCCAGGGACCGGGGACGGCGCTTCGGGCGTGCGGGCGCCTCCTCAGGTGCATCGCCGGTCACCGCAGGTGCGTCGGCCGGCGAGGCCGGAGCATCGCTGCCCGGGGCCGGATCGTCGGTCGTGGCACCGGCCATGCCGAGCAGGTCGTCGAGGTCGTCGCTGACCTCCTCGGGGGCGTCAGCACCGAGGGGCGCGTCGTCATCCTGCTCGTCCATCGAGGGGCCCTCGTCCTCACCTTCCGCTGCGGTGACGGGAGCGTCGGCGATGACGGCCGGATCCTCGGTCACCTCGCCAGCGCCATCGTCGGCGTCCTCGTCCTCCTCGGAGGTGGGCAGGGTGTCGGTCGGGGCGGAGCCGTCCGCCGGGGCAGGCGCCGCGAGGCCAGGCTCCTCACCGGGGACGGGCTCGGGAGCGACGGGTTCGGGGTCGTCGTCGCGCAACGCGTCCACAGGCGCATCGGCGAGCTCCCCGGAGTCGGGGAGGTCGCCCTCGGCGGCCTCGTGGTCGGTGGTGGTCTGATCGGACACGCTGTTCACCCCAGGGTGTTGAGAACGGCTCGGCGGATGACCTCGTCCATGCCCCACACGATGCCCACCAGCACGGTGGTCGTGACGAGAACGACGATGGTGTAGGAGGTCACCTCTTTGCGGTTGGGCCACACGACCTTGCGCAGCTCACCGCGCACCTCGCGCAGGAACTGCTTCGGTGAGGTGCGACTGCTCGACGCCGGTTCTGAGGCGGCGCTCTTCATGCCCTCGGTCCGCTGTTCTTCGCGGCTACCTCGGCGCTTGTCCTCGCGGTTCATATGGCGGCTCCAGAGCCGGGTGATGCTGCGGGTGACGACCCTCTGGCGATCATCGTGCCGTGGTGGTCGGTGTCGCACCGGTGTCCGGCAACGACAGCGGGGTCGGTCGGGGGTGGACGGTTCGCCCCGGTGGCCGTGCTGGCCGTGGTGCGCGCCACGCAGTCAACCGCGTGCCGTCGGGCTGGTCGACTCGGACGCTTGCCGTGGCGCTGGCCGTGGCGCTGACCGTGGTACGGGCGTGACCCGCCGCAACGGGCGGATCGTGCACCTCGCACGGGAGGAGGGACTTGAACCCCCAACCGCCGGTTTTGGAGACCGGTGCTCTGCCAGATTGAGCTACTCCCGTCCGTCCCCGCCACCGGGTGGCGCTGACGCCACCCCTGACACGGGAACGCTGCCCCACCGGGAGGCAGCACCTACAGGCTACCCCCCAGCCTGCTCACTCGACAACCGCTGCGCGGTCCGCACGGACCGTGCCCGTGTTACCTGGATGCGTCCCGTCCCCCGCAGGATCCGATCACCCGCCTGCGTGGTACCGGCCAACGCCACCGTGGCCACACCGTCCTCGACCTCGGTGACCTTGCCCGTGAAGGTGGCCGAGGAGCCCAGCGGCCAGGGCCGGGTGAAGCGCACGCTGATCTCGAGCACCGCTTCCGGGCCACCGGCGAAGGACGTGAGCACCCGCGAGGCCAGCCCCATCGAGTACATCCCATGGGCGATGACCCCGCCGGTCGGGCTGACCTCTGCGGCGAAGGCCGGGTCGTAGTGCAGGGGGTTGAAGTCCCCCGAGGCCCCGGCATAGCGCACGGAGGTGGGCAGATCCGAGGTCGCCGTGACCGGGGGGAGTTCGGTACCGACAGCCGGCTGCTGCGCAGCGCTCATGAGGACACCTCCTGGCCTGGTTCGCCGCCTGGTTCGCCCGGCATCGTCGCGCGCCCCTGGCCCTCGCCACCGGAAGCCGCCGCGGACGCCGCACCGGCGTCGGGGACCCCGGTGCCCCCCGCGACGGGGGCGGAGCCGAGGAAGACGATCGTGGCCTCGGAGGTCACCACAGGGGTGCCGTCCTCAGCGACGCACTCCACCTCGATGACCAGGAACTCGTTGGCGCCACGGCTCGAGATGTCCGCGATGCGCGGCGTGCACGTGAGGACGTCGCCCGGGCGGATCGCACGGGGGCCGTAGGTGTAGCGCTGGGAGCCGTGCACCAGGGCCGGATGCGTCCCGAGCTCAGGGTCGCCGAAGGCCGCTTCCCCGCCCTTGGTGATGGTGAAACACGCGGCGAAGGTGGGGGGCGCGGCGCAGTCATCGCCGTCGCTGAAGGCGCGCGGATCCTGTTCGCCCAGCGCTGCGGCGTACTCGCGGATCTTCTCGCGCGACACCTCGTAGGTGTAGGCGGGGTAGACGGTGCCCACCTTGTCACGGTTCAACGCCACATCGTCCTCCCGGGTGGTGGCCGTCGGGCAGCCTAACGCCGGGCTGCGTGCTGCGACACGTCGCCTGCGCAGGGTGTTCGGCAAATGGGTGGAGATGCCGTTGGCTTCGCGAGTGCATCGAGATGACCTTGTGCGAAGCCGCCGCAACGAGGAGGGCGGAGACCGGCCTGGACGCGCCGCTGCAGGGTTGCCGTGCAGGCCCAACGACACACGGTTGTAACCGAACGCTCACAGAGATAGTATGTAACCGAACGCTCACACGAAGCGTGTGTAACCGAACGCTCCCAACAGGACAGGCCCTCGCATGCACGCCACCGTCGCCCGTGACCTCGGTCTCGCCGTCCGCGGACGGCGGCGCGAGCTTGGACTTTCCCAGGCCACATTGTCCGCACAGGCGGGGGTCAGCCGCAAGTGGCTCTCTGAGTTCGAGCAGGGCAAGCCCTCCGCCGAGATCGGTTTCATGCTGCGGGTGCTCGACGCGGTCGGGCTGCGGCTGATCGTCGAGACCGATAGCGGCGTCCAGCCGGCTGCTCCGCCCACTGTGAGCACGGTCGATCTCGACGGCCTACTCGACGGTCTCGGCGGTACGCCGTGACCGTCCGTGAGATCGTCGCACTGCTCGAGGGCCACCCAGCCGCAACGATCACCGAGACGTCCGGAAGGCTGCGGTTGCGCTACACCGACAGCTACCCCACGACGGGGGCCACGCCACTGTCGGTGAATCTGCCGACCCAGGTGCGCGAACACACCCACGCGAAGGTGTCGGCGCTCTTGTGGGGACTCTTGCCGGACAACGAGCGGGTCCTTCGCCGGTGGGCACGCAACTACCAGGTGTCCGCCGTGAGCGCCGTGTCGCTGCTCGCCTCGCCCGTGGGTGCCGACTGCGCAGGCGCCGTGCAGTTCACCGCGGCCGCGAACGTCGAGCAGCTCATCAACCGGGAGGGCACCCTCGACTGGCTCACCGACGCCGAAGTCGCTGACAAGCTCCGCGGCCTAGCTGCGGACGGTTCAGACTGGCTCGGCGAGCGCGTCAAGTCGGGACAGTTCAGCCTCGCCGGTGCCCAGGCGAAACTCGCGCTCCGGCGTGACGTCTCCACCGGCCGGTGGGCAACACCGCACGGCAGCGAACCGACGACCCACATCCTCAAGCCCGGGATCGATGGCATCGAGGGGCATGCACTCAACGAGCATCTGTGTCTTGCGACGGCGCGACGTCTCGGCCTGCGCGCTGCCCGGTCCACGATCGAGGTCTTCGAGGAGCAGGTCGCGGTCGTGGTCGAACGATTCGACCGGACCCGAGTTGGCGACCAAGTCGTACGGGTCCATCAGGAGGACATGTGCCAAGCCCTCGGCATCAACCCGGACGCCAAGTACGAACAGGATGGCGGCCCCGGTAGCGCGGACATCACCGCGCTGCTGCGCACGCTACTACCACCCGACGTCGCCGCTGATGCGACCACCCGGCTCGTTGACGCGCTGCTGTTCAACTGGCTCATCGGCGGGACCGACGCGCACGCGAAGAACTACGGGCTGCTGCTGTCGGGGGATCAGGTGCGTCTCGCGCCGTTGTACGACGTCGCGTCCATGCTTCCCTACGAGCACGACCCTCTGAAGCTGCGTTCTGCGATGAAGGTGGGCGGGTCGTACCGGTTCAAGGCCATCTATCCCCGCAACTGGCAAAAGCTCGCGCAGATCGTGGCAATGGATCCGGACGCGCTCCTGGCCCGTGCACGCACGCTGGCCATGCAACTGCCCGATGCCCTGTCCGATACGCACGCGGATGCGGTGAGCGTCCAGCCGGACGTTCCGCTTCCGCCACGCATGATCGACGCGGTCGGCTCCTGGTCGCAACGCTGCCTCGCGAGTCTCGAACGATCCCGCGCGAGCGTGTGACCAACGCTCGCGTGTCACCGGGACCGGTCGGCAACGGCGGCCCGAACGGCTCACAGCGTGAGCGCCGGGGGTGCTGGCAGCATCACGCAGCTCGGTAGCCACGATCCCGAACCCCAGCAGGGCCGGACGGGCGACCCTGCTGGGGTAGGCCACCAAACCAACGGGATCTACACCCATTTGCCGAACACCCTGCGCAGGGGCGGCCCCACAAGCGATGGCCCGCCGTAAGGAGAACAACGGCGGGCCGTGATCGCGGAGCAGGGGTGAACCGTGGTGCTCAGCGCGTCTCGCGGTGCACCTGGTGGGTGCGGCAACGGGAACAGAACTTGCGCAGCTCGATGCGTTCGCGCTGGTTCACCCGGTGCTTGGAGGTGATGTAGTTGCGCTCCTTGCACGCAGTGCAGGCGAGCGTGACTCTCGGGCGGTTGTCGTTCTTGGGCATCGTGGTTCCTCTGGCTCCGGCTCGCGGCGGCCTGGCTGGCTACGACCGGAGCGGTGGGTGGGGGACCGCGCAGCCCCGGGCCGCGCGGTTGGTGCCTGTCAGGCGATGATCTTGGTGACGCGGCCCGCACCAACCGTGCGGCCACCCTCACGGATCGCGAACTTCAGACCCTCGTCCATCGCGATCGGCTGGATCAACTCCACGTTCATCTCCGTGTTATCACCCGGCATCACCATCTCCAC
>LKMJ01005028.1_pt1 | contig 12446 bp, 13 predicted proteins | sample 643391 | NCBI WGS metagenome assembly LKMJ01 (sample SAMN04112250, study PRJNA286221) | soda lake metagenome | biome: soda lake; feature: Kulunda Steppe; material: water; isolation source: sample PL-Br10 brine of Picturesque Lake | place: Russia: Kulunda steppe | collected 2010-07
ACGATCTCGTGCTCGCCGCCAGAACCGAAAGCGATCTTCGGGAGGTGGCAGAGCGGGTCAGTGACGACTCCGGGGTCGAAACGCGAGTCGTGCCGACCGACGTAACCGATCCAGACGCCGTCCAGTCGCTTGTTGACGTCACCCTCGAACGGTTCGACCGCCTCGACGTCGCTGTCGTCAATGCTGGGACAGGCGAGCGGCGGAACCGGCCGATCGACGAGATTCCACTGGAGGAGTACCGTGCGGTCCGGTCGACCAACGTCGACGGTACCTTCTATACGGCGCGCGCGGCGCTCGACCCGCTCCGTGAGTCAGCGGGAACACTCGTGTTCGTCGGCAGTTTCAAAGCGAAATACCCCAGCACGTCGACGCCGGTCTACGCCGCCTCGAAGTGGTGGCTCCGTGGATTCGCTCACAGCCTCGCGGGACGTGTCGGTCCGGACGGGGTGGCGGTCTCACTGGTCAACCCATCGGGCGTCCCGACCGAATTCGCACGCGAGCGCCGCGAGCGGACCAACGCCGAGCGGCTGGATCCCGACGAAGAGATTACTGCCGAGGACGTCGCGGACGCCATCGTAACGGCTGTCAGTCAGGAGTCTCCCGGAGCGATCAGCGAACTCGATCTGTTTCGTCGGGACATCTACGAGCGATTCTGAACATGGGCCCGCCACCAGTTTTCCGTTTGCCCGCTTGCCAAAGCCTGATTACGGGGCGGTGACCAGTAGCGGGTAATGGAGACACGCCATCGCATCGTCGTGGGGGACTCCCGGGAGCTCTCCGAACTCGACGACGATTCGGTCGAGCTCGTCGTCACGTCGCCGCCGTATCCGATGGTGGAGATGTGGGACGATCTGTTCGCCGAGCTGCGGCCGGGCATTGGCGAGCGCCTCGACGCGGGTGACGGACAGGGTGCATTCGAGGCGATGCACGACGTGCTCGATGATGTCTGGACGGAGCTCCAGCGGGTGCTCGTCGAGGGCGGGATTGCCTGTATCAACGTCGGCGACGCGACGCGCAAGGTCGACGACAGCTTTCGCGTCTATCCGAACCATTCGCGGATCGTCAGCGCCTTCGAGGCGCTGGGCTTCGAGCCCCTCCCCGAACTGCTCTGGCGCAAGCCCGTCAATTCGGGGACGAAGTTCATGGGCAGTGGAATGGTACCGCCGAACGCCTACGTCACGCTCGAACACGAGTACGTACTCGTCTTTCGGAACGGCGTCGAGAGTCGGTCGTTCGAGCCCGGCGCTGATCGGCGGTACGAGGCGGCGTACTTCTGGGAGGAGCGCAATCAGTGGTTTTCGGACGTCTGGACTGATGTCGCCGGGCGCGGGCAGGCGCTCGACGACGACGAACTCCGGGACCGCTCGGCGGCGTATCCCTTCGAGATCCCGTACCGGCTGATCTCGATGTACAGCGTCTACGGCGACACCGTACTGGATCCGTTCTGGGGGACAGGGACGACGAGCCTCGCCGCAATGGTCACCGGTCGAAACTCGGTCGGGTACGAACTCGATCGCGAGTTCATCCGTCTGTTCGATGAGCAGATCGGGCGAGTGCCGGAACTCTCGGAATCGATCGGCCGCGAGCGTCTGGATGCTCACCGCCAGTTCGTCGTCGATCGACGGGACGAGGGCGGGAGCTTCGAGTACGAGTCCGACCAGTACGAGTTCCCGGTGATGACGAAACAGGAACAGAAGCTCCGTCTCTACCGGGTAACGGACGTGGCGGAATCCGACGGTACGTACCGTGCGGCGCATCACCCACTCGACGACCGAGCCTGAGACGATACTCTGCAAATCGTATTACGGAACGCCCGATCCGGTAGTAACAACCTGCTTAAACGGGGAGAATTGACAGTCCAGTATGGAACTCGGACTGGTGGCCGGTGTGATCGGCCTGGGCATCGTCCACGGGGTGCTACCGGACCACGGCTGGCCGATCGCAGCGACGTACGCGCTCGACAAGCGACGGAAGTGGCTCCACGGCGTCGCTGCCGGGCTGATCCTCGGGACCGGTCATCTCGTCAGCAGCGTTGCGCTCGTGCTCGCGTACTTCTGGGTGAGTAGATTCGCCGAATTCGCTGAGGGACCATGGATGGGCGTCGTCGCCGGATGCCTGCTGATACTGCTCGGCGTCAACGAGTACGTCAACGGTGGACACGGCGATGGCCACATTCACGACGGCGACCATGATCACGAGGAACACGAAAGCCACCACGAGGAGCACCATCACGATGGTGATCACGACCACCATCACCCGGCTCACCACGACCATGAAGAGGATGCCGGGATTCTCGGACGGCTCCGCTCGTACCTCCCCGGTGGCGGTGGTCACCAGCATCTCGACGAGACACATGCCGAACAGGGGCTGTTCACGCTCGGCTCGACGGCGCTACTGCTCGGCTTCGCCCACGAGGAGCCGATCCAGATCCTCGCGATCTGTGCGGGGACGACGTTCTGTCTCGAACTGATGCTCATCTACTCGCTGGCCGTAATCGTGGCGATTCTCGCCCCGACCTTACTGCTCATCGCGGGCTACGAACACTACCGGGAAACGGTCGAGCGCTACACGCCGTACCTGCCGACGATTACGGCAATCGTGCTGGTCGCGATGGGGCTAGCGTTCGTGTTCGGCTTTGTCTGATGTATCATCCCGGAATATGTAGACTATCTACAACATTTACCAACATATTCAAAAGATATTTTTGTAACCTTATTCAATAAACAAACGAGATGGATCGTCCGTACACTGTCCTCGATCTGGAGCCCGACGCCGATCAGGAGACCGTCAGATCGGCGTACCGGTCGCTACTAAAGGAGCATCATCCGGATCAGGGTGGTTCGATGGACGCGTTTCTGCGCGTCAAGCGTGCCTACGAGGCGATCCAGAGCCAGCAGGAACGAGCAACTACAACACAGCCAGCATCCTCGAAGACTGCAACGACCGACGGTGGTGCGACGACGCGGACGCAGAACGTCAACTGGCGACTCGCGAACGACGGGACAGAGCAGGAGCGGTCCCGCGCAGAGTCGACGCCATGCTGTGCAGGTGTCGGACTCGAAATCGACGGTACGCATCTCACACTCACCCTCGTCTCGATGGTGAGGGAGACAGAGCTCACTGGAATCACCTGGACTATGGACGACAGCGATCCCGACCGACCACTCGCCTGGTTCACCGTCGAGAACACGAGTGACCAAACGCTGCGCTGGCGAGGCAGTCAGCGAACGGAGTTCGTCGGCACGGACGGCGAGCGATACGGCCCAGCCGGAGCGTATCGGGCATCGGATACCGTGCTTCCGGCAGACTGGAGAGGATCGACGGTCGACCTCACTCCCGGTCAGGCGGTCAGAGCAGTCGTGGTAGGCGAGGAGATTCCGGATGACGCCGAGATTGATCGGATCACGTACGAACAACCTCTTGGCACACACATGTCGAGTGCCGGGCGCACCGAGAGTGAGCAGTTCGTGTTCGATATTGACTCGACAGCACGGTCACAGCTCGCCGAACGACCGTTCTGAGCCTCCCCTTGAACAGTACGCGCATCCATCTCTCTGGTATACGTAACGCTAAAGAGTCGAACGAACCTTTGTGCTACTAACATGAACATCAGTCGTACTCTTTCGAGGTGGTTCTGTGGGGGTTGAAATCAAGGAGTCCCGCGTCTCCGAAGAGGAGTTCGCGGACATGGCCGATTTCGTCTTCGAGTATCTCTCGGCGAGCGTGCAAAACGAGGACGAAGGTGGACGGATGCGGTGGTATCCGTGGCACAGCGCGGAGTATCGCCACAACCACATCCTGAACGTCGTGGAGCTATCGACGGAAATCGCGCGCAAGGAGGGTGCAGACGTCGACATCGCCCGGGTCGCGGCGCTCTTTCACGACATCGCGAAGCTCGACGCCGAGCAGGATGTCCACGCCGAGGAGGGCGCGAGAGTTGCACGCAAGTATCTGGAAGCACACGGGGACTATCCCGAATCCTTCGTCGAGAGCGTCTGCCGAGCCGTTCGGGACCATTCCTATCAGGGATCGCTGAATGACCTGTCCCTGGAGACCCAGAGCCTGATCGAGGCTGACCTGCTCGACAAGATCGGCGCGAACGGAACGGCACTGATGCTGTTGCGGATGGGTTACGAGGCTCGCACGCACATGGATGCCGCCGAGATGGTCGAACGAGTGCTCGAACGTGGCCAGAACGCCGCCGACCGGGTCGAAAGCGAGACGGCCCAGGATATCGCTCACCGGCGACTCAAACGGGTCCGCTGGTTCAGCGAATGGCTCGACGACGAGGTCGCCGCGATCGATCTCGACGAGATCGACCCCTAGATTCCCTGGCCCATCAGGTGGCTCCGGAGCACGTCGTCATCTTTGCTCCCGGCCCCGGTATTGAGGACGACAATACAGTCGTCCTCACCAAGTGTATCCCGCTCGGCGAGTCGCCACGTCCCGCCGAGCGCCGCACCCGTACTCGTCCCGACTTCGAGGCCTTCGCTTGACGCCGCCGTGACGGCGCTCTCGAGTATCTCTGGATCTTCGACGGAGACGGCACCGCCGTCGGTCGCCGCCAGCGCATCGAGAACATGTGTGGATCCATCAGGTGCGGGAATTTCGAGCTCTCCACAGATCGTATCCGGCAGCTCGACTGGGGCGGCCTCCGACCGTTCCGCGCCCCACGCCTCGACGATGGGAGCACAGCCCGCCGCCTGTGCGGCGTACAGCGCGGGCAGGTCGTCGACGAACCCCAGCTCGCGTAGCTCTCTCGCCCCCTTGTACAGCCCGGCGATCGAGAGGCCCGTCCCAGTCGGCGCAACGATCGCATCCGGCAGTGTCCAGTCGAGCTGTTCGACGATCTCGAACAGCACCGTCTTTCGCCCCTCGTGGCGGTATGGTGTGTCAAAGGCCGAAAGCGAGTGCCAGGACTCCTCGGCAATGGCGTCTTCGAACGCCTCGACCGCGTCGCCAAAGCGGCCGCCGATCACGTTCATGTCGCCGCCGTGGACGTTGATCATCGCCTTGTTGGTAAAGGGCGTCCGCGAGGGGACGAACGCGTGTGAGTCAAGGCCCGCTCGCGCTGCGTACGCCGCCGCAGACTGTGCGCTCGCCCCCGGTGAGGGGAGCGCAACGGCAGTCTCGTCGGCTTCCGTCGCGGCGGTCAACGCCAGCGATTGTCCCCGATCCGCGGTCGATCCCGTTGGAAGCCGCCCGTCGTCCTTGACGAGCACGCGCCCGACATCGAGCTCGTCGGCGAGTCGCGGACACTCGACCAGCGGCGTCCCGCCCTCATCGAGGCTGACCGCGCTCTCTCGCGTGAACGGCAGCAGCTCACGGTAGCGCCACTGGGAGCGATCAGTGCGGTCGTCGAGCGTTTCCCGATCGAGGTCGATCTCGTCGTACTCGTACTGTGGGTCGAGGACGCCGCCACAATCGGGACATCGCCCGACATCCTGGTCGGCAGAGACCGTCTCACCACAGTCGAGACATCGCAGACCGTCGAACGCGTGGCTGGTTTCCATACCCACGACTTGCGACGGCACGGCTTAATCCCTGTCCATCCCGGCACACGAAGGGTAGTATCGCTCTGTCCTGTCGGACCGATACGTGTGGAATTTTGACCCGGGGGTCCCAACGGGGATGTATGTCAGGTATGAAGCGCGTGCTCGTCGCCGGGGGTGGGCTCGCGGGACTCGTCGCGGCGCGCCATCTCGCCGAGACCGGCGTCGACGTCGAACTGCTGGAGCGACGCGACGAGGTCGGCGGGCGCGTCCGGACGGTCCACGAGGACGGCTATACGTTCGACCGGGGGTTTCAGGTGCTCTTTACGGCGTATCCGGCGGTGAAGCGCGAACTCGACCTCGACGCGCTCGATCTGCGTCACTTCACGCCGGGGGCCTGTATCGCCCGCGAGGGACAGCGCTCGATCCTCTCGGATCCGTTCCGTGATCCGGGCGCGTTCACCGACTCGCTGTTCAACCGCGAGGTAACCACGCGGGACAAGCTCCGCGTCCTCAAACTCCGCCGTGCACTCGCCAACAAGTCCCATACTGCCATCTTCAGCGGTTCCGATCGGTCGATCCGTGAGTATCTCGACGATCGGGGCTTCTCCGAGGGGTTCATCGAGAACTTTGCCGCACCGTTTTACGGTGGCATTACGCTCGATCGGTCGCTCTCGAACTCCGCGCGCGTGTTCGAGTACACGTTCAAGATGCTAACTGCGGGGCTGATCGCGGTTCCCGCGGCGGGAATGGGCGCGATTCCGGAGCAGCTCGCCGACAACGCGCGCGAAGCGGGCGCAACGATCACGCTCGGTGCCACCGTCGAGGCCATAGAAGCGGACGACGACGGTGCGACCGTCACTGTCGATGGCGAGAGCCGGTCAGCCGACGCCGTCATCGTCGCGACGGATCCGCCGACCGCGGGGGAGCTAACCGGTGTCGAGTCCATCCCGACTGCGGGGCGTGGCTGTGTCACACAGTACTACTCGATGCCCGCGGGCAAGGATCTCGGCGCGGGCAAACGGCTCATCCTCAACGCCGAGAGCGACGCGCCGAATCAGGTGCTCGTCAACTCGGCGGTCGCCCCCGAGCACGCGCCCGACGACCGCCAGCTGGTCAGTGCGACGTTCCTCGGTGACCGCGGGGAAGCCGACGCGCGCCTCGACGACATGACGCGCCGGGCGCTCGCGTCGTGGTATCCCGAACAGAACTTCCCCGACTTCCAGTTACTCCGGACCGAGCGCGTGCCGTTCGCACAGTTCGAGCAACCCCCCGAGTCGCTGTCGGAACTGCCAAGCGTCGACGCACCCGAGGGACGCTGCTATCTCGCGGGCGAGTACACCCGCTGGTCCTCGATCAATGGAGCGATGGAAAGCGGCAAAGATGCTGCGCAGGCGGTGCTGAGCGAGCTGTAGCGTTCGTTTTCACAAGAGCTGCCGAAACTCACCGAGCGGCGGGAATCTGTACGTCTCCCCTGTGTCGACGTCCCGGACGATCGGCCGAAACTCGTCGAGATCGTCGATGAGTGGGGAGCCCAACTGGTGTGTCCGGTTGAGAAGGATCCCCGGGGCAAGCCTGTTGAACGCAGGTAGCACGAGTACGTCGCTCCCCTCGTACACCCCCTCACCGACGAGATAGCACGGCCGACGCTGTCCCTCTATTTCGATCGCCGGATGATCGTGACCGATCACGTACCGGTCGGCGTCGGCGGTCGGCGGTTCGTGGCCGTGCAGGACGACGGTCCGCTCGTCGTCGAGCCTGTACTCCTCGACTGTATCGCCGTCCCACACGTCGTCGAGTAGCCGGTCGTGGTTTCCGATCACAGCTACCGGCGACGCCGCGGCGTCCTCGACGAGTTCGACGAGCGCCGTTAGCGTTCGGCTGGCCTGCAGGGGCACCGTATCGAACGCGTGCAGGATATCGCCAGCGAACACGACAGTTTCGGGAGCAAACCGATCGATTAGCTGCTCCAGCCTGTCGAGCAAGTCCCCACGCTCGCCCAGCGGCAACTCGACGTTCGAGGCGGCGTCTCGCCCGACGTGCAGGTCGGCGAGAACGAGGGCGTCGGCGTCGGGAACGTAGATGGAGCGCCGACCGATCCGCGGGTCAGTCGTCCCCGCCATCCGTCATAACGGGCTCCATCCCGAGGTCGGCGCGGAGGTCGTACTCGTCGCCGGTCAGGATATACAGCAGGTCGTCGAGCACGTCGAACAGCTCGGGGACGATACGGACGACGAGCAGGGTGATGCCGACGAGCGCGACGATCGAGAGCGTCTGGGAGATCAGGTGATGGGAGACGAAAAAGGAGGTTCGCATCCCTTCACCCGCGAGTGTCGCCGTGATCGTGTTGAAGACGCCGTAGTCGAACCAGCCCAGCGGGGCGGCGAGACCGACGAAGACGTTCCGGGCGAGGTTGAGGATCCAGATCACGCCGACAGCGACCGCGAACGCGGCGAGCTTTCGGCGAAGCGGCGCGCGGACTGCGGCGATCAGCCCGCCGAAGATCGAGATGCTCCCGATCCCGGTACACGCCAGCACGATGTACGTCGAGTAGCCCTCGAACGCAAAGCGGCTCTGGTAGCCGTTCATCCCCTCCTCGATCCCCGGCGAGTAGCCGAGCAGTTGCATCCCCATGTGAGACTGGATCGTTACGGTCTCGATGAGCCACATCTTCAGCGGCTCGATCGTCGTGAAGGGCAGATAGATGATCCCCATCAGCCCGACCGCGCGAGTCAGGGTCAACAGCGAATCGCGCCCGCCATAGAGTAGATACCCGGTGTAGACACACAGCGGCAGTCCGGCGAGGCTAAGAATCGTCTGCAGGGGGCTCTGTGCGTCGTAGTAGAAGTACGGCATCATCGTCAGCCAGAAGACGCCGAACAGCGCCCACGCAACACTGCCGGCGTACCGGGCGTGTTTCCTGTTGCCCGCGAGGTCGAGTGCGGCCGTCAGGAGGAACGCACCGATGGCGACCCAGACGAAGTGGGCCGTCGGATCGAACGACGTGAACGCGTCGACCACGAGCGGGGTACTCGAAGCTACTGTCACTGGTCCGTGGTAGTCTCCGCTTAAACATAGGCCTATCGGGACCGGATCCGGCCGACACTCGACCGTCGATGACGACCGAACGGTCGGGTGAGACGCCGACACCGTGGTGTTTTTTTACTGCTGCGTGGTAACCGTGTGGATATGTCCGACGTCCTCGAAAACAAACGGTCCGCGACACGATTTCGCATCCTCGTCGAAATAGCGGACCGACAACCCGCGGTAAGTCAGGGTGAGATCGCCGACGCCGTCGGCGTTACGAGTCAGGCGGTCAGCGAGTACATTCGTGAACTCGTTGATGACGACCTCGTGGAGAAGGAGGGCAGGTCACGCTACCGGATCACGAAGGAGGGCGTCGACTGGCTCCTGTCCGAGGCGGCTGACGTGCGCCGCTTTGCTGATCACGTCACCGAAGACATCCTCGGTAACGTACAGGAAGACGCCGCGATTGCCGCGGCTGTGATCGAGGAGGGTGAAAGCGTCACGTTAACTGTCGAAGACGGACTATTGCGTGCGACACCGGGGGAGTCGGGGCCAGCCACCGGCGTCGCGACGACGGACGCGGACGCGGGCGAGGACGTTGGTGTCACCGGCTTCGAGGGGATCATCGATCTCGATCCCGGCGACGTAACCGTCCTCCAGATCCCGCCGGTCCGGTCCGGGGGGAGCCGTGCCGTCGATTTCCCTGCTCTTGCCGAGCGTTCGTCGAGCGCCGATATCGTTGCCGCTGCGGGCGTCGAGGCGGTCGTCGCACTGCGCGGTGCAGACGTCGATATCGACACGCGGTTCGCCGCTGGCGAGGTTGCGGTCGATGCCGCAAGCCGCGGGCTGGACGTTCTCGTGGCATCGACCATCGACAACGTCGGGCGCGTAACGGACGCGCTACGGGATGCGGAAGTCGCGTACGAAGTGTCGGAATTGTGATATCAACGCGCGTGTTCTTTCGCGGCGTCGTATGCCTCCTGTAATCGTCTGAACTCCTCGCGGTCGCCGCCGTGGTCTGGATGGACATCGATCACACGGTCCCGATACGCCCGTTCGATCTCCTTGATCTCCGCGTCTGTCGATAGCCCCAGTTCCGTGAAGGCTCCGGTTGGGACACCCCCGGATCGATCAATCGTCACGGTTGGCGTCTCGAAGGGGAGCCTGCTCCCGAGCGCAATGCCCGGCAGTTCGTGCTCGACCAGCACCGCTTCGACGTCATTGGACCGGAGCTGGAAGTACACGTGCGCGTCGAACGTCACCGCAACCCCCCGTGTCGGCAGATAAAAATCGACGTGTTGATCGTCGATCGTGCGTCCTTCCTCGTAGCGCTCTCCGATCGCATCGAAGTAATGTCTGATCTCGGCGCGGCGGCGTGCCATCCCGTCGCCGCTCCCGTCGGTCCGGCGCTTTTGCCGATCTGGAGATGACGGTATCAGGCGCTGTCCGGCGAGGAAGATCCCGGCTACGATTACCGAAAACACCCCCGCAAGGGCGACGCCAACGACGAGCCAGTCGGGGAGCGCAGCGAGTGTCTGCCAGACCACGCTCCGGCTAAGCGTTGGATACTAATGAACGTCTCGGGCGCGGCAACGATACCAGATCTGAGATGCACTCGGACGCACTCGACAGTAACATACTACAATTTTCTAATCATTTTACTTCGAAATTAGAAGTGAGTTGCTTCGATATCTGTAGTCAATAGCTTCGAAAAGTATAGTGTATTGCTTCGAATTAAATAGTTTAGTACGGGCGTCGATGTTCGGCCGAGCACTCCTGCCACAACACTCAATTATCTCCTCACCAAGTTCTAGGAGCCACCGTGAATCGCCGAACACTACTGCTCTCCGTCGGCGCTGTCTGTGCCGGGACCGCTGGCTGCACCGAACTGGAAGAGGCTGGCGAGCGCATCTCCGCGGCGACGGGTCCTGATCGCCCCTGGGCCAACCTACCGGTAACCGTTACCCTCGACGATCAGACCGAGGACGGCCGGGAGGGGTTCGAGGAGCTGCTCCGGCAGGGGATGGCCTACTGGGAGGATCACAGCGAGGAGTACGCGGGCTACGAGATCAAGTACACATTCGATCCGGACCTCGACGATCACGAGGACGCCGATATCGTGGTCGAACTGGTAGAGGACGTCCAGACGTGCTCCGTCGAGGGGCACGATCAGGAGGCAGTCGGGTGTGCGCCAGTTATCACCGACAGTGCCCCCGATACGGCGACGGTCGAGATCAAGGACGGGTTCTCTGACGACCTCACGCTCGTCACGATCAAACACGAGTTCGGCCACACGCTCGGGCTGGGCCACGACGACGAGCCACAGGAGATCATGTCCTCGGATCCCGCCGACCGTATCCCCGACTACGAGACGCGCGTCAACATCCACGAGCGGTATCGTGAGACGGTGGGGCGGATCAACGAGGGGACGAGTCGATTTAATGAGGGGATAGAATATGGCACAGATCGGGAGTGGGAAGCGGCCCAGGAACAGTTCGAAAAGGCAACTGAACACTACGACTGGGCACACACAGAACTCTCCGAGATGCGCGACGACGCCGAGGCGATCGAAGCGGACGGGGCGGTCGAGCTACTCACCGAGGCCGAAAACTTCACTCGGTACTACGGAGAGGCAGGGAAACTGTTCGCACAGGAAGCCAGAGCACGAGCTGATGGTGATCACATCGAGGCCGAACAGTATCAGAACGAGGCCAGAGAGGCAGTCGAAGCGGCACGGGAGTACGATGTCGAGGTCGGGTATACTCTCGCCGAAGCGCTTGGACTGCAGTGAACAGGGACTTTCAGAACCCGTACCGTTTGTGCGCGTCGTCGATCGGTAGGATTTCGAGAACGCGGACTTCACGATCGTCCTCGATTACAGTGTAAATCGCCGTGTACGTCCGCGAAATGTGCATTCGAAACCGATCACGGCGACCGTCGATCGGAAGCTTCTCTTTGTCTCCGCGACCTCGCCCAGGGTAGGGATTGTCGGCGAGATAGCCGAGCTTCTCTTTGCAGACTCTGGTGGTCTTGTCATCAGCTACCGAGAGGAACTCGCTCGCATCCTCGCCGAGTAACACGTCGTACTCAGACATCTTCGAGCGCGGTTAGTTCGTCGCCGTCTTGCCCTTCGAGTTCCTGGAACCGACGCTCAAGGTCTTCACGACGGCGTGCCTGGGCGAGTTCCTGGAGCAGGTCATCGTACGTCTGCCCCGGTTCTTTCAGCTCGTGTAGTTCTTTCCGGGTTTCCTCGGTGACCGGAATACGTTTGTCGGCGGACATTGGCTGTTAGGACGTTACATCCTTACAGTATTAACACTGACGACCACCCGTTGGCCACGGGTTGTTCCGCAACCATTGTAATACCGGCACACGCAGGGAGAGCCATGACGACTTCGAGCGCCCCCGGGAAGATCTACCTGTTCGGGGAACACGCCGTTGTGTACGGCGAACCCGCAGTGCCGTGTGCGATCGAGCGCCGGGCGCGGGTGACGGTCGAACAGCGCGAGGACAGCCATCTCCGCGTCCACGCCGATGATCTGAGTCTGGACGGCTTCACCGTCGAGTACAGCGGTGCGACTGATACGGCGCCAGATATCGACGTCTCCGAGTCGCTGATTCAGGCGGCGATGGGCTACGTCGACGCGGCCGTGCGACAGGCCAGAGACGCCGCGGACGCTCCGGACGCTGGCTTCGATATCACCATCGAGAGCGACATCCCGCTGGGTGCCGGACTCGGCTCGTCTGCCGCAGTAACGGTCGCCGGGATCGACGCGGCGACGCGCGAACTCGGCGTCCCCCTGGAGCCGGCCGAGGTCGCCGACCGGGCCTTTCAGGCCGAGTACGTGGTACAGGAGGGACAGGCCTCGCGTGCGGACACGTTCTGCTCGGCGATGGGCGGCGCGGTCCGCGTGGAGGGCGACGACT
>LKMJ01005029.1_pt1 | contig 12445 bp, 12 predicted proteins | sample 643391 | NCBI WGS metagenome assembly LKMJ01 (sample SAMN04112250, study PRJNA286221) | soda lake metagenome | biome: soda lake; feature: Kulunda Steppe; material: water; isolation source: sample PL-Br10 brine of Picturesque Lake | place: Russia: Kulunda steppe | collected 2010-07
AGCGGATGAAGATCCGTAGGGCGTCGAGTTGTCCCTCAAGGCTGATTGGCTTCAGATCGCCGTCGTCTCTCCGCCACGTCTTGTATCTCTGCAAGTCCCGACCGGAGAGAGTATTCATGTTCTCGATTCCCTCGACTTCCTTGCACCAGCGGATGAAGTGCTTGAGCCGGTAGTGATAGCCGTCGAGAGTGCTTTGCGATACTTCTTGCTTCCTCGCGTCGAGGTACATCTCCTTCGCCTCAACAGGCGAGATGGGTTCGAGTTCGTTCTTCGTCATTGGCGTTCACCGAAGCGCCATTGAGGCAGGGTAGAGTGGATCAGACCATTTATTTCAATGAGCTGTCCCCGGTTCAAATCCGGGAGGCGGCATACGTTCCCACTTTTTACTTCGTCGGGCTCGCGCACAGCGCGAACCACTCCTCGCAAAAACTTGGGGAAAAACATCCCGGATCCTCCCTACGGTCGGCTCCGGCGAAACCGCGACTCTCTTCGCTCGTCGCGGTACAGTAGCGTTCAAGTGAACTACCCCTGCCTACTCGCCGCCTTCGTCGGCTCCTTGAGACAGGGGCTTACCGCCTGCATTCAGCTAAAATGGGGGGCATCCCGGTCTAAGTAGGAACTGCGGCCAGGACCTTACTCAACGTGTTGCCCCCAGAACCCATCGTATTTTCGCACCCGAAGATCGCTCGTGACCGGCACCTGACAGGCGAGTCGCAGGCCGCACTCTGGGGAGTGTGGTGGGACCGCAAGTCGGCGCTGTTCCCGCGGGGTTGGCTCGGGGATGTCACCCTCGAGGTCGACCGCACAGGTGCCACAGGTCCCGAGGCCACGACAGTTCAGCCACTGTGAGCGACCGTTGTGTGGTGACTTCCCGGCGGCGAGGAGGACATCACGCAGGAGTTCGCCGTGGTCACAGTCGAGTGTGGTGTCTTCGACCTCGATTGTTGGCATGAGATGGGCTAGCGGCTGAACTGGGAAATCTGTGGCGGCGGTTCTCGAGAATATGTGATACGTTCGACATACGTAGGCACGACAGGGATGCCCACACAGGGCCCAGCCCTCGGTATGAAACTCGGTCATCTGACTGCCCTCGAGTCGTTCGGATCGCGTTCGCTGGTGATCCACGGGGTGATGGTCCTGGCGTTCGTGAACGCGATCTTCGCCGGCCTGTTCGTCGCTGGTCAGGTTGGGCTCGTGTCGTTTGTCGCGTTGTTGAATTTCACCGCAGGACTGTGGGTTGCCCACACGATTCACTCGCTTGGCAACGCTATCGGTGATGACGAGTACGCGGGTGTCCTGAACGAACTGGCGGCAGGGACTGGTATCAGCCCAACAAGCGGTCGGTTCGGTCGGCTACTCGTGCTCATCGCCGGTGTGACTGCGACCTCGTTGCTCACCGCAGCGCAGGTACTCCCTGGGCGGTTGCTCCAGATTGCTGTCGTCGCTGTGGGAACTATCGCGGTTGTAACCGCAATTTGTGGGTTTTTGATCGCCCTCGGGGCCGCCTACGACGAGGGGCAACCAACTGTGGAGATCGGTGAGTCTGAGAACGCGACAGACGGCATTGGTGACGCTTAATTGGTGCGCTGGGACCTCCAGGGTTCGATCTCTCCCGGAACTATTCGCTCCTCACTTTGTTCGTCGCAGAATAGTCCGGGTGCGAGAATCGAACCCGCGTCTCAGCCTCCACAAGGCTGAAGGATAACCACTACCCCACCCCGGACACGTGTGCAATTGCAAATAGTAGCGGAGAGGCTGAAATACGTTACGACTCGAAGAGCCGATCGGGGGACTTTTCGAGGTCGGTGTCCTCGACACCGGTAACGCGTGGCTATCACGGACAAGATCTACATCAAGAACCATCGGCAGGTGAGTTCCCAACTCGAGACCTCGATTCCGAAGGGGGCGTTCAAGGGGGCAACCCTGGATATCCTCTTTCAGGGAGCGGGCCTTGAGCAACTCGACGACGCGACCCGGGATCGGGTTCTCGACTTTGCTGAGGAGTTCCTCGATTGTGACTGTGAGGACAATCCCTACTGTGGCTGTGCCGAGCGGAAGTTCATCCGGTATCTCCTCGAGTTACGCGCCCAGGGGCTTGGACCGGACGCGATCGTCGACGTGATGAGCGACGACTACATGCTGTATGCCTATCCGGGCGACGTGCTGTCGTTTTTAGACAACGCAGTCCGGACGCTCGAGGCTGCCGAAGGGTTAGCTCGCGTCGACGGCGCTGCAGAGAGCCGAAAGCAGATCACCACTGCCAGAGGCGACCTCTCGCGGTAGTCAACGGAGTTCGTACGTGTCTTCTGGCTCGTCGTCGAGGTCGTCGAGTAAGAGCATCTCTCCGTCGTCTTCGAGGGCGTCCTGTAGCTCCGTGACGTAGGCTTTGTACTCCTCGAGTTGTTCCCGGAGGTGGTCTGCTTCGAGTTCGAGCCGTTCGTGTTCACGGATGAAACTTTTCGGAACCTCGACGGTCGGTGGGAACGAGCGGTCACCATCTTCGGCTGCTGCCCGAGCACTGAGCTCGGCTTCGGGGACGACTGCGATCTGGCCGTCGTGGGCGACGAGTGAGTCGACGTAATCACGGAAGACCGCTGACAGAGAGATATCGCGTTCGGCGGCGATCTCCTGGAGTGCCTCGAATGCGTCCTGGTTGACGCGAAACGAGATCGTCTTGTTCTTGTTGCCCATTCGAGTCACAGTTTGGGATCGTCGTTCTTAATTGTTTATCAGATGCAAGGATGGAGACAACGTTTTCAGCCGGTCCCGACGACGAGTAGCTGTGCAAACGATCGAAGAGAAGCGGGTGTTCGGTGACCGTGGAGACACCGTCGATGCCTTCGTCGCAAGCGACTCGGGCGTCGTTCGCGTCCGGATCGCTGGTGACACGGTCGGCGAGTTCGGACTCTGTTTCCCCGAGAGCGCCCACGATGTGGAAGCGACTTTTGACGGTATCGCCGTTGCGACCGACGAGGATGTCCGGTTGCTCACCCCTTCGGCCGACGAGGACGCCCGGTTCACTGACGTCACTGTCACGGACACTGGCTTCGGGGCAGCCGTCGCCGTCGGCACTACCGATGAGACAGTCCTCGCTGCAGACCCGGATGGGACGCTCGCCCGCTACGACGGTGAGCAGTGGCGGCCCCTCGGGAGCGTCGAAAGCGACGTACGAGCGATCGATGGCGACCTGGTTGCAACGGCTGATGGCGTCGTTCGCGTCGGCGAAGCTGGCGTGACAGCCGGTGGACTCGAGGACGTAGCCGACGTCACAGCAGGCCCGGTTCCGCTGGCAGCGACCAGTGATGGACTCTACCAGCTCGGAAACGGCTGGATGCGAGTCACTGACAGGAGTTTCGAGGTCGTTGCAAGCGAGAGCGTCTCAGGCCGACTCGAGTGTGCCCACGCCGCCGGCGATACGCTGTGGGCGTACGAGTCAGCCGATGGCGAGTGGACTCGACGTGTCGATCCACCGGGGGCGATCGCCGCCCTCGCATACGGTGAGCGGACCTACGCTGTCACAGCGTGTGGGGTATTCCTGGTCGAAACCGAGGACGGACAGTGGCGCAGTCACCATCTCGGCACGCCGACTGTCACCGGGATGACGGTCGCAACCGAGTAAGCACAGTTAATTATCGTCCATCCGTCCCGGGCCACATGGGCGGACTCTCACGACGTGCAGTGGTCGGGGGTGTGGGTGCAACGGCGGTTGCACTTGCGGGCTGTCTTGGACGCGACGACAACTCTGACTCTGATGTGAGCAACGAGTCGGAGCTAGGAAACGAGACGGAATCGACCGCGGTCGAGGGCGACCTCGATGGGACAGTTCTTGGTGAGTTACACGTCGAGAACCTCGATACGACGAGCCACACGATCGACGTCATCGTCGAGGTCGACGGTAGCACCGAGCAGTGGACGACCCACGAACTCTCCGCAGAAGACGGCGTCTCGATCGAGCGTGAGTGGCCCGACGAGCCCGGTGAGCTCCGGGTGGTGGCCCGGCTCGGACAAGAGGAAACGATCGAGATTACACCTGCGGAGTGGGGAGACCCGAACTGTCTGAATCTTCTGGTGTTAGTCTCTCGTGACGGCGACTTCGAGGTCTGGCGGGACACGACGAGTGGCACCTGTGGTGGTGAGGAGACCGCCAGAACGAAAACTGGTTTAGCCGGGAGCGTCTCCGCTCGCGTATGATCGTCAGCGGAGCCGCTTCACAATCACTCGCCGCCGCCGTCTCCCGCGAGCTGGACGAACCGCTTGCTGCCGTTACCTACGATCGGTTTCCTGACGGCGAAGCACTCGCTTCAGTACCGGAGTTGGCCGATGGTGACGTCGAGCGAGCTGTCATTGTCGCCTCGACGACCTCGAGTGACGCCCACATACAGTTGCTACAGCTACAGGACGCCGCCCGCGAGGCAGGAGTCCCAGAAATCGTCACCGTCCTCCCGTACATGGGATACAGCCGCCAGGACGCCGCCTTCGAAGCGGGACAACCGGTCTCAGCACGGGCCATCGCACGGGCCGTTTCGACGAGTACCGATCGGGTGTTGACGGTCAATCCCCACGAGAACGCCGTCTGTGACTTCTTCGAGCCGTCGGCGACCGCCGTCGACGCTGCCAGTCGGCTCGCCGAGCCGTTGCCGGCCGACCTCGTCGAGCCGGTTTTTCTCGCGCCCGATGCCGGGGCGACCGAGCTGGCGACAACGGTTCAGTCGACGTACGGAGCCGGCGAGACCGATTACTTCGAGAAGACCCGCTATTCAGGAACCGAGGTCGAGATCACCCCGAGTGACGTCGACGTGAGCGGCCGGGACGTCGTCATCGTCGATGACATCATCGCGACAGGGTCGACGATGAGCGAAGCCGTCGGGGTTCTCACTGACCGTGGCGTCGGTCGTGTCTACGTCACTTGCGTTCACCCGCTGCTCGCTCGAAACGCGATGAACAAACTCTCTCGAGCCGGCGTCGAAGCGATTTTCGGGACCGATACGATTGAAGGCCCCGCGAGTGCCGTCTCAGTTGCACCAGTTCTGGCCGAGCAGCTCTAGACTCGTCGGGTGAGAAGCACCATCGTTCCGAGGAGTACGAGTAGTGTCACACCGATCCCGAATCCAGGTGTCTCATCGACAGCCTCGAGTGCGCCATCCTCCTGGACCGTGACCGTCGTCGAATACGTTCCGGCGACGACCTCGTGTTCTGCTGACTGCTCGAACGACAGTGACACGTCGACTGTCGTCGAGTCACCACCAGCGAGTACCACCGGCTCGCTCTCGACTGTTTCCTCCGGTGTCTCGAGGGGAATCACACCGGCGACCGGCGCTGTGTCTTCGTTTTCGAGGCTCACTGTGGCAGTCACGTCCTGGCCAGGACTCGGCGTCGCTGGATCGATGGCGACATCGGTCACCGTGAATCGGTCACTCGTGGTCGCATGGAGCGTGATCGTCTCCTCGCCGACGCCGAGCGTGTAGGTCCCTGGCTCCGGCGGTGTCCAGGTGAACGTCTCGGTGGTCTCCTCACCCATCTCGAGTTCCGGGTTGGCAATCCCAGCCACTTGGCCATCGACCGTCAGCGTCGCGTCGGCCGTCCCATCACGGTCACCAACGTTCGTCACCTCGACTGGAACAGTGACCTCCTCGCCGGCTGGCACTGCCGTGGTTCGGTCGTCGGTTTCGAAAATGGGCCAGTGTTCGCCAGCCACCGAGAACTCGTCGTCTACGATCGTATACGAAATCGCCGCCCCCTCGAGGTCGAACGCCCCAGCGTGATCTTCCTGGGACCATATCGATGGCGTCTCGGTCGTCTGGGTGTACGTCGCTGCGAGGTCGCGGACGTCGCTTCCACCCGTCTCGGCGAGCATCTCGAGGTAGTCGTCCCCACTAACGGAGTCCTCGGCGGTGTTGAGCAGCCGGAACACATCGAGGGAACTCCGGTCGCCGTCGGTTGCCAGTCGCAGTTGGCGGTCGAGTTCGCCGTAGACCAGTCGTCCATTGACGTAGTCAGTGCGGTCACCGGTCCAGCTTTCGGGTTCTGAGAGGATATCGTCTGCATACTGGGCGTCCTCGCCACGCTCGAGGAAGCGGGCGAACTCCTCGAACTCGATCAGGCCGAGTTCGAACGACAGCAACGCAGCGTAGTAGTCAGCCTGGGCCTCGAGCAGCCACGCCGTCTCGCTCGTGACGCCCGCATCGGGGCCACTGTAGGCCTGTCGGATATGGACGTACTCGTGGAGCCAGACGTTGTCGGGGCGCTCGAGGTCGCTGTCGGCGACGACCCAGGCATCTGACTCGCCGAGTTGGAGTCCCTGTGGGCCCCACTCCGCTTCCGGTGGGACAGCAGCAATAAATACGTCTTCACGCTGGCCACCGACGTCGAGTCGACTGCTCGCTTCCGTCAGGGTCTCCAGGATGTCATCGGGGTCGGCAGCGAGGTCGTCGGCCGCTGGCTCGAGGACCGCCAGCGTGATCGTCTCGCCGTCAACGGTTCGGTCGTCCGTCGACACCTCTCCGAAGACAGCCATGTCGGTGCCGGCGACCCCGTCCCCATCGACCTCGACTGTCTCGTCGATTCCGACCTCGGATGTCTGTTCGAGGGAGACACTGAGTCCCGGAATCTGGACGACGGCCCACTCACCTGTATCGACGAAGGTGTAGCCCGACCTCTGCTCACTGCTCGTGTGTGCGTGATCAATTTCGCCGGTCCGATCGGCTGGCATCTCGAAGCGGATCGATGGCTGTTCGGTCGTCTCGTCCCAGGCATAGCTTCCGTCGGCCGTCTCCTCGAAGCCGTCTGTCTCCTGTATGTCGGCACGATCGTTGAGTGATACTTCGAACGAAACCACCGCAGCCGGCACGTCGAACGTTTTCTCGGTCTCGAAGACATCCGTTTGCTCGGGGAGGTGCCGAAGCGTCGTCGTCCGATGGAGGACGTCATCAGCACCACTCGTTTCGACTCCGGCCGCCAGCGCAGTCGTGTCGGCCGGATCGCCAGCCGCCGAATCTGTGTGTGCCATCACCACACCGGCCGGCAGGTTAAGACACAGCAGTACCACCAGTGCCAGGACCCCCGCTCGTAAAGACACACACGGAGTGGGGGAGCAACCTCCAAGACAGTTGTGGTCACCTGACAGTCAGCAAAAAGATACCGTGAAGCTGGCGCTCCACTCGGTGTGCTATTCTGTGGCCTCTGCAGCTGCAACCGATTCGATGGCGATCTCGATCGTCACATCCTCGAGGTCCCACGTCTCACGATAGCCGTCGGTCACTGCCCGACGCTCGGCCGCCCGCACCTCCGAATCGACGAGGTCGGCACGCTCACTGACCAGCTCGGCAACGCGGTCGTCGTCGATCGCAAGCTCGAGAGCGATCTCTTCTTCGACCTCGAGGTCGAGGTCTTTGCGCATCTCTTGGACCCGACGGATGACCTCGCGGGCGTAGCCCTCACGTTCGATGTCTGCAGTGAGTGAGGCGTCAACGTAGACGACGCCCAGGTCCTCACCGTCGTGACCGAAGGCAGTGCCGGCGACACTCTCTGGTGTTTCGGTGACGAACGAGACCATCTCGTCGGTGAGTGTCTCATCGGCTTCGAGGACGTCAGAAACGGCCGCCTCGAGTGCCTCGAGTGTCGGTTCGTCGATCCGGGCCTCGTTGAGCGCGGTCATGACCTCGCCAGCACGCCCGCCGAAGGCTGGCCCGAGTTCGCTCATATCGGCTTCGGCGCTGTAGGCGAGCTCGCCCCAGCGGTCCTCGGGGGAAACGAGTTCGACCTCGCGGGCGTTCAACCGCTCGGCGAGCAGGTCCTGGTGACGATCGACGGCGTCGACGACTGCCTCGTCGTCGGCAGCCACCACGATCCGTGCCACCGGCCAGCGGAGGCTGCGACCGGCCTGCTGGCGAGCATTTGCGCCGGCCTCTTCGATCGCCCGGAGCAACGCGACATCGCTCTCGAGATCGTCGTCGACCCAGTCCTCCTCGACAGTCGGCCAGTCGGCCATGTGTACTGTCGGGTGTCCCTCGTTTCCGGTGAGTGTCCCGTATATTTCCTCGGTGACGAAGGGGGCAAACGGCGCGAGCAAGACGACCGTCTCCGTTAAGACGTGATAGAGGGTGGCGTAGGCGGCGGCTTTCGAGGGGCTGTCTTCTTCCTCCCACATCCGTTCGCGGACGACCTGGACGTAGTACCGCGAGACGTCCTCGACCACGAACTCGATGAGCGTATCGAGGGCCTTATCCTGGCGGAACTTCTCCATCGCCGCCGTCATCTCAGCTTTCGTCGACTGGAGTCGGGCCAGCACCCACTCGTCGATCAACTCGAGGTCGTCGGCGACTGTCTCGAGGGTCGTCTCGCTCGGATCGAACTCGTCTAGGCGCATATACGGCAGCGGGAACCGGAAGACGTTCCAGAGCGTCCGGAGGTGGTTTTCCATCGTCGCCATTCCGTCCCAGGAAAAGCGCATGTCGTCGCCCTGTGGGGTGGCCGACAGCAGGAAGAGTCGCATTGCGTCGGCACCGTGGCGAGAAATAGCCTCGTCCGGTTCGACGACGTTGCCCACCGACTTGGACATCTTGCGGCCGTCTTCATCGAGGGCGTGGCCGTGCATCAGGACGCGTTCGTAGGGGACCTCGTCCAGTGCGGCCGTTCCGATCCCGAGCTGGGACCAGAACCAGCCACGTGTCTGGTCGTGGGCTTCGAGAATGAGGTCAGCGGGCCAGTGGTCCTCGAAGGCCGCTTCGTCGCCGGGGTAGCCGATCGTTCCCCAGGTCGCGACCGAGGAGTCGAGCCAGACGTCGAAGACATCGGGGACGCGAGTGTACGTGGTGCCGTCTTCGGTGATCGTCAGCTCGTCGACGGTGTCCTTATGTAGGTCGACCGTCTCGGGATCGATCTCTTGGTCGACACGGGCAGCGAGTTCTTCGCGGGTTCCGATGACGATGCGGTCGTCGGGGTCCTCGCGGTCTTCGGGCGTCCAGATCGGGAGGGGGATTCCCCAGTAGCGCTGGCGGGAGACGTTCCAATCGGGGGCGTCTGCGACGAAATCCCGGAAGCGGTTGTCACGCGCCCACTGTGGGTACCACTCGCTGTCTTCGATATTGTCGAGCAGATCGTCTTTGATATCGGTGACTGTAATGAACCACTGGTCGGTGACGATCTGGATGATTCCCGTATCACAGCGCCAGCAGTGGCCGTAGCTGTGGTGGATCTCCTCTTCGGCGACCAACAGCCCCTTCGCGTCGAGGTCGGCGATGATCTCGCTGTCGGCGTCTTTGACGAACGTGCCTTCGTAGTTCCCGGCTGCCTCGGTGTAGGTGCCGTCACCGGAAACGGGACAGAAAATCGGGAAGCCAAGGTCTGTGCCGCGTTCGAAGTCCTCTTCACCGTGGCCCGGTGCGGAGTGGACGAGGCCGGTCCCGTCACCTGCCGTGTCGACGTACTCAGCGGTGTAGACCGCACAGGCACCCTCGTGATCGGGGTGGGCGGGCACTTCCTCGGCGAGTGGGTGTTCGTACGACCAGCCGACCATCTCTTCGCCGGTCAGCTCCTCGACGACCTCGTAGTCGTCGTACCGGCCGGCTTTCAGGACCGACTCGAGTTTCGGTTCGGCGACGTAGAGTCGCTCGGTCTCGCCGTCGCGTTCGGCGTCGACCCCGACATACTCGCCGTCCTCGTCGACGGCAACGAAGGTGTTTGCGGGGATCGTCCAGGGGGTAGTCGTCCAGATGACGAGCGATCCAGGTCGATCCTCGAGGTCGAATTGGACGTAGATCGACGGATCGGCGACGTCCTCGTATTCGACCTCGTTGTTGGCGATGGCGGTCTCACATCGTGGACATTGTGAGATCGACCGCTGGCCCTGCTCGACGAGGTCACGCTCGGCAGCCTGGGCAAAGCCCCACCAGGCAGCCTCCATATACTCCGGTGAGACCGTTTTGTAGGGATCGTCCCAGTCCATCCAGACGCCGAAGGACTGGAAGTCTTCTTGCATGGCTTCGAGATTTGCCTCGGCGAACTCTTTGCACTCTTCGATGAAGGCGTCCTCGCCGAATGCCTCGATGTCCTTTTTATTTGCGAAGCCGAGTTCTTCCTCGACTTTCGTCTCGATCGGCAGCCCGTGCATGTCATAGCCCGGCCGATCGGTGACGGCATGCCCGGTCATCCGCAGATAGCGCAGATAGACGTCTTTCAGGGCCTTGTTCCAGGTCGTCCCCAGATGGGCCGACCCAGAGGTGTACGGCGGACCGTCGACGAAAAAGTACGGCTCGCCGTCGGCGCGATGCTCGACCGTCCGTTCGTAGGCGTCGACTGCGTCCCAGTACTCTGTCACCCGCTCCTCGACAGCGGCTGGATCGTACTGGTCGTCGACCTCGCCGAACCGGCTCATACGCGGTGTGATTCGCTCCGGGGGTAAATGAGAATCGGTCTGTGTGGCGTCTACTCTCTGCTTGCTTCCGAACGGGCGATGAGGGCCAAGCGAACGAGTCGCTGGTAGCCGAGGACGTAGACGCCAGCGTAGAGAAACACGGCACCCAGCGCGGCGAGCCAGACGGCGATGGCTGCCTCGCCGGCAGCATACTGCTGGAGACTCGCGTACTCGGCGAACAGGCCGGCTGCCGTGAGGATCGCTGCGAGGAGCGCATACGCGCCAAGCAACACGGAATTCAGGAGGACGTCTGGGTCAAGGAGTGACACTGGCGACTGGAGGGAGCCAGCATGAATAACCGTATCGCCCGGGGGAGTGGCCCACGAGCGAACGTCGTCTCGATCGGCGACCGGGAGACATTCGGGGGAGGGGTGGTCTACGGACGGGTAGCTGCTAACGGCCGAAGCCGTTGGGGGATTCCACGCTGTGTCGACTGTGGGCCGACCCTGCCGGGTGGAGTCTCGAAGTTCGGTCGGCCCAGCTCCCCGTGGGCAACTGGGAGAAGACTGGGATGGCTAATGAAACGCGCCGATACTCACACTCGGTTCAGTTCAGTTCATCTGAGTTTAGCTGCGTTCATTCGTGAGCAGTGGCCCCAGCCACGCCGACAGCCGGTGGCTCGAGAAAGCTTCTTGAGAGCGGCCGGCCCAGGAGAGCATATGAGTACGATCTTCACGAAGATCGTCGAGGGCGAGATTCCGGCACGCATCGTCTACGAAGACGAGACGACGATCGCGTTCTTGGATGCCAACCCACTCGCACCCGGACACACGCTCGTGATCCCGAAAGCCGAGTACGAGCGGTTGAACGATGTCCCAGCCGAGGAGGCAACCGCCCTCTATGAGACGATCCACCGGCTCGTCCCCGCAGTCGAAGCGGCCGTCGACGCCGATGCGACCACGGTTGCGTTCAACAACGGCGAAGCCGCCGGGCAGGAAGTGCCACACGTCCACTGTCATCTCATCCCACGGTTCGAGGGTGACGGTGGTGGGCCGATTCACGCCGTTGCGGGCGAGCCACCGGAGCTTGCAGACGAGGAACTCGACGAGGTCGCCGAGACAATCGCCGACCACCTCTGATACGAACAGTCACCCCACGGCAGCTGGCGTTCTGTGTGGACGGGAGCCGTGACCGTTTTGACCGGGGCAGTCAATGGCAGCGTATGAGCGTTGTCGCCCGCATTCGAGAACGGCCGATTGAGTTGGCTCTCGAGTGGGGAAGCGTCTTTACCTGCGTTGGCCTCTTTGTTGGCTCACTGGTACTGCTTGCGAGTGGGCCACCACAGGGAACCGGGACCGCCTGGCTCGTCTTGATTGGGGCTGGGGCAGTCTTCGTCCTCTTTTGGACTGCCATCTACCCGCTGTACGCTAGAGTTCGCTACTGAGCTGGCTCAGAACGCCAACGCTGCGACCAGATCGCCGTAGGTGAACGCGATGACCATCCCGACGAAGATCGGCACCAGAAACGGCATTCCGGGAGAGAGCCAGACGCGCTCGGTCGCCGGATCGGTGAGCAACTCGAGGCCGTCCCGGAGTTCGTCGGCAGTGGTGCCATAGGCCGAGTGATCGATGTCGTTGAGGAAGGCCTCGGCACCCCACGGGTCTTCGAACGACGGCTCGGGAGCTGTCTCGTCGGTTCCGCCGTCGGTCGCGACCGATGCGTGTACCGCACCGTCGGTCGGTGGGTTTGGCTCTTCGGGGAGCGTCGCCGGATCGCGGTAGTAGGCGGGATCTGCCCGGAGGTCTGTGAGCGTGAGTCCACGCCACCGAAGGTACATCCGGAGGGCATCGAGGTCGAGACTCCCCCGTGAGAGGCCACGTGGTGTTTCGAGGAGTTTCCCGTGACGCTTCGGAAGTCGGTCGACGGCGACGGGCCAGCCGACGAACATCACCCAGCCGAGCCGACCGGCGAGGGCGTTCCGAACTGCCAGGGCAAGCGGGATCGCCACGCCGACCAGCACGCCGTTGGTGAGGATCGTAAACGAGAACGTCCCGAGCGGTGGGGTCTGTAGCGGCAGCTCCCAGCCGGCGATGG
>LKMJ01005030.1_pt1 | contig 12445 bp, 20 predicted proteins | sample 643391 | NCBI WGS metagenome assembly LKMJ01 (sample SAMN04112250, study PRJNA286221) | soda lake metagenome | biome: soda lake; feature: Kulunda Steppe; material: water; isolation source: sample PL-Br10 brine of Picturesque Lake | place: Russia: Kulunda steppe | collected 2010-07
ACACACACACACACACACACACACACACACACACACACACACACACACACACACACACACACACACACACGCGCGCATACATTGACAATTTATGAGGAATTCCTCTAGGTGACATCTCAAACAAACCTTCTACCTTGCGGTGTGTAAACATGCATGCCCACACAGCGTGCCTGCCCTTTATTGTGTGTCTGCGCAGCGCCTGGTGCTCAGGAATGCCGCTGTGGCTAGTGAGAAGGAGCTGGGGCGGGGGCGGAGCACACTGCGCACTTCGTTAGCTTTGTGGGCCTTTGACGGCCTCAGGTGTGCGGCGTGTGAATGTGGTGCCTCAGGTGTGCGGCCTCAGGTGTGCCTCAGGTGTGCGGCCTTTGACGGCCTCAGGTGTGCGGCCTCAGGTGTGCGGCCGGCGTGTGAATGTGCACGCGTGTGGCACGCGCATGTGCGTGCTCGTGCCTGCATGTGCGTGTATGTGCATGCATGCGTGTGTGTGCGTGTTAGTGCGTGCATGCGTGTTTGTGCGAGCATGCGTGTGTGTACATGTGCGTGTTTGGCGTGCATGCGTATGTGTGCGTTTGTGTTAGTGCGTGCATGCGTGTGTGTGTGTGCATGCATGAGTGGGTGCGGGTGTGCGCCCCCCCCCCTCCCCCTCTGAGTGCAGTCACTGTGCACCAATGGCGCAAGCGCGTGTGTGTGCGTTCGCCCTCATGCGCGCTCCCAGGGACAACACGCCGCGCCTGCTCCTTGACAGCGTGACGCTGCAGCTGCCCGCGCCCGACTACCTCGCGCTCTACGCGTACGCGCTGGCGCTGGGTGTGCTGTCGCCGTCGGGTGGGCTGGACGGCTCCCACGCAGGCCCTGTGCTGCAGGGCTCCAGCGTGCGTCAGGCTGCTTCCGCTAAGTGGTCGCGCGCACGGCGCGCAGAGCAGCTGGCACGGCAGGCGTGGCTGGAGCTGGGGGCGGGGCCACACCCGTCGCAGCAGCAGCCCAAGGAGGGGGGGGACGTGGATGCGGCGGCGTTCCATGCGCAGGTGCTGGCGGCGGTGGTGGCTGCGGAGTTTGTGGCCTCGCGGCCGGAGCTTGCGCTGAGTGCGTGTGGTGGGGCGCGAGGGGGGGCGGGAGGCTGCAGCGGCTGCAGCCGTGGCGGCGGCCCAGCCCCTGGCGAGGAGGGGGCGTGCGGGACGGCAGAGGCACGGCAGCAGCAGCAGCAGTACATCCTAGAGCTGCTGGACCAGGTGCCGCTGTTTGTGGTGTCCCGGCATGGCAGGGGGGCGGTGCCCGGCGGCATAGAGGAGGAGGGGGAGGAAGAGGAGTGGTCATGCACAGAACAGGGCAGCGGCATGCGGCCGTTTGTGGAGGCAAGCGATTACCGGGGGTGGGGGGTGGAGGGCACGCATGTGCGGTTTGAGCCGGAGCAGGGCAGCGCCTTTGGTGCCGCAGCAGCGGCGCAGCTGGCCCAGCTGCTGGAGGCGCGCGTGTCAGGGCAGGAAGCGCGCGTGGGCGTGGGGGCGGCAGGGGAGCGGCTGGCACTACTGCTCAGGCGGCTGCAGGCCCTGGCGGGCATGCGCAATAAGACCGGCGAGGAGCTTGGCCTGCCGTTCCCCCTGGCCTCCATGTGGGACCTCACGCGCAAGCTGCTGTTCTGGGACCCACCCAACGCGGGACCTGCTGGCCTGCGCGGCGAGATGCACATGCCCACGGGGGCAGCAGCCAGCAGCGGCGGCATCCGCGGCAGCGCGAGACATAGGGACAACGGCGCGACAGCGGCAGCTGACACGGCGGCTGCTGCGGCTGCAACCCAGCAGCTGCCACCGCCTCATGCCGCCAACTCGCCCTGGCTGCTGGTTATGCCCATGGTCGTGGGCCTGGCTGCAATCCTGTACACCATGCTGCTGCGCTCCGCGGGCGTGGATCACGAGGATGTGGCGGGCGCTGCAGCCCCTGGCGCAGCTGCCGCGCATGTGGGGGTGGAGCACAGCGGTCAGGTTGGGGCAGATGGCGCAGCCGCGGTGGCTGCCCACCCGCCGACCGGGCACGCCCATGCTCCTGCCGCGCTGCTGCCCGCTGTGCTGCCGCCACAGCTGCCACTGCAGCCGGTGGAGCAAATGGGTGTAGGGGGAAGGGGGGGCGCCATGTGGCCGCCAGAGCTGTACGGCGACGGCAATATCGTGGGCAGGCTACTGAGTGGGCAGGGGGGGCCAGCGGCCGGGCGGGGCATGGCAAGACGGAGCGGGCACACCTCACCAGCAGCAATGCCCATGCCACACAAGCAGCAGCAGCAGCAGCAGCAGCAGCAGCAGCAGCAAGGCGGTGGCCGGCCCGTCATCCTGCACCCTGCCTATGCTCTGGCTTCTGCAAGCGGGCCAGGGGGCATGCCCATCAGCCCCTTACCGGTAGGCCACACAGGGTTAGGTGGTTGGGGGGGCCAACCTGTGTCGCTTGGGGCTGTTGGCGTGGGGGCCAACCTCTGCTGCCCGGGGCTTGTAGGGTAGGGGCCAACCTCTCCATGGGGTAGGCCGCCGAGCGTGACTTGGCAGCAGAGGTGTTGCATCATCTCCTGTGCTTCTCACCCCCTTTTGCCGAGCTTGCCATGCTTCGCTGAGGGTAAGTTGCATCAAGGTTGGGCGACCCCCCCCAACCAGCTTGGTGTCTGCTTGGGTTGCGAGGTGTCTGGATGACAAGAGGTCACATGTGCAGTCACATGTGCAGTGAGCCGCTTCCAACTTGAACCCGAGGCATGCACCTAGGACGTGCCCGAGTTTGCAGCAAAGATTGACGCTCAAGCGCGCACGCGTGCACATGCACGCAATATGCACACACACACAGACTTGTCCACTCTTCTCGCTCGCATGCATGCACACTGGAGCTGCCTTGCCTGCATGTGCAGGTGGGACTGCAAGAGGTCATTGAAACAGCGCGCCCTCGTGGCTACCATGGCTACTCTGTAGCATCCCTCAGCCAGGTGTGTGTGCATGTGCATGCGCGTGTGTGTGCGTGCATGTGTGAGCGCATGCATTTGCGTGTGTGCCACCCTCATTCCCATATGCACCTCTGTCCCCATTCCCATATTCTCCTCTGTCCCCATTCCCATATGCACCTCTGTCCCCATTCCCATATGCACCTCTGTCCCCATTCCCATATGCTCCTCTGTCCCCATTCCCATATGCACCTCTGTCCCCATTCCCATGCACTTCTGTCCCCATTCCCATGCACCTCTGTCCCCTGCCCCTGCTGCGCACATCAGAGGTGTCCTGTTGACACACAATGCAGCAAGAGCCAAGTGGGGTGTTCCATTAGCAACATGGGCACTGCACGCTGCAACAGACGCATCACGGACTCGTGCTGTCCTGCTATCTAGTCAGGCTCCCAGCCTGACTAGATAGCTAGACACCATCAGTCCATGCGCTCGCTCTAGGACATGGCAGGGGTCAATCCGCTGCCTCCGACACAGTGCGGCAAGATGAGCGGCAGACAGCGCATGCAGCGGGCATTCAATGCGGCAGCTGCGGCATTGCGCGCACATGATGGCCAATTGTTAAGGGGCATGTCAGGGGCCATGCCTGTGCACATGCCACCTCCAAACTTGTGAGAGCTCTTGTGCCCACCCACGAAGCTGCCCCGCCACACTTTGCGCATGCACACACGCGCGCATGCATCCATCAGCCTTCACGCTGATGTACATGCGCCCCTGCATGAACACGTGCACGCACCAACGTGCACGCACGTACGCATGCAAACACATGCGTGCACGCACACACACACACACGCGTGCCTGTGCGCCCTCAGAACCGCGACCCCGTGACCGGTCAGCCTATCGCGCTGGGGCTGCCCCCCGTGTACCCCCAAGTGCTCCACCCGATGCCTCCGCTGGGGGGCGTGCACGCCGTCCTGCCCACACCCAGCTCGCAGCTGCTGCAGCACCAGCAGCAGCAGCACCCGCAGCATCCACAGCCGCAGCCGTCCTGGCTGTCTTCCATCGCCAGGGGCACGGGAAGCGGGCGTGTGGGTGGGGACCCGGGGCCTCCGGGCGGTGGTGGCGGTGCAGCGGGCCATGAGGATCCAGCGCCAGCAGAGCAGAGGGTGGTGCGGAGGAGCAGGACCTCTTTGCACTCCAGCAGCTTCCCGACCGCGCGCTCGCAGGCGCGGCAGCAGGTGGGGCGGGGGCGCTTGGGAGTGCAGGGGAAGGGGGGGTAGGGGGCCGGCGGAAGAAGGATATGAGTGCCGCAGGGGCGGGGCGCTCTTGGGGGCCGCTGTCTGTGGCGAGTACATGGAGCCCAGCCTCTGCTGCCTCATGTAGCAAGAGCACACAGGACTCAGCCTCTGCTGCCGCGTGTGGCTAGAGCACACAGGACTCAGCCTCAGCTGCTGCGTGTGGGCGGCCCAGGGGAGTAGCAGAGGGACTGGGCAACTTAGCGGAAGGAGGAGAGGGGGGGGGGGTATCTGTGCCCCTGCATGCAACAGGCTCCTGCATGCAACAGGCCCCTGCTTGCAGCAGAGGCTGTGCGGTGTCTGTGCCCCTGCATGCAACAGAGGCTGTGCGGTGTGTGCGCCGTAAGGCTGTGCGTGGTGTTGCTGTGCCCCCCCACCCACAGACTCTGTGCTGCTCTGCTCCTCAAGGCACACGAGGCTGCACTGTGCGCAGTGAGGATAGGGTGCGTGCTTGGGAAAGGCTGCTGCACTGTGCGCAGTGAGTAGGCTGCTGCACTGTGCGCAGTGAGTAGGCTGCACTGTGCGCAGTGAGGATAGGGTGCGTGCTTGGACAAAGGGGGGCCATGGAGGAATGCCCCCTGGCCCTCTGAGCTTTCATCCTGATCTAGTTCCCTGCGCACGCCTGTAGCCCACACGCCCACACTTTAACACGCACACACGCGCACACACAAACGTGCGTGCACACACGCTCGCACACGCGCACACGCTCACACACAAGCATGCGTGCACAAACACACACATAAACGCGCATGCACACACGGGCCCTTCAGTGAGACTGTGTCCACACAGGTGTGTTGGTTCACATGCGCACGTGCACAAATGCTGCCATCACCCACTTGCACCCAGAGCTACCCACGCATTGAAGGACAGAGGCCGTGAGTACCCCGACATGCGCAGGCCCCGTGCCTGCTCGCATGTCAGACACCTGTGCATGCGGCTGAGGCGGGGCTCCCCATTCGCACGCGTGTCCGCGCCCGTGCACTCCGCAGGCGGACCAGGAGGTGCAAGAGCTGCTGCTGCTGGACCCACGCGCCAGCGCAAAGCCAGGAGATGTCGGCAGCCCCAGGGAGCACCACAGGGGGCCCCTCTCGCGGCAGCTCGGCGCCAGCAGCACCAGCAGCAGCAGCGCGCGCGCCAGCGCAAACGGGCGCTCCATGTCGGACGACCTGCCAGGTGCGCGCATCGCACACGGGTTGCCCTCCCCCCACGCGTGCCTGCTGGCAGCCGCTGCCTGCGCACGCATGGCCTGCTTTGTGTGGAACGTGCCGCCACACGTGTGCTGGCGGTCGGGGCTCACTAGAGGCCCTCTTTCTTCAGTCAGCCCCCAGGCCTCTGCGGTCAGGCCTGCAATCATGCTGTTTGTTGAGCGCTGTCGCACGCTGTAGCCCTTCTGTGTGTGTGTGTGTGTGCGTATGTGTATGTGTGCCTTCTCTGTGTATTTGCATCCCTTTGCGTGAACACGCACATCAGGACTGCCTCAACATCATGCCCCTTCCACTAATGCAAGCGCGAGCGCATGCATACACACACACATACACGCGCACACACACACGCGCACACACACACGCACGCACACACACAAACACACACAAACACACACACACACCCCTGTGGCCTCCCATCGCGCCCTCCCCCCGCCCTCCCCTCCCACGCAGGCTACGAAGGCAGGCCCAACCCAGACCGGCCCTCGCCCAGCAGCGCCAGCTCATCCCCCAAGCAGCCCCTGCACGCGCCCCCGCCCCAGATGACCCCCGAGCAACGCGCCGGCAGTAGCCCCGCGGACCTCGGCGCCAGCGGCGGGGACGGTGTCGCTAGGGACAGGGCAGGGGGCATGGGGGGGCCACCCCCTGGGTACGGCAGGGTGGGGGGCGGGCACAGTGGCGGCACAGGCGATGGCGGCGCCATGGGCGGCACGTTGGTGGTGGGGCCAGAGCTGGGGGCGGTGGCGGTAGCGGGACCTGCCCCGCCCACGCTTGGCGCCGTGAGCAGGGGCAGCGACGAGGGCAGTGTGGGGCGTTGGGATCCACACCAAGAGGTGGGCACAGCGTGTGTATGCCCGAGCGCGAGACTGTGTGCTGCATGTGCTTGTGTGCTGCATGTGCTTGTGTGTGCAGCGTGTGCGTGTGTGTGCTGCATGTGCTTGTGTGTGGTGCATGTGCTTGTGTGTGCTGCATGTGTACACATGGATGTGTCTATGGCTCAATTGGTGCTGAACTTGGTACGTCACGTTTGTGCACACATTTAAATGTATACCTCAGCATGTGTGCATGTGTGCATGTGTGTGTGCGTGTGTGTGAGTGTAAGGCTTGCTTTGAGCCAGGATGCCCCCCCCCAGTGCTTCAGCTCTGCTGCAGAGCAGCCCCTGTACCCGCCTTTCCTGATGGTGAGCGTGTGTGCACTTGCGTGCAGGTGCGCGCCGTCATTGGCGGCATCTTGGGCGGCTGCGGCGACCGGCTGACGCTGCTGGAGCTCATCGGCCAGGGCGCGTCAGGCCAGGTGTACCGAGGTGCGCGTGGCGGCTGCTGTGAGGGGTGCAGCACGCACGCGCACTCCTGCACGTGTGCGTATACCTTTGCGCGCACACCGGGGATGGATCATTTGCGCACTTCAATTCATTTGCCGTACCGTTAAAAACATCAATTCGCGGATGGTTGACGTGGGGCCGCTCTTGAGGTGCGAGACGGAGCAGAACAGGTGCATCACATGGCCGATGCTGGGGAGGGTCGGTTGGCGTCTCTGTGGGTGCCTCCCCCTCCTCCCCCTCCTCTCCAAGCTCACAGGCAGACAGTTTGATTGAATCATTCAGTGTGTGTTGATTCTTCAAATAATTCACGCACTGCAAATCCTAAGCAGGCGACTGACCCAACCCTGGTGCACACACACACGCACACACGTGCACACACGCGCACACACACGCACACACACACACACGCACTCACGCACTCACGCACTCACACACACACGCACACGCACTCACACACACATGCGCGCGCGCTTGCTCAGCCGGCCCCCACGCCTCAGTGCATGCTGCGCCCGGCCGCCACCCCTCAGGCCGCTGGCGAAACCTGGACGTGGCCGTCAAGGTGGTGGTGTTTTGCGAGCGCGGCGGCGGGGAGCACACGTCCACCGACCGGGCCATCATGGAGGTCGCCGTCGCCAAATCATGCGTGCATCCCAACGTGGTGCGTGCGTGCTCAGCGTCGTGCATGCACCACCCTCACGCTGCGTGCGCACGCATGTGTGGTGGGGTGTGCTCATCAGCACTCCTGAGTTGGTGGGCGCCTGAGCTGAGGGGCGGCAGGCGCCTGAGGGGTTGGTAGCTGCCTGAGAGGTCAGCGTGCGCCTGAGGGCTGGCAGGCACCTGGTGAATTAAAAGCTGTCTGGGGGGTCGTCAGGCGTTTGGGGGTTGGTGCGGAAGCTCCCGAGCTGAGGGGTGGCGGGCAGGTGTTGGAGCGGAAGAGCGCCCAGTGCCTGCATGGAGGCAGGCACCGCAGGGGGCTGTGCAGAGTGAGCCGAGGGCACATGCACGACGGGCGAGGGGTGCGTACGCAGCGAGTGCGCCCGCGCTGCTCAGGCTTGGGTGGCATGTGCTTTTGGGGGAAATAGGGCGCCCTGTCTGTGCGTGCGGGTTGTTTGCCCTTGGCAGAGCCCAAGGGGTGCACGCGTCACCGCTGCTGCTGCTGCTGTGCACGTCTCTGGCTGCGTTCTCGCACGTGCAGCTGCAGCGTGCTTCCCCTTCCACGTGTTGTCATGTGTGTGCATGCGGCATGCACACTCGCACGGCGCGCCAACTTCTTTTTCCACCCCCATCCCCTCCCCCCACCCGCGGCGGGCCGGGCGCAGGTGTGCACGTACAACTACGACATTACCCCCGTGACCGTGCACCCTGTGGGCGCACCCAACCTGCATGTGGAGCAGAGCGTCATCGGCCCCTCTGAGTACAAGCTGTACCTCATCCAGGTGCGCGGCACCACGCCTGCCCGCTGCACCTCCCCTAACCTCCCCCAGTCCTCCCTGCGCCCTCGCCCAGGAACTTCCCCCCCCAAACCAAACACACACGCATGCATGTGTGCGCGCCTTTTGAGCGCCAGCTTGCAAGCAAGTCTGCATTGCGTGACATATGGTTTGCTCACGCACCACACCGTGTGCCCACGCGTGCGCCTGCTGCGTGCAGGAGCTGTGCCAGGCCACGCTGCGTGCTGCGCTGGTGGAGTGCCTGCTGCACGACAAGGACACCGGGGAGCCATACATGGTGGGTCTTGAAGGCAGGGCTACTGTAGCTGCATGCCAGCAGCGTAGACGCATGCCAGCTGCGGCCGCTTGTGCACAACACGCGCACGCACACACGCGCGCACGCGCGCTTGCACGCGCACACACCTCCTCCACATGTGGTGCCATGTGCGCGTGCAAAGGTTCAAGCATTGTTACGCCAAGAGCGTTGTGACGCTGAGCATTGTGAGTCGTGATGCTGAGCATTGTGAGTCGTGACGCTGAGCATTGTTACGCCAAGAGCATCGTGGCGCTGAGCATTGTGACGCTGCTTCTGGCGTGCACAGGCAAGCATCGTGACGCTGCTGCTGGACATCGTGGAGGGCATGGAGCACATCCACTCCAAGAACATCATCCACGGGGACCTTAAGCCCGAGAATGTGCTGCTGTCAGCCGACCCCTCCTCCCCTGTGCAGATGATTGCCAAGATCACAGGTGTGTGCTGGGTGCAGAGGCTGTGGGGTGCAGGGCTTTCCACAGACCCTGCACCAGCAGGTAGGCTAGGCCGACGCGCAGCCTGCAACATATTCAACAACTACCCAAAAAACCTGTATGGGTCCCCCACCAACAAGTGAGGTCCCGGATGCGTACAGCAAGCCTCTGCGCTTTTGCGTGCAGAAGGAAGGGGGGGGGAAGGGGCGTCGGGCGCCCGCAGCGCCTGCATGCGGATCTACTGCATTTTCGCCCTGGTCGGCTTCTGTTGTTGCAGCCTTTTCTCATAGTTGCGGTGCTAGGCGGGGTGGTGTTTTTTTTTTGCTGCCTCTTCTCATGGTTGCAGCGCTAGGCGGGGTGGTGGGCAGGCTATGATGCAGCCCTGGGTGATGACAAAGACAAGGGTGGTGACAAGGCAGTGGTGCAGCTAGGGAGGTTGGTGATAGGGCTGGTGCTGGTAACTTTACTTTACCACTACCTCGTGCATGTAAGAACTGCACTAGCGACATTCTGGTACATAACCCAGTACTTGATACTTTATTTCAGAATGCTGTTTTGAGTGTAGAACACATACTTGACGTTTAATTGGTGGTGAGGGTGGTGGGCAGGGTGTGGTGCAGCCCATGAAGTTGGTGACCAGCTCCTGAGGGTGGTGACGAGGCTGTTGACGAGGCTGTGGTGCAGCTCTGGCCCGCACCCACAGCTGCACCACAGCTAGGGGCAGATCTGGGTGAGGCAAGGAATGGGGGGTTTGGTGTAATTCTGCATGACTGCCTCGCCTTGGGAGCGGGGTGGTGAGGAGGAAAAGGGGGGTGAAATGCGACGCGTGTCGCACACCAGCCCTCCTGCCCTCTGCAATACAGCAGATTCCCCCACAGACTGGCAATGCGCAGAGGGCAGGTCCTCCTGCACTCACAGTTTGTCGACTGTGGGCTATGTTTGTTTCCAAGCCATAATAGGCGCCTTTGGATCCTCATCCACTTGGTTGTTTGAACGAACCTCTTTGTGGTTCTGCGGGGGGGGACAAACAAAGCTTTTGGGCGGGAAATCTTAGAATTAGAAAGGCACTGCCCTCAGGGTGCGCCCACTACCTGCAGCCCGCAGCAGCCTGCAGCTTCTCATGCTTGCTCATTGAACGCTGCGCTGGCTCATGAGCACACAATCACACACCTTGGCCTACAGCTTCTCCTGCCTTGCTCAGGCCGGTCACTTGTCGCTCACCCTCCGGTTGGGCTGTTGCTGGCTGCGCTTTTGTCCCCGCGCAGACTTTGGCTTGTGCTCCGCCATCCTGCCTGGCCAAACGCACGTCTCCAACTATGGAAACGGCACGTGAGTTTGAAACTTGTTCGCTGCCTACACCAACACGCCCATGCCTGAGGCGCCCCGCGGCACCTGCCATGCAACCTGTGCCCTCCAGAACCTCAGCCGGGGTCCCTCACATGCAGCACTTGCTCTGCAACCCAGTGTCCAGGGCATGCATCCCGGGGGCAACTGTGTGTGTGTGTGTGTGTGGGTTGATGGGAGGGTGTGCGTGTGTGTTTGTGTGTGTGCGCGTGTGCGTGTGCATGTGTGTGCGTGTGTGTGCGCGCACACATGTGGGTGTGCGGGCAGCACCACGCAGTGTGTGCATTCATAGATGGCCCATCGACGCGCTCTGGCCAGTGTGTTGTCATCAGCAATGCGCCATCTGTGTCTTGGTTAGCTTGCGGGTGCGCTCACCAGGGCCGCAGCATGATCCCGCCAGCTCGCCTGTCTGGAGTGCTGCATGAGTCCGTGGACGCATGTGTCAAGTGTGCTGCATGAGCCCGTGAGCACATGTGTCAGGTGTGCTGCATGAGCCCGTGGACACATGTGTCAGGGGTGCTGCATGAGCCCGTGGACACATGTCAGGTGTACTGTGTGAGCCCGTGGATGCATGTGTCAAGTGCAGTGCATGAGCCAGTGGACACATGTGTCGAGTGTGCTGCAGGAGCCGTGGAAGCCTGTGTCTCGGGTGACACTCATGCTGGATGCGCTGCCTTGACCCCAAGCCTTGCTACGTTGCTTTCAACACTTCTTACACTGCTTAGCAGCCACGCTGATCTGGATGCGCTGCATTGGCTGCAGGCCTTACTACGTTGCTCCGGAGGTGGTCAACGACGGCCAACTGACCAAGAACAGCGACGTGTACAGGTGTGTGTGCATTTGTGTGTGTATGTGTGCGCGCCTGGCCCCACCCTATAATGGCAACCGCCTCCTCCATTAAGGTCACTATATGGCTCGCAGCCCATGTCCCTGGCTGGCTGCTTGCTGGTGAAGCATATGCTCACTCGGCTGCGAAGAGTTGGTGTTGTGTCAGACAAAAGCTTTCCTTGTGACGCCAGGTGCAGTGGAGTGGTGCATGTGTGTGTGTATGTGTGTGTGTGCGCTAGTGTGTGTGCGTGTGTGTCAAACTTCGCCTTGATCTCGCTGCCGCCGTCCGTGTCCCTCGCCTCGATCTCGCTGCTGCGATTGTCCCTCACTTTGATCATGCTGCTTGGATTGTCCCTTGCTTTGATCTTGCTGCCGCTGTCCGTGTCCCTTGCCTTGATCTCGCTGCCGCGATTGTCCCTCACCTTGATTTCGCTGCCGCCGTCCCTGATTGCACCCTGCCACCCCCTCCTCTCTCTCTTTCTCACCCACCTGCTTCTGGATGCGTGCTTGCGTGCATGCAGCTTTGGTGTGCTGATGTGGGTCATGTACCGCTGCCTGCCGCCCTGGGTGAAGAAGGGCAAGGGCTATACACGCAACAAGGAGCTCGGCAGGTTCAGAGACAACAGCCCTGCGCTGTATGTCAACCTGTGCGCAAGGTGCGCTGGACTCTGAGTGTACAGGCTGTAACTGTGCCCAAGGTGCGTCAGCCTGTGCTCAAGGTGTGCTGAACTCAGAGTGTACAGGCTGTAACTGTGCCCAAGGTGCGCCAACCTGTGCTCAAGGTGCGCGCACCCCCGGGCTGCGGAACCCAGGCTGGGTGCTCAGGGCTAAGGGGTCAGACCTCAGGTCAGCTTCCCACCGGCTCAGCCCAAGTGGCGCGTCAATCACGATGTGAGCAATCAAGTCGTGAGCAATCAATCACGTTGTGAGCAGGGGCGTGTCAATCGCGTATATGGGACTGTGGGTGCCTGAGGGCGGGCGCGCACGCCCAAACACACACACACACACACAAATACACACACATACACACACAGAGGCATGCACAGAGGCATGCACATCAGAGGGGGCTAAGGCAGGGCTTGCGTGTGTAGGCACAGGCAAAGGCTGCCAAGCTTGCAAGCACAGGCACACCCTGCCTGTGCGCGCGTGCATGCGGCTTCATGCAGGTGCATGGCTCGCAATCCCAAGGCCCGCCCCACCTTCAGCGCCATCAAAGTGGAGCTGCACCACATGCGCTGCGAGCTGGAGCACGGGCCGCTGCAGACTGTGAGCGAGGTCAGCCCCCGGCAGGCTCGGCTGCTGGGCCAGCAGCAGCGAGAGCGGCCGCCACCGCAGCAGCAGCAGCAGGAGCAGCCGCCGCAGCAGGCGC
>LKMJ01005031.1_pt1 | contig 12445 bp, 11 predicted proteins | sample 643391 | NCBI WGS metagenome assembly LKMJ01 (sample SAMN04112250, study PRJNA286221) | soda lake metagenome | biome: soda lake; feature: Kulunda Steppe; material: water; isolation source: sample PL-Br10 brine of Picturesque Lake | place: Russia: Kulunda steppe | collected 2010-07
CCGCTGGAGGACCTCTTTGCGGCCTACACGGAGGGCGAACGATGAGCTGGCGGGCCGTCGCCGAGAAGGATTTCCGGGACGCGATCCGTTCGCGGCTCCTCATCGTCCTCACGGCGCTTTTCGCGCTGTTTTCGGCCGGGGCCGCCTACGTCGTCACGGAGATCGATCCGCCGGGGCAGGCGGCCTTTACCGGCGAGGTGACGACGGTCCTTCTGATCACGGGGTTGGTCAGCGCGACCGCGATCTTCATCCCGATCGTCTCGATCGCGGTCGCCTACCGGTCGCTGGCCGGCGAACGCGAGAGCGGAAGCCTGAAGCTCCTGTTGTCGTTGCCGAACAGCCGCGAGGACGTCATCCTCGGGAAGTTCCTCGGCCGATCCGGGGTCGTCGCCGTCGCGCTGTTCGTCGGCTTCGCGGTCGGGATCGTCGTGACCGCCACGCTGGCGGACGCCTTTTCGGCGCTCGAGTACGTCGTCTTCGTCGGCGTCTCGATGCTCTTTGCGTTCGTCTTCATCGCGATCACGGTCGGGATCTCGGCGTTCACGTCCTCGACCTCGCGGGCCGCCTACGGGGCCTTCGGACTGTTCGTCGTCTTCCAGTTCCTGTGGGGAGTCCTCGCACAGGGGATCGCCTACGCCGCGAACGGCTTCTCCTTCGAGGGGATCGAACAGGGCGACGCGGTGTTCAATCTCTTTCAGTTCATCACGATCCTCGATCCGACCGCCGCCTACCAGCAGGGGACGCTCTGGGTGGTCCGCCAGCTCGACGAGAGCGGCGAGCTTCAGGAGGCGACCGCGGAGCTGCCCTTCTATCTGCAGGACTGGTTCGGCTTCGTCGTGATGGCGGTCTGGATCGTCGTGCCGCTGGCCGCCGGCTACCTCCGGTTCGAGTCGGCCGACTTATAAGCTCTCGTCGGTGCGACCGGGGCGTTCACCGCCCGCGCCACCCCGCCGAAACCCCACCCGAAACACCCGTCGGTCGCCCGTCGAACGACCGTCTGACGACAGTTCCACTCCGCTTCAGTCTTGCGGTTTCACTTACACTCTGCATGCATGGGTTTTATTATGTACCCAACCTCTCCTTCAGATGCACACGCTCCTTTCCCTTTCTGTCGTCGCGCCGATCAGCGATGCGTCGGAAGGCATACCACACGCCGCCCAGTAGGCGGTGGTATGATCGAACTCGCCGACGTGGTCGCGGCCCGCGATCGAGTCGCGGAGACCGTCCGCGAAACCCCCCTCGAACGCTCGAGAACCTTCTCCGAACGCACGGGGGCGGACGTCCGACTGAAGATGGAACACCTCCAGCGCACCGGCGCCTTCAAGATCCGCGGCGCGACGAACAAGATCGCACTCCTCGGGGAGAAAGAGCGGGAGGCGGGCGTCGTCGCCGCAAGCGCCGGCAACCACGCACAGGGGGTCGCGCTCGCCGCCACGAAGGCCGGCGTCGACTCGACGATCGTCATGCCCGAGCACGCCCCGATCTCGAAGATCGACGCGACCCGGTCGTACGGCGCCGAGGTGGTGCTTCACGGGATCGATTACGCCGCCGCCGCCGAGCGCGCCCACGAGATCGAACGTGAGGAAAACCGAACGTACGTCCACGCTTTCGACGATCCGGCGGTGATGGCCGGGCAGGGAACGATCGGTCTGGAGATCGCCGACCAGTGTCCCGACGTCGAAACCGTCGTCGTGCCGATCGGCGGGGGCGGGCTGATCGCCGGCATCGCGACCGCGATCACCGAGCTGACCGACGCCAGAGTTATCGGCGTGCAGGCCGCCGGTGCGGCCAGCGCCGCCGAATCGCTCGAGAGAGGCGAGTTGGTCGAGCGCGATTCGGTCGATACGATCGCCGACGGGATCGCCACCCGGAAGATCGGTGAGCAGACCTTCGAAGTGATACGGGAACGCGTCGACGAGGTCGTCACGGTGACCGATCCCGAGATCGCGAACGCGCTCACCTCACTATTGGAGCGCTCGAAGACGCTCGTCGAGGGCGCCGGCGCGGTCGCGCTCGCGGCCGTCATCGAGGAGCGCTTCGAGTACGACGACGGCGAGACGATCGTGCCCGCCCTCTGTGGCGGCAACATCGATCTGAACGTCCTGACGACAGTCATCACGCGCGGGCTCGTCGAGCGCGGGCGGTTCCTCCGCATCAAGACGGTCCTGAAAGACCGACCGGGGGCGCTCGAGGAACTCGTCGACGTGCTCACCGAGTACCGGACGAACATCTACGCCATCGAGCACGACCGGGCCTCGAAGGACATCGCGATGAACGCCGCCGAGGTCGAACTCGATCTCGAAACCCGGGGGCACGAACACGTCGCGGCGCTTTTAGAGGCGCTCGAATCGAGCGGCTACGAGGTCGAAGTGATCGTATAGGCGCTCCGGGTCGCCGGTAGCTTCTACTGTCGGGGGAGCGATACTGAGCCAATGACCGACCTCGAGATACGGACGACGCACGTCGGCAGCCTCCCGAGACCGGAGGCGCTCCGGGAGTTGCTCGACGATCCGGCGGCGCGGGGAAGCGAGGCGTTCGACCGACGCGTCCAGGAGGCGATCCGACGCGTCGTCCGGACCCAGGCGGAGGCGGGGCTCGACATCGCCAACGACGGCGAGCAGGGCCGGATCTCCTACTCGGTCGACATCACGAACCGGGTGTCGGGGTTCGGCTCGGGAACGAGAGCGCGCGAGTGGCCCGCCGACCTCGACGACTATCCGGAGTACGGCGCCGAGCTTTTGGGGGAGACGGAGAACATCGGCGGTCCCGTCGCGACCGGGCCGATCGAATACGTCGGCGAGGACGAACTCAGGACGGAGCTGGAGCGGTTCGATCGGGCGTGTGACGCCGAGGGCGTCTCCTTTCCCGAGCGGTTTCACACGGCGCCGTCGCCGGGCGCAGTGTTGCGGTTCGCCGACACCGATTTTCACGACTCCGAGGAGGCGTACCTCTTCGAGCTCGCCGACGCGCTCCGGACGGAGTACGAACTGATCGTCGAGAGCGGCGCGACGCTACAGATCGACGCCCCCGACCTGCTTGCTGGGTTTACCCTCACTCACAAGGACGCCTCGGTATCGGAGTTCCGCGACCGGATGACGACGCACGTCGAGGCGATCAACCGGGCCGTCGGGTCGATCCCCGAAGAGCGGATCCGGTTACACGCCTGCTACGGGAACTACCCGGGGCCACACCACCGCGACGTCGAGCTGGTCGACGTGATCGATCGACTGTACGAGGCCGACGTCGGGGGGCTGGTCGTCGAAGCCGCAAACCCCCGTCACCAGCACGAACACCGGACCTTCGAGGAACAGCCGTTACCCGAAGGATGGTATCTCGTTCCGGGCGTGATCGACGTGAAGACGAACGTCGTCGAACACCCCGAGGTCGTCGCCGACCGGCTCGAACGGTTCGCGACGACGGTCGGCGATCCGGAACGGCTCGTCGCGGGCGCCGACTGTGGGTTCGAGACGGTCGTCGACGGGGCCAACGCCGTCCACCCGACGGTCGTCCCGAAGAAACTCGAGGCGCTCGTCGAGGGGGCGCGGCTGGCCGAAAAGCGACTTCGCTGAGGCGGTCGACTCCTTACAGGAACCGGAACGTCTCGAGGTTCTTCGGCGCGAACGTCCGCATGTTGAAATCGTGATACAGCGCCGAGGAGAGGTCCTGGACGGAGGACTCGTCGCCGTGGACACAGAGGACCTTCTCGGGGCGGGGGTTCATCGTCCGGACGAAGTTCATCAGCCCCTGTCGGTCGGCGTGGCCGGAGAAGCCATCGACCGTCTCGATGTTCATGTTCAGCGTGAGCGTGCCGCGATCCGAGGCGCGGTCGTTCATCGGAATCTCGTCCCAGCCGTTCTGAATCCGGCGGCCGAGCGTCCCCTGCGCCTGATAACCGACGAAGACGAGCGAGGAGTCCGCTTCGGCGCCGACGTGGTTGAGCCACGACATGATCGGGCCGCCGGTAATCATCCCCGACGTCGAGAGGATGATACAGGGGCCGCCGTCGGCGATCTCCCGTCGCTCGTCCTCGCCGCCGTCGATGTGGTTGAACTGCTCGGCGAGGAACGGGTTCTCGTCGTCGTGGAAGATCCGGTCGCGGAGATCGTCGCGGAGGTATTCGGGATACGTCGTATGGATCGCCGTCGCCTCCCAGATCATTCCGTCGAGGTGGATCGGGACGTCCGGGATCTCACCCTCGCGCATCGCTTCCTCTAAGACGAGCATGATCTCCTGAGAGCGCCCGACGGCGAAGGCGGGAATAAGGATCTTCCCGCCGTCGGTCATCGTCTCGCGGATCACCTTCTTGAGCTTTTTTTCGGAATCCTTCTGGTCGGTCTGGTAGTCGTTGCGGCCGCCGTAGGTCGACTCCATGACCAGCGTCTCGACGCGAGGGAAATCGTTCGTCGCGCCGTTGAACAGTCGGGTGTCGTCGTAGTGGATGTCCCCGGAGAAGGCGACGTTGTAGAGGCCGTCCCCGACGTGGAAATGTGTGACCGCCGATCCGAGGATGTGGCCGGCGTTGTGGAACGTGAGCTTCAGGTCGGGCGCGATGTCGGTCACGTCGCCGTACTCGAGCGGGATGCAGTGTTTGATCGCCTCCCGGACCTGTGCGGATTCGTAGGGGGGCGTACGGCCCTCCTTGGCCGCGACGTCGAGGTAATCGAGCGTCAGGAGTCCCATCAGGTCCCGGGTCGGTTCGGTACAGTAGATCGGGCCGTCGTAGCCGTATTTGAACAGAAGGGGCACGAGCGCCGAGTGATCGAGGTGGGCGTGGGTCAACACGACCGCATCGAGGTTCGAGGCGCCCGCACCGAGCGCCTCCGGGATCTGGAGATACGGGACCTCGCCCTCCGCGCCGGGTTTGTCACCGCAGTCGATGAGCACCCGCGTCTCGGGCGTGTTGAGAATGAAGGCCGCCCGTCCCACCTCGCGACAACAGCCGAGCGTCGTGATTCGGACCCACTCGTCGTCGGACATCTCCTCGCGGTGGATCTGTCGGCCGATGCGTTCGAGGATGTCGCGGCGCTCCTCGCGCTCCTGTTTGAGGAAGTTCCTGACGTTCGAAACCGTCGAGGACTCGATCGGGGGCGTCCGGACGACCTCCGGCGTCCAGCCGACCTGCTGGGTGATCTCGCGGAGCGTCGAGCCGTGGCGGCCGATGACCACGCCCGGCTTTTCGGCCTCGATGACGACCTCCCCGGTGTCGGCGTGGAAATCGAGATCGGTGACGCCCGCCTCGTCGGGGATCACCGCCTCGATCTTCTCGCGGGCCTCGCTTGGCCGAGCGAGCACCTCCGGATCCGGCCGGACCGTGATTCGCTTCCGGAGTTTGGAGGCGAGCCGCCGGATCAGGTCGCCGTCGCTCGCGAACTTCTTCGGATCGCGGGTGTAGACGACCAGCTCCGGGCCCTCGTATGTTACGTCCGAGACTGAGATGTCGTTCGGGACCTCGCGGACGATCGTTGCCTTGATATCGTCGAGTTTCCGCTCTACTGCACTCATACGTTAGAAATCCTTGGGTCGGGTTCCGGTCGTTCCACCTGTGGCGTTCGGCCGTGACGAACCGTCCCGGTGACGGACAAAGGCGCCGACTGTATCGGTGACTAGGGTCATGGGATCGGATCTGCGATGGCTGTCGTCGATCGACTGCCGCGGGAACTACCGGAAAACCCGCTCGTACTCGACTGTAACCAACCCTAATATAAAACCCTTCGCAAAGGGATATATGAAGCTCACACCGGCGGTCGTCGAAACGGAGCACGAACGGCTCAGGAACCGCGAGTCGATCCCCGAACTAATAAACGACGTTCGGGGGCGGCTCGGCCCGCTTTTCGACACCGAGGTCGGACGCGTCACACCCGAACAGTACCGGAGCGCGGTCGATACGGTCTTTTCCGACGGCGACCGCGCGGTGAACGTCGCGGGGCTCTGTCTGATCCTCCGGGAGCTCGACTGCGAGGGGGATTACCCGGGCTTCGTGGTCGACGAGTATCTCGGTCGGAAGCTCGCAGCGACGATCGCGGGCGGCGAGCCGTTCGCGCTTTTGGCGGAGGCGACGTTCCATTTCGCGGACGTCCACACCCGCGGCGACCCCGACGAGCCGGCCGGGGGCGACGACCTCGACGCCGCGCTCGCGGCCGGCTTTCAGACCAGACTGCCCGGCTGGGAGTGGACGGACGGGCCGAGCCCGTTCGATTCGAAGCGGTGATCGGTAATATAAAAACCCACGAAACTGTGGCCCGAAACCGAGAGGCCCAAAGCCCCTACGGGTTCGTATGGCAACGGTCGAGACGCGGCTCGGGCGGTTCCGGAGCGACCGCGAACGCTGGCTCCTGTCGGCCTCCCGGATCGTCCTCGTCGCACTCATCGGATGGTTCCTGCTCGCACAGTGGGCGAACGTGACGTTCGATATGCGGACGCAGGCGGGGATCTATCTCTTCGGGATGGTCGCGTTGAACCTCCCGTACGGCGGCTACGAGCACATGTCGAACCTCCAGCACCGCGGGCTCCCGTTCGGCGCCCGGTATGTCGGGCTCTATCTGCTCATCGTCGCCGGCTTCGCGGCGCTTTTCTTTTTCGCGCCGGTGGTCGGGCTGGCCGTCGCGATCGCCGTCGCGGTCGCGAAGGGCGGCCACGGCGGGGTTCGGGTGCTGGACGCGCTCGTCGGGACCGATCATCTCCGAACGAAGCCACAGCGGGCGCTGGCCGCCTTCGTCCGCGGCGGGACCGTAATGATCGTCCCGATCTACTTCTGGCCCGGCGATTTCGCGGCGTTCAGCACGTTCATGGTCGATATCTTCCAGCCCGGCGCGTTCGCGGCGGTCGCCCCGTATTTCGGCGATCTCCGTCTCGCGCTCGGCGGCCTGTTCGCCGTCGCTGTCGCCGTCCACGTCGGACTCGGGTTTCTGCGACGCGAGGGGCTCGGGACGTGGCTCGTCGACGCCGGCGAGACGGCGCTTTTGATCGCGTACTTCGCCGTCGTCCCCGTCGTCATCGCCGTCGGGCTCTACTTCCCGCTGTGGTACTCGATGCGACAGAGCGCCCGCGTCGAGGCGATCAGAGCGGAGCTGCCGTCGGCCGACCCCGAATCGACGCCGTCGCCGCACGCGGTGATCGCCGCCTTCATCGGCGGAACGATCGCGACGTTCGCGCTCGCGGCGCTGCTCGCAACACTGGCCCCGAACCCGATGTCCGGCGGAACGCTTCTCGTCAGCGGCGTCGCCTTCTTCAGCGTCTTCATCAGCATCATCGCTCTCCCGCACGTCGTCGTCGGGAGCTGGCTCGATACCGACCGTGGCATCTGGTACGTCCCGTGACATCCTCGCCCGCCCTAAAGGGCGGGGCTTCCTACAAGGGAAGCCTCGTCGTCGGAGGTTTCAGAACTGAAGTCTCCGAGCGTCGTCTGTCGGGATTGCCGACTCTGCTCGCGGTGTCCTGTGGTGCTGTCACAAGCACTCCCATCCCGAGGCGAGTCACTGGTGTGCGGTTTCAGCGCGCACCTCTCTCCCCACGGGTTGAGGCGGCCTGCGATGTTGGCCGCCGCGTTGATGTCCGCTTGGTACTCCGTCACCCAACAATCGCTGTTCGTACACCGGAACTCGGCCTGCGACGACCGCGAACCGAGGTGGCCGCAGGCGTGGCACGTCTGACTCGTGTACGCCGGATTCACGAATCTGACCGGGATACCCGCGTCACGGGCCTTATCCTCGATACGCCCGGTGAGGCGCGCAAACGCCCAATTGTGAAGACGGCGATTCATCCACTTGCCGTAGTCGAGATGTTCGCGAATGTACGACAGGTCTTCGAGAACGATAACCGGATTCTCGAACTGTTGGGCGTATTCGACAGCCTGTCGAGACGCTTTTTCTACGATGTCCGTCAGGGCGTTCTGGTAGTGGTCGAATCGTTCGTCCACGCGCCACTCGGCGTCCCGCTCTTGAAGACGGCGGAGCGTGGTGAACATCTCTTTGCGGAGGTGGCGGGCGCGCCCGCCGTCGAACAGCATCGGTTGGGTCGGAGTACCGTCCCGACAGGCACAGCCCGTCAGAAATTTGGATTCTCCAATGTCGAAGCCGACCGGCGTCGGGGTGTCGGGTTTCGTAGGTTCCGCGATTTCGTACTCGACGGTGACGTGAAGCACCCACGTGGTACGGTTCTCGGTCAGTCGGAACTCTCCGACCGTCACGTTTCCGTCGCGCAGGTCGTTCCACAACTCCCGCTGGGCAGGGTTGATGCGGAGCGGAATCCAGAAGGCGTTGCCACGTCCGGCCTGCGGAACGCGCCAACAGAACTCGTGTTCTCGGTCATTGGAGTGGTCGAGGTGTCACCCTCGGTTCGTGAACCGAACGGGGTGGTCGTCGTCCAACTCGGCAGCGTTGTACGTGTCTCGGAGTTGCGGGACGTAGTTCTTGAGCGCGTCCTTCGCGTAGGACGTGAGCGTGTAGCCGGTGACGACATCGTTGACCGCTGTCTGCGTATCCGCGCCGGAGTTGAAGGACTCCGAGAGAGCGCGGCCGTACGTCGCCACGGTACGCTGAAGCCGACGCTCTTTGTGCGCCGTTGGTGGCGCGAGTGTGGCTTCAAGCGTTTTCGTGACGGTGGCGGTCACAACAGTACCAACGAACCCATGAAAGTTAAGACTATTGAAAAACTAAGTTCAGACGCGGATGCGAAATCTGAACATCGAGGTAAGCGACGAACAGTACGACGAACTACGCAAAGTGAAAGACGCACACGGCCTGACGTGGAAGGGGCTTCTGCTACAGGGCGCGAAAGCGTTGGACACCGAGGGGCCACTGTAGGGCGAGGGGTGGCCTGTACGAACGCGATTCCTCCCCGCCGTAAACGGCGCGGTTTCCTCGCTACAGCAAGATGATCGGATCGGTCGGTACCCCCAAAGCGAGCGACCACGGCGACGACAACGCACTCGTCGGCAGGGACGTCACGGTCGTCGGCGGCGGTTTCGGCGGGCTCGCAGCGGCCTGCTATCTCGCCGACGACGGCGCCGACGTGCGATTGCTCGAACGACACGACGAACTCGGCGGCGTCGCCGGGCGGATCGAAACCGACGGATTCCGGATCGACACGGGGCCGTCGTGGTATCTCATGCCAGATACCTTCGAGCGGTTCTTCGGACGGTTCGACCGCCGGCCCGAGGAGTATTACGACCTCACCCGGCTCGACCCCCACTATCGGGTCTTCTGGAAGGACGGCGACCGCGCCGACGTGCCCGACGACCCCGAGGCCATGGCGGCGCTGTTCGAGGAGTACGAATCCGGAGCCGGCGAGGCGTTCCGCTCGTATCTCGACGGCGCGGAGCGCGCCTACGAGATCGGCGTCGAGGAGTTCGTCTACCGGGACCGTTCGCGGCTGCGGGACTGTCTGGACCCCCGGCTGTTGCGGGCCGCTCGGGGGGTGACGCTTCTGGACTCGATGGACGAGTACGTCGCCGACTACTTCGCGGAGCCGAAGCTCCGCCAGCTCGTCCAGTACACGCTCGTCTTTCTGGGCGGGGCGCCGCACAACACCCCCGCGATCTACACGCTCATGTCCCACGTCGACGTCAATCTCGGCGTCTATCACCCGACGGGCGGGATCGCGAGCGTGGTCGACGGGATCGCCGAGCTGGCCGAAGAGCTCGGCGTCGAGATCGAGACCGGACGCGAGGTGACCGGACTGGAACCGGCGGGGCGAGGGATCGAGGTCCGGACCGAAGGCGGGACGTCAGGCGCCGATATCGCCGTTGCGAACGCCAACCCGGCCCACGTCGATCGGGACCTCCTGCCGGCCGACGAGCGCGAGTACGGCGACGGCTACTGGGCGGATCGAACGTACGCGCCGTCGGCGTTTCTCATGTATCTCGGCGTCGAGGGGGACGTCGAGCCCCTCGAACATCACACGCTCGTGTTGCCGACCGACTGGAACCCGCATTTCGAGTCGATCTTCGAGGAGCCGGCCTGGCCCGAGGACCCGGCCTACTACGTCAACGTCCCCTCCAGAACCGACCCGACGATGGCGCCGAATGGCCACGAAGCGCTCGTCGTGTTGGTCCCGATCGCGCCGGGACTGGACGACGACGCCCGGACGCGAGAGCGGTTCCGACGAACGGTCCTCGAGGATCTCGAGACACACACCGGCGTGGCCCTCGAGGACCGGATCGTCCTCGAACGGACGGCCTGTGTCTCCGATTTCGGCGAACGGTTCCGGGCACCGCAGGGGACCGCACTGGGGTTGGCCCATACCCTCGGACAGACCGGACCGTTTCGGCCCTCGATTCGCTCGTCGGTTTCGGGGTCGCTGTACTACACGGGGTCGTACACCTCGCCCGGGATCGGCGTTCCGATGTGTCTGGTCAGCGGCGAGCACACGGCCGCGGCGGTCCGGGACGACGCGACGACCGGCCCGGTCGGGCGGCTGTTGGGGCGGTGAGGTCGGGAGCGATCACGACAGCTGTTCGCCCGCGATCCGGTCGGCGTGGTCGATGAAACGCTCCTCCTCGCCGGTCGGTATCGTCGCACCGGCGGCGATGTCGTGGCCGCCGCCGTCGCCGCCGACCGCCCGGGCGGCCTCGCCCATGACGGCCGAGAGATCCAGCCCGGAGCCGACGAGCGGACCGGTTCCCCGACTCGAGACCTTCGTCTCCTCGTCGTTCTTTTCGGCGAAAGCCACGATCGGGACGTCCCGGGAGACGCCGTCGGCGCCCATCGACATGCCGGCGATGATGCCGACGATCGTCTCCCGGATCTCGTCGCCGGCGTCGAACCACTGGAGGTTCTCGGTCCGGGTGACGCCGTTTCGTTCGACCCACTCGATCCCCTCCGAGAGGTTCCGGCGGTGGTTCCGGAGCAGTTCCTTCGCCCGGTCGAACGCCGACTCCCGGTCGCCGAGACAGACGGCCAGCCCCACGTCGGCCCGCTCGTATCTGGCGGTCGCGTTCAGAAGCGTCGAGAACTCGCTCGCGTCCCGCAGTTCCGTCCCGACCGCCTCCTCGACGAGGAGATAGCTCGTTCCGACGAGCCTGTCGATCTTGAACGCCGGGACGCCGCGGGAAACGGCGTGTTTGACCAGCGCGCTCGCGAGCGTCCGCTTCTCGTCGTCGGTCAGATCGACCCAGCGCTTCCAGGCGCCGTCGGTTCGACACTCGACGTCGAGACCGTCCAGAAACGAGACGGCGCCGCGTTCGTCGTTCGTGATACCGGGGATCCGAACGTCGGAGGCGTACTCGAGCAGTTTCGGAAGCGGACGGGTCTGTTTCCCGTAGACGGCGAGGTCTTTGGTCTCCTCTAACACCCCGGCGTCGACGCCGTCGGCGACGATCGCGGCGTTGGCGCCGTGGAGTTTCCCGTCCGAAGCCTGCATGTCGCCGACCGCACCGACGACCGCGAGCGCGGCGAGATCCCGGTTGTCGAGGCGTTCGTCGGCGAGCGAGAGAGCGGCGAGTTCGCGGGCGAGCAGGTAGCTCGCACCGGCACCGGAAAGCTCCGAGGCGCCGTTGATCCCCTCGAGCAGAGGGTTGAGATGATGCTCCGTCTCGGCGTCGGCGGGCTGGTGGTGGTCGGCGATGACCGGAACGAAATCGCCCGCACGCTCGTGTTCGGCGATGATATCGAGCTGTCCGCTCCCGAAGTCGGTGAAAAGCACCGTGTCGAATCCGCGTTCGGCGAGACCGGCGATCGACTCGGCGTCGAGCTGTTTTTCGAACACCGCCTCGAAAGTGATCCCGGCGCGTTCGAGCGCGAGGGCGGCGACGGCGGCGCTCGTCAGCCCGTCGGCGTCGATGTGCGAGGCGAGCAACACCCGGTCGGCGTCGAGCAGCCGCTCGGCACACGAGGCGGCGCGGGGCTGTAACTCGGGGACGGGGGCGTCTGTGGCGGCCATCGTACCCGTCAGTAGTTCGGTCTCGGATTTAAACCTCAGTACGTCGTCGCCGCGAACGGCGATCAGTCCTCGGCCGGGATCTCGTCGATCAGGACGACGGCCTCGCCGTCGATGACCTGATCGTCGTCCTTCGAGACGGTCGTCCGGAGTCGGTACTGCTCGCCGCCGAGATCCTCGACGACCTCGATCGTGGCGGTGACGTAGTCGTCGATCCGGACCGGCGCGCGGAACTCGAGGTCCTGTGAGAGATAGACGATCCCGCCGGGGAGACGAGCGAGAGCGGCGCTGATGAGGCCGGTGACGAGGATCCCGTGGACGATCCGACCGTTGAACCGAGTCCGTTCGGCCCACTCGTCGTCGAGGTGGATCGGGTTCGTGTCGCCGGAGGCGGCCGCGAACCGCTCGACGTCCCGCTGTGAGATCGTCTTGGCGAACCGGACGGTATCGCCGACGTCGAGTTCCTCCCCGACGTCGCGTTCGACGTCCCACTCCGGGAGGTCGACACCGCCGGCGAGTCGGGCGTCGGCGGACCGGCCATCGGACGCCGCCGCGCCGCCGACGCCGTTCG
>LKMJ01005032.1_pt1 | contig 12444 bp, 12 predicted proteins | sample 643391 | NCBI WGS metagenome assembly LKMJ01 (sample SAMN04112250, study PRJNA286221) | soda lake metagenome | biome: soda lake; feature: Kulunda Steppe; material: water; isolation source: sample PL-Br10 brine of Picturesque Lake | place: Russia: Kulunda steppe | collected 2010-07
GCAGACTTGTTTCACGATTTACCTATGGCTCACAAAATTACTGTCAATCAGACTGGAGCTTTTTATTTCTCTCAAGCTTGTTCTGAAGATGTCTTCAATTTTTTCCAGAAACAAACTAATGATTCCTTTCGTTTTATTTCAGAGCTTATGGATGTTTTTTTGATGGCTGGTGTTCACCAGCAACCTGATCAGTCAAACTACCTGGCTTAAGGTCAATTTTTAAACTTGTAAACTTAGGAATGACAAAAATCGACATCTCACCGACCACTGGGTGTTTTCACTCCAATTCTTTTGCAATGATGTTTGTTTACTACAAGAGCACCAAAAACCAAAAAATCATGTAATTTGGTGCAGTGGCTGATCTGGTGTGGACATCTGGCTGTGAAAAGTAGGGTTCACGCCGCGGTTCATAAGGCACGGCCCTGGGATCATGCCAAAACCAGAAACCATTTTGGGTCTCAGATTACTCCCAGGATAACCCCCTCTGCCTTTTTTCCTTGGTTGGTGTAGGGAGTTTTTTCAACGCCTGATATTTCTTCCTTTTTTCCTCTTCCCCCTGTTATGGCCATGCCGCAAGTCTAGTTTGGATGCAGCAGCCTCTCAACGTGGCACACCCCGGCAGGCATCCCACTTCAGGAGGATTTTAGGGACTCAACTCGTTGTAAGGGTTGCTGTGACATCAGTGTGCACATTGAGTTTGATGAAGTGGAGTATATCAGAAAGCATCAGTGATTTTAATGGGATGGACGCAGGCAAGAACAAATATAAAAGGAGAATTCCTGCACTTCTCAGTATACAAGAGTATGCACAAGAAAGCAAAAATGAAAGCAAAACGAGAAAAAGGGCGCATACACGAGCAACATGTGGCAGTAGCTAGTTTTTGTCATGACTGCGTGACGCTGCTGCCCTTGCTATGTAGTACCTCCTCATCACCAGTGCTTGACCTAGCTGGTGTAACGCCACACCCATTAAGTTGCACTCATCACCAGAGTAATGTCACACTCATCACCAGTGCTTGACCTTGCTGGTGTCACGTCTCTTTCATTATGACGATCCTCACATTATTTCTCCACGCTCACGTCACACCAGGCTGGGCATCAGCTTGCAGGAGCAACAGGCGATGGAGCTCTTGTATCTGAAGCTGCTGCAGCCGCTGCTGCCGCTGCTGTGGCTGATGACCCTGGTTGAAGCTCCACTTGCTGGGGATGATTCTTGAGGCCAGCCAAAAGTGCCTTGATCTGCTCTCCGCTCAGGGTCTCACTTTCCAGCAGGGCTGACGCCAGTGCGTGCAGCTCCTTTGCATGCTGCTTCAGCAGCTTGCTGGACCGCTCATATGCATCCTGTAATGTCCAAAGCATGACTAGAGTGAGACGCTGCGCCAGAGCATGGTATGGGGATTGCTCAAAGAATGGCTGATGCTGATCCCAGACTATTCTGTTCTTGCTCGGAACACCAGAGAACATCAACATGCCCAAACCAAAGAAAAGGCCCCATGGGGTCCAGACCAAACCCTGCAAGCTATCCTTTGTTGCTGCCTGCAAACCTGCACTCAAGAGCCACATGCACTGGCGCATATGCGCGTGCTCACGCACAAGATACAAATACATGCACGAACCTTCTCATTAATTCAAGCTTTCAGCCAACCACGACTTACAGAAAGGAGCTGCTTGACTTCTGCCTCAATGATGGAGCGGGTCTCGCTGCTCATGCTTGCCCCGTTGTCATCGTAGTCCAATGATACCTGGCCAAGCCGCGGGCTGAATCCATACCTGCACGGCCGTTCCATTGCGACAAGTCAGTCATAAGGCAGCTGTTAGAGCAACACACGTGGCTGCCATGCTTAAGAGCTGTTCATCAGTGATACAAGGTCATGGACAAGGTGCAGGGGCGGGGACATACAGGGACTTGTATTTCTGCAAGGGCAGGTGTGGCATGCAAGGGCAGATGTGGCAAAGCATCAGCTCCTCGGTGCATCAGAGTGCGTCACCAGGCTGCTTTGACACCGCATTCAAAGTTTGCTATCTCAACCCACCTCACACCTCCAAGTAGGCCCCTCAATGATACCTCACACACACCTCACACACCTCACACACCTCACAGCTCGTGCACACCTCACACCTCCATGAATGCCCCTGCCCCAGCTGCAGAGCCAGCAAGGGGGGCCCTGACAGCCCTGTTATCCTGGACACAAGGCAGCGGCACAGGCAGGAGCGTCGCATGCTTACTTGGTGACCATGGCACGTGCCAGCGCAGTGGCCTGCCGCAAGTCCGAGCTCGCCCCTGTGGTGATGTCGTCCGCGCCAAAGATGAGCTCCTCGGCCACGCGGCCCCCCATGCACACGTCCAGCCGCGCCAGCATCTGCCGCCGCGTCATGCTGGTGGAGTCATCCTCAGGCAGCTGCGTCACCATGCCCAACGCAAGGCCTACAGGACAGGCATGCGGTATGCAAGGCTCGGGAGGCACGGCGCTGTCTGGGAGCGACGGGCGGGTGGTGATTACGTGGGGGTGGGACATATGCCAAAGGCTTTGCAGGGTGCTGAAGCACCCAAGCAGGCAGCTGCAGCAGAGCCAATGGCTTGGCTGTAGGCATGATGCGAGGACACCATGCTTTAGGGATCAGGGGCAGAATTTTGTGGAGGAACGCAAGTGCACTGCACACAGCTGCGCAGCGGTGCATGAGTGCTTGAGGCGTGCAAATTGGTCCAAACGAATGGCGTGCGAGCGCCTGCAGTGCCTGGCGCAAAAAAGAAACCACAGACGTGCAAATTGGTCCAAATCTGCTTTCCAATCCCTGCTTGCAATCACTGCAATTGGCCCCTCCACATCTCTTCTGACCCTAGACCAAGTGCAAGCCCCTCCCTGTGGCTCCTCTGACAAGTCAGGGACATAATGCTCATCTGAACACAAACTTACTCAGCTCACCTCGCGGCACAATGGTTGCTTTATGCACTGGATCCGCGCCTTGCGTGAGATGGGCCACCAGGGCGTGGCCTCCTTCGTGATAGGCAGTCAGCCTGCGGACAAGCGTGTACTCTTTACATTAATACCGGCTCAGCCACTGAGAGGCGTTGTTCCAAAATTAAACCTCCTTTTATCAAAACAGATGTGAGTTCTCAGCACCCATAAACTTCCATGCTCATGTAACAAACAGGATTCTAGCATGAACTCATGCGTGTGTGCAAGATCATTTCCAGCTACGGAATTGCGCCTATTAATGCCCCCAAGCTTGCCTATGCTGAAGATCAGGATGATCTGTCCCAGCAAAAATTGCCCATGCCCTCACCTTCTACTTTTATCGCTGATGACTGCGCTTTTGCGCTCTGTCCCCATGATGATGCGGTCGCGCGCATACTCCAAACTGTGTGGGTGAGAAGCCAGAGGGATAACTTGAGCTTGAAGCAGAGAGCGTGTACTCAAGTCTACATTGGTATTGCCAGGCAGCCAATGTTCTGGAATGAACTGTTTAAAGGTGACTTTTGGCGGTGCACCCAGCCACAGGAGAAGCGTGTCTCACGCAACTTGGCCCACTGGGAGCAGTCTGGCTTTGTACAGTCTCTGGCTTTTATGAGCAGGGGATTAGTCTGTGAGTTTGCTTGAAAATTATGCAACTCGTGCATGGAGCAATTGTGCACCGAGCCTGCTCAAAAGTCTTGACTTCAACAAGGATTGTAACATTTCTGAAGGGAGGATTGACTAAGCTACTCCCAACCTTCCTCAAATCGTAGAAGCCCACCATGGCAGAGTGTAGGCAGGATGCCCTAGCACCAGGATTTCCGTGTGCGTTGTAACAGGGAATACCCTATATCATGCCTCAGCATCACAGCTCTTCACAGGCTTAAACGCAAGCCACTTATATGCCACACTCTCGTACCTGCGCATGTTCACTGCCCCAGAGCCCATTCGCGCCGAGTACAAGGCTGCCACGTTGACCAGATTGGACAGGTCAGCGCCACTAAAGCCAGGCGTTGCCTTTGCGATGGTCTGAGGGGATGCGAGTACGCATGGACACAGTGTTTTTCATAAGGTTCTGTGTGTGACCAATCGGCTACGCATGGTGCTCCTAGCAAAAAACAGTGTAGCAAGGCCAACAACTTTTGCTGTGCCAAAATTTTGGCAAGCACTTTCAAAATATTATTTACAAAAATTGAAAATCACTAATTAAACTTCTCCCAATTCCCCACTTAGGGCACGGGCACACAGACTGCAAGATCCCGACCCTGACACACAGGGCCTGCATCAATGCAAATGTCCACACAGTCCAGCCTTCAAAGTGGCTTCCATGCAAATGAAACGAAGCGTCATGCCTTAGACTAACTCGTCATCACTTTGAGAGATGGTGATAGGCCGTTGCTACTGCTGTTGCTGCTTGCCCAGTGGCACTGGACGCCACTCCTTTGCTATTGACCACTTGGCCATTGCCCTCTGAAATGGAAACTACTCAAGGCCCCTAACTTGTTGGGCGGTAAGGGTAAGGTAAGCATTTAAGGTGCTCCTCTTCCAAGCGATTGCGCCTGTCATTCTTGACGAAGGCGAGCTTGCTGAAGAGTCGCTCTTCACACAGAGCCAGGCACTTGCACGCTGACTACGTTTGACAGGATCACAAATTCACTGAGCTTGTTGCGGAGGTCCGGGTTGCTGGACATGCTGTTCCAGAGCTCTGCTGTAAATTTGCTGGTTGCTGCTGCTGCCTGGAACAAGATGTAAAGGGCATCGTCTGCTTGCTCGCGGAGCATGACGCCGTTGAGTGGGGCAGACAGGGCGGCAAAGAAGAGAGGCCAGGGGATTGGCTTTGGCCTGTGCCCTGAAGCCTGTCCCTGTCTCCTCCTAATGCAGTCCCTTGCTACTGCTCCCCTACAGATGTGCTCGCATGGGCTGCATCAGCTGCTAGGGTTGTTGCTGCAGGGAAAGTACCTGCTGCTGCTGCTGCTGCTGCTGCTGCTGCTGTTGGTGGAGGAGAGGGCGCAGGCTCAGCTGGGGCAGGCTGGGCATTTGGCCAGAACTCTCTTATGACCCCCCCGTTTCATAATAAATACAAAGTAATACTTGGCTACAACTTGTAGTACAAGGGGTGCTCCACAGAAAATTTCCGCGTTGCCATTAGGCTACACAGGGTGCTCAGCGACGCCTTGCCAGGCGTTGCTGCATCTACATTATTTAGACGCAAGCGTAGCAAAATGGTGATGCGTCGCGCTTATGAAAAACACTGCATGGACACAAGCTTAGAGAAGAGCAACTGGCAGCAAATATTCCTGTCATGCATAGCTCAAGATGTCTATACTAAGAATGCAAGGGCAAGCAGTCCAGCTCATATGGTGCGGCCTGATCACAGCATCGCTATCCCCATGCCCCAATTATGTGGAAAGACAGATTGCTCAAGTGCTTGTCAACATCTCAGGCATCTTGTACAAAAGAGAGGATCTTAGACGCCGGCTGCCAATGTAAACACTGATCCTTTATGCTGCAGAACTCACAAGCAGGTCGACATCCTTGTCTTTAGGCAGCTTGGCGAAATACGATTCCAGAATTTGGCGACGGCCTTCTACATCAGGGTTTGGAACAACCTGCAGCCCAAAGCCCAACACAGCAGCACAATTGCAACACTTTCGTGATGGTGTGTCCACACAAGAGTTAAAAATATGCTATGCCTTTCTAGTGTTGAAACTCCTTGTGTATTGCATGCTCTGGACATGGGGCTGCATGCTTTGTCGAGGTTGCCCCAACAAAGTTGGTAGCATTTGGTGCAGCCAGGGCAAGGTGACACGTGGCCATGTGAACTGGGTGATGGACCACTGACAGTTCATCGTAAAGCTGGCATCATGCATAAACAAGATGTACAACTCAGCAAGCCGGCACATCACAATGCAGCCTTGGTAGCATGTGGCATCTTGCCCAAGCACTTACCACATGTCTGTCAAACCGCCCAGGTCGCACAAGTGCCTTGTCTAGAACTTCAGGAAAGTTTGTGGCCGCTATGACAATGACACCCTCACTGGCCTGCAGGTGTGAGTAGGGAATTGCGAGGGCCACATTTCAAAGTGAAGAAAGTGGTAGGGAATACGACAAGACTGACAGTTGGACAAGGCCATGCTCCATGCTTTTGTTGATGGGGATGATCCATGGCAGACCATACCCTTATCATTAGGGATCGGCGTTTGCTAATAGCGCTTTAAATGTTTTCAGATATAGCGCGTTAGCTCAATGATTCACCTCTGGCCCTAATTATAAAGCAGCTCGATGATTCACTTCTGGCCCTAATAATTAAAAATACAATTATGCCAATGTATTGGCAGAAATACTTAATGGGGACGAGCCAAAAATAAATCTGGGGATGGATAGCATGCAGCCCCATGTCCAGGGCAGTGCCACCCCTGCAGACCTTCTAGGGGACGACAGCAGGTCCCCTTAGGAAGTGGTCTGACAGGTTTACAATAAAGATTTAGCCAGTGCGGGGCTGTGTGATGGAGTGCAAATGTTGCAAGCCAACCTCAGCCCAAGAACCCCAGGACAATGCAGCACCACAACTGCATGCAGCAAGCACTGGTGGCAGAAGGGGGTTGCACAATCCCCAAGGAGCATGCCAGGAAGGAGGAGGAGAACGAGGTGAGGAGGAGCCTTGAGGTAGACAGTGTTGGTAAGCCATTGGCCAAGAAGCAGCATATCAAGTCATTCTCAATGGGCCCCGCACAACACAAGCAGTTCCATTGCCTCATGGCCATTCATTTCATCAATTATGAGGTCCCCTTCATCAAGCTGGAGTGCCCTGCGCTCGAGTGAGTTGAGTCCATGCAAGCAGCCATGCAGCGAAAATAAGTAGCATAAGCACCAGCACCAGCACCAGCAGAAGATTTTGAAGAGCAGACAGTAGAAGAGAGCAATCAGCGTTGGGCAGCAATCAGGACTTGAGAGTGGAAAGGTAGGGAGTGCCTTGGAACACAAGCATGTTCTTCAGATCACGATGCACCTGATCTGACGGGCCAACCTGTCAGCATCATATTTTTCAGACAGCATTTCCAGGGGACATACCGAGCTGTCATAAGTGTTAAGGGAATCGAGGAATGAGGGGCCCAAGGGTACTAAGGCATGTGCCCAGGGGTACAAAGGAACATGAGTAGGAGAGTGACCCGTAGTGCCAGATTTAGCGCTATATCTGGTTACTAGAAGCCACAAGCCCCAGCAGAATCAAATTTTCGATTTCATTTTTGTATAGGGGCAGCGTGCTGAACCTCCCTTCCGATTCTGATGCCGAAACTCGAAGTGCTAGGTGGAGTTCTGGCAGAAATAGCAGCTGGAATTTAGCAACATATAACGCTATAGAATTGCCTCATATAGCGCTATATGCCGATCCCTACTTATCACAAAATAGGAAGTCTGGCAAAGACAGGGGGTCTCATGGATGACCTTGCGCACATTCAGCCTGAATTTGGGGCCAACATAAGTGGGAAACACAGATACATTGAGCTAATTGTCTCAATCAGAGCCGTTTTCTTCCCCATAGTGCCTGGGGCTCCCGAAATTGTCATTATGGGAAAATGCCCATAAAATCCAGATGGCAAATGACCGTACGAGCTATGTTCAAGTGAGGTTCCACCACAGGTGGACAAGTAGTTTGCTATTCAGGCTTGTTGCAAATCTTCATGTTTGATATGTCCAGCATGGTTCCATCTGATGAGCAGCACAGCTGTTCAGGATGCCCAAACGGAGGAAAGCACCCATCCAAGAGTGCAGTTGCGTGCAAAAGACTGAGGCCCTCGTTGTTAACCAACACCCTTATGTACCCGATGCCTCCCTTGGGCACTTAAGCGCTCCTCTTCGCAGGGCAGCTTTGACAAGAGGACCTTTGTCCAATCCTTTATGGTACACAAAAGACTGGACTAAGGCCAACCATGTCAAAGCTGCCCTTAAAAGTGGAGCGCTCAGTCTTGCCTAGGTATTAATTAAACTACTGGCGCTAGCACCAAGGTCTGCGCGGCAGAAGACAAATTGCAAATGTTGGTTCCCTTCACATCACAGCTTTTGACCCTTGTTGGCATTGACTTGGCACAGTGTTCAAAGGAAGAGTGGTTTAAGTGGGCTCCTTCAGTCCGCGCCAGGTCTCATACCTAAAGTATCAGTGTGATAATGAAACATGGACACGCTATGACACACCCCAACCTATTGAGCTATTAGGAACTTGTAATGGTCTAAAGAGGGCAAATGGTGATTAAAATCAGGGCTTGTTACGTTTGCCCTATTTTAGAAGTCGCTTTTGATTGATTTTTCATCGCCACTGAAAATTGAAGCTGCATATGCCAGGCTGGTCTTGCCACAACACGAGGTAACAGGGCTTAGGGAGGCTTCAGCAAGCTCTCGTTGCAGCTTACCTTGAAGCCGTCGAGCTCTACCAGCAACTGATTTAGAGTCATGCGCATGTACTGCTGGTCCTTTGGATTACGGTTGCCTGCACAAAAGCAGCACATTTGAGCACAGATTGATCCAGAAGCAAGCAGCACTCAGCGCGCTGGAGCTCCTTTGGCGACAATTCCTATCTGTAGTGGAACCTGTCTCTTGTGAGGCACCTCATTCAGAGTGAGCTTGGATCCTTGGCGGCCTTTGGCAGCAGCAGTGTACTAGCGAGCAGGATATCTTTGCGCATGCCAGGTGTGTGCTCACCTCCAATAGCATCGATCTCATCAATGAAGATGATGCATGGCGAGATCTTCTTTGCTGCAGCAAACAGCTCCCGGACACGCCGTGCTCCCACACCAACAAAGACCTGTGTGCAAGCGACCACATGCAAGAGCGCTTGAAAAAGGTGCCTGAGGCTGTGCGGATACGGTGTGCAGATGATGCGCAATGCTGACTGCAACTTGCAGTGGAAGTGCATCAATTTCTGAGCACCTGCACAGACCCACGCTTTAGCCTGTGACTCAGAACTCTCAATTTCTTCTATAAGTAATTCAGATCCTGGTCAAACTCATATTGCGCTATTCCTGCAAGAAGATGAAGCAGGTGCCCGCACCTCCTCAAACTCCGAGCCGGATGTGTAGAAAAAGGGCACGCCTGCTTCTCCTGCCACGGCCCTTGCAAGCATTGTCTTGCCAGTGCCTGAAAAGCAGAATCAATGGGCAAAAATGTCTGCCTTACCACCAGAACTATATGGCTATAGAGCGTTTTGTAGTGCTTGCTTTTGCTGACGGGTGCATGTGAACTCCTGGACATGGCGAGCACGTGGTCATGAACGGTTTCATACATGAGCAGGCAAGTGCAAGATGCATGCGTGCAGCGTCACTTCCAGTGATGCATTACGCGTCTTGTGCGTGTACGCTGCTGATCAAGGCAGAGTCACACAGACATGTGCGCTTATGCACACGCTTCACCTGGTGGCCCAACCAACAGCACTCCCTTGGGCAACTTGCCGCCTAGAGAGGTGAATTTGTGGGGGTCTTTCAGGTACTCCACAACCTGGTAAAGGTGAGCAGGAAGGGAGGTCAGCACAGGTGGGTAAGCAAGAAATGGAAGTCGGCACAGGGAGTACAGAGAGGGGAATTTCTGGTACTCCACAACCTGGTAGAGGCGAGCAGAAATGGAAGTCGGCGAAGAGCACTGATAGGGGACATTCATACACATGTTTACACAGGCAGCATGCAGCAGCATGCACCAGGCAGGCCACAGGGGCAACACTGCCACAGTGCAGCACTTAAGAAGCACGGCAGGGAGGATGCTGCCAGAGTGGCTAGGTACCAAGCAGCACCATGCGCAACCTGCAAGGTGCGCGGCGGTGGGTCATTTAACAAGACACTGGGTGGTTGCATGTGCCTGCCAGCTGGGGTTCTTGTACACTGCAGCCCAGGCGGCTCTGATCCGTACGAGTATGGCTGCGGCTCAATTGCAGCCCTCACCTCACCTCTTCCAACTCGTGCTTTGCTTCATCCACACCCTTCACGTCCTCAAACCTCGTGTTTGAGTCGGTCTGGGGTTTCAGCTCCGGATTGTTGAGCAGGCTCTTTGACATCAACCCTTTCTCGTCCAGCAGCGTGCCCAGACATGTCACCTGCCAAGCAGGACGGGAGGCTGGATGCCTGTGGGCACAGGCTGCACATGATCAAGTACTGCAGCATCTAGGGCACGCCATGTGGCTGCCTGCTCCAAGCATGTGCCGCATTGTTTAGCAAGCAGGCTGTGGCTTCGCACAAGGCTACCCGATGACAAGCCACCACGGACGCGAGACGACGCATGCAGTTGCCCAGGACACCTCACCACGATGAAGACGCCAATGATAGTGCGCAGTGTGCGCCACAGCTGGTTGGATAAACTTGGCTCAGCCTGGAAAAAGGCACAGCAACACTCCCTTGCTCACTCTTGACTGTGACACGTCAGCGGCGCATGCGCACCCAGCTTTGGACAAGCAAGTGTGTGAATCAGATGTGAGGACCTCTCTACAGCTCTATTGCATGAGGCTCAATTTAGGAGCCTAAGTAATCGTGAATGTGCTCGGCACACTCAGCCGCACAGCTGTAAAGCGCGTGGTGCTTGCACATGTCCAAGTAACCAAGCACAGATCCAGTGCATCAAAGCTTTGTATCTATCTGTGGATATTGATTCTCTGCAAAGTACGCAGGCCTACTGAACAGCTGAAGTAAACCTATTTTTATCCTCATCGAGGCACTCGGGCTACTTTGCAGGTACCCCGTCTGGGTCACTCACAAAGGACATGATCAGCGGCTTGGCGGCTGTGCCTATGGCCTCCCCATTGGTTGCATGCTGCACACCCGCAGCTGCTAGTGGTACGGCGCTGCCTGCACAGAAAGATGGCTAGAAAGCAAGTCAGAATACAGTAAGCACGGGTAAGCGGCACGGATGCGTTATGTGAGAATGCATTGGCAAAGGAAGCCTAGCAAAAGCAAACAAGTGTGCGACACAAACATTTGCAAGCTCCCTGTGAAAGCGTACAAGCTTGAGCGCACTTGCCTGAGCGTGCATGCGTCCCTGTGCATGGTCACAGGCAACTAGCACAGCAACACAAATGTAATAAAGTAGTGGACACAGAGAGCTGAAGCCTTGTGCTGCAAATAGAGTGGGACAATTATCGTTTGAATGGACTTTAGGTATATTGATTTCAATACTTGTAGGAGGATGCAATACGTCTTCCATCTGGGGAGTGGCCCTACCCTACTTGGTGGACTAGATAATAGCATGTGAAAGGCCGCCCAGGCATGCTGAACACTTTCACCTGGGTTCGAGGCCAGAACCATACCGAATCTCACGAAGCCTCAGCTCAGTCAGGTCCCAAGTCTTACTTCTTTTGCTTGCACTTACTTGCAGGTGCTGCTGGCACCATGCCTCCAGCACTGAAGCCCATATTCTGTGACTGAGGCCCGAGCATGCCGCTGCTGTACATGGGGCCATATACAGCAGGCTCTGCCATCCCCCGAGCCACTGCTGCACTTCCGTGCACCGGAGATCCCCTGAGTCCTGAATCTGCGCCTTTCTGCAAGAGGAAAGGAACAGGAGAGCAGAACAGGCATTGCTTACGGAGCGCGTGTATATGCAGGCTCTGGGCTTTGCAGGCCCGTGTATAAGCGCGTCTGTCTGTTACCCACACACTGTCTGTTACCCACACAGGAGGGCATTCATTGGAAAGGTGTGTTCTTAGCCTCTTTCACGCATAGAGCAGCCTGTCAGGTTTGCTGCTGAGCATCTTGAAAGTCGTAAAAAAAGGCCCAAAGCAAATTTGGCGCCCAAATTGGAGAGGCTGGCTCGCAAGCATGAAGCATCAGACCTCTGCACACCTGCAGTAAGCCCATGAGACGGGTGTTGTCTAAGCGATCCATGCGAGCCAAGGCCTTGATGTACTCCCCCAAAGCGTCTTGTGTGAACGCTATGCGCCCGCTTTCAAACAGCCTCACAACCTCCTCTGCGTTGTTGCCTTGATTCAGCTGCTTCAGATGATCCACCTAGGCAAGCGTCAGGTGGTGAAATAGTGCTTGGACAGGGAAGCAGCACGACATGCCATTCACAGCACAGCAGATACTCAACACTGTTTTCCCTGCCTTGCACCAAGCGATGTTGTTCACCTGCAGTGCCGGATCCCTGGGCAAGCTGATCTTCGATCCAAGTGAGAAGAGGCTTCGCCTTCCAAGGTGCATCCATGGTCTGACATGACTCCTGGGGAGCAGCTGCTGAGCAAAAGCTTGTGCACCAGGGCGCAGTCCAGGCCATAAGCAAGAGAGCAACAAACTCATTATGTGATGGTGTTTGCGGTATGTGGTGGTATGTGGTTGAACAGCAACAAACAAATTCACAGCAAACGGATCAACGATACCCAAACTTAATCAAATAAACTTAAGTTATAAAAGTTCTAATGAGAGTCGATGGACAAGCACATCTATTGATCCCGCAAGGAGGCACGCGCGACACACACACACACACACACACACACACACACACACACACACACACACACA
>LKMJ01005033.1_pt1 | contig 12442 bp, 11 predicted proteins | sample 643391 | NCBI WGS metagenome assembly LKMJ01 (sample SAMN04112250, study PRJNA286221) | soda lake metagenome | biome: soda lake; feature: Kulunda Steppe; material: water; isolation source: sample PL-Br10 brine of Picturesque Lake | place: Russia: Kulunda steppe | collected 2010-07
CGCCCACGCCCGCCGCCTCTGCCTCGACGCCCGCCCCCACGGCCACTGCACACCCCCAGCTGCGCATCCGCGCACGGCCCATCGCCATGCGCATATGCGCCGCCCTCCTCCTCGTCCCCCACCTCCTTCCAGTAGCCGCCGCTGCTGCTGCGTGCGAGCCTGCCTGCCTCCATGGCTGCTGCCACGGCCTCCGCCGCCTGCTGCCCCACGCCACCATCATCCATCGCCCCGCCCACATGGTCGGCAGCCGCCGCCATGGCAGCTACCAAATGGGGGGCGCGGCCGTGGGCCGGGCTACGGCCGTAGCGCTTGGCCACGCCCTGCGGGGAGGCTGTGGCCCAGGCCAGGGGGTTGGCGGTCCGCTCTCCTGTGCGCACATAACACACGCATAGGCTGTTTGGTCCGTACAGCGCATTCCCGGCCGCCCGTGCCACCAAGCGCGCCCCTCAGGAGGCACTCAATGGGGCTGCTGTGCTAGGCGGCCTGCCATCCTATGCTGTTGGACACCCACAGGGGGCATGGCTGGGTGCGCGTGTGCATGAGCCCACCCTCAATGGTGCACGCCCCCCCCCCAAAAAACAGCCGCAGGAAGAAGGGCCCACCCTTGCAAGGGCCTGCTCAACCTGGTTCGTGTCTGTAGGCCACGCACTGCAGCCAAAAGGCGTAATTTTTTTGCCTTGGCAAGCAAAGAAGTGCGTCTACAGCCAACAATCCCCCAAGGCACGCCCCGTGCCCAATGCCTTGCACGCACACCTGTGGCCTGTTGCCCAATGTCTCGTGCACACACACACTCGTGCACACACACATGCACACGCACACGCACGCGTGCACATACACACACACTCGCGCAAACACACAAGCACACACAGCACAAAAACCCACCTGCAGCATGCCGGACGTGCGACGCGGGCGTTCTGGGAGGCTGACAAGCGCGCGGGGACGCTGCCAGGCTGGAAGTCGCCCAGTGCGCGCCGCTCGGTGGCCCAAGCAGGTCGCCCAGGCCAGCGTCCTCCATCAGCTGTTGCAGCCCCTCCCCCGCGTCCCCTGCCTCGCGGGCCCCCCCTGCCTGCGCAGCAGCAGCCGCAGGCCGCGGTGGCAGGGGCGGCGGGGACAGCACCACCAAATGCGCGCCCACGCCATCCGGCGCAAGGGCGCAGTGGGGGCTGCCGTTGTGCATCACTGTGGCGGTGGGCGGCGACGCGGGCGCCGCGTCTGCGCGGCCCGGCATGTCCACGGAGCTTGACAGCGCATGGTGCTCCGGCGTGGGGTGGCCGTGATGCGCGGGGTGGCAAGCGATGTGAGGGTGGGCATGGTGGTGCGGTTGCAGCGGCTGCTGCGCCAGGCCCTGCGCGCGCCTGGCCTGCACGCCGCCAGCAGGCGCACCGCACGCGTACGCGCGCACAGGCTCCTCCGCGCAAAGGCCGTGCCCCTCCAGCGCCGCGCCACCCCGCGTGCCACCGCTGCCCTCATGCTGCGCCGTGGCGGCGCCGCTGCCATTGCCCAGCGCTGCTGCGTGCGCCGCGCCGCCCCACCAATTCTCAGGTGACGGCAGCGCCATGCGCACGCCTGTGTTGGAGGAGTGCGAGCCCAGATGGCCGGCGCTGTCAGGCATCGCGCCCCCCAAGCCCTCGCCCTCACCCTCACCCCCAACGTATGCATCCCCCCAGCCCGGCTGCTGCTGCTGCTGCTCCTTGTCTTGCAGCAGCCGCACAGGTGGCTCACCGCCAGCCATTTTGGTGTGCGCATGCTGCCGCTCACCTTGCCGCGCTGCGCCTTCGGTCCACTCCGTGCCAGCCAGGCGTGGCGCAAGGCCGGCGCCACCCTTGCCGCGCCCCGGGCCGCGCTTGGTGCGGAGGCCGCGCGGCACGTGCACAAAAAGCAGGTCGTCCTGCTGCTGCAGCTGCCGCTGCTGCTCCAGGTGCTGCCGCAGCTGCCGGCCGCCTGCTGCCTCTAGCTCCGCGGCCCATCCCTGCGTCAGCTTTGGCGCGAGGCCTGCTGCGTACTGCGGGGTATTCAGCACCAGGCGCAGGAGCACGCGCGACGTCGACATGTCGCCGTCGGGCAGCACGGGCGCGCAGTGGGGCGCCAGGGGCAGCTGCAGCTGCGCAGGCAGCGCGCACTGAGGCAGGTCCAGCTGCTGCAGCGGCGACGGCGGCTGGCGCGGCTGCCCGAGATGGGTGTGGCAGTGGGCATTGAGAGAGGCACGGCGCGGCGGATGGGGGAGGCCGGATGTGCGGGTGGTGCTGCTCGCCTGCAGGCACAGCGGCGGTGACATGGGGAGGGGGTGCGTGGTCAGGGGTCGCACAGAGGCAGCTGCTGTGCTGGCACGCAGGCGCTGCGACAGCAGGGCATGCGCAGGGCACGCTGCAAGGATGGGCACATGCACCTGTGGCTCACACGCATGCCTTGCGTTGCAGAACGCCACCCGTGTGTACACCCACCCAGGCGCTTGCACACGCACAGACATGCACATGCGTGCGCATACAGATACAGGCACACATGCAAGACGTACCTGCTGCGCGCTGCCTGCCTCATGCTCCTCCTCCTCTTCCTCCCCCTCCTCCTCCGCTGCCGCCGCAGCCGCCCACAGGTTCACATGCTTGGCCCTGTACTCCCCCCTGTTGCCTGCGGAGCCCTGCCTGTGGCTGTGCCAGCCCCCACCCTGCTCCTGCTGCTGCTGCTGCTGCTGCTGCTGCCCGTCTCCTTGCTGCTGCCGCTGCGGAATGCAAGCACCCCCGCCCACGCGGCCTCCGCCTGGCCCAGCAGCCCCCGGGCCTCCACAGTTCCCATCCTCATCGTCGTCGTCATCGTCGTGGCCGCTGCCTTGCGGCCAGTGCCCTGCACCCAGGCAGAGGGCCAGGGAGGGCTTGGCTGCCTGCTGGGCGAGTGCACTTCAGAAGCCAGAGGGCATGTCCATGACTCACTCACAGACACAGCCGCGTGCTGTCGTCGCACTGGTGGAATGGGCTACGCACGCACACACCGCTCGCTGCCCTGTGCCGCATGTTGCATGGCACAGCAGCACAGGGGCACGCACGCGCACATCTCTCGCTGCCCCATGCCGCATGTTGCATGGCACAGCAGCATGTTGCATGGCACAGCAGCACAGGGGCACGCACACACACCCCGCTCGCTGCCCCATGCCGCATGTTGCATGGCACAGCAGCACAGGGGCACGCACACACACACCCTGCTCGCTGCCCCATGCCGCATGTTGCTTGGCACAGCAGCACAGGGGCACGCACATGCACACACCGCTCGCTGCCCCATGCCACATGTCGCATGGCGCAGCAGCACAGGGGCAGGGGTCCCTGCATCACTGGCCCTCCCCCCTGCTGGGCCCGCCCCATGAACATAGCGCGCGCTCTGCTGCCGTGTGGCACGCGGAGCGGACTGCCTCACACAAAACGCACCAGTGGGCCTGCAGCCCCCTTTGGGGCCCCGTGGGCTGCCATGGCTACTGCCCCGCTCCTCCTCCCTGCACGCACACACACAGAGGGGCCACATGCATGCGGATGTGCTGCTCCATCAATCGCAGAACCAGGTATGAGAGTAATAATGGTACAAAGCCATCATGCGCGAGTTCTGGGCCTACACTCGTACGCAGTTTCTGTGCACACATGACCACTGTCAAAAATGTCATGACTAGGCAAACAATGAAGCAGCATCCCGAAAGTGTATGCCTGCATCTCTGGGACCACCGGGACCACGTACACAAGCAGATCAGCTGGCAAAAACAGGCCAGACTGGACAATACACTACAGCACGACAGCACTGATTTGGGCATGCCAAGGCCTTTCTTGTGTGTGCGGATGCGTGTGTGTGAATGTGTCCTTTTGTGTGTGTGTATTTGCTTGCGCGCGTGCTCTTTCATAAATATGCAGGTGCCTCCAACTCCTTCTTTGAGCACACCCAAGGCACGCCTGCAATGCATGCAGTGCTGTTCAATGCATGCTTGGATATGACTTAACATTCTTATTAATCGTATCTGAACATACAGTGAACAGCGGTACAAGCAGCCCAGGCGCGCGTTGGATGTGCACAAAGAAATGGCACCTCTGCATCAACTCCTGGCAGCTTGCTGCCAGCTAGTCTTCATGCCCATCTCTCTGCTGGTCGTTGCAAGCTGGACCCCATATGTATACTCGCTGAGTGCAAAACATGACACTGCACGCTCAGGGGCTGTTGGCTTGGACCGGGCATGCAACCAGAAGAAAGGAGCAAAGCAGGGCAGGGACAGGGGGCGTGCTGCTGCGGCTGTTCTGCCCCCTTCCAGCCCAGCACACCTGCTGCGTACGCCTGCGCCTGCTGGCACGCCCCCCGCAGCTGCACGCCGCTTGCCTCATGTGCCTGCCCTGCACTCACCCCTCTTCCCCTGCCATCTCGCCCTCCTCAAAGTCATGCACGCCATGGTTATTGATGTGGCTGCCGCCTCCGTGGCCGGCGCCATGGGGCAGGCGCAGCGCGCCTTCCACTTCCTCTCCCTCCTCACCTCCTGCAGATCCGAGAGGCAGAGTGCGGTGAGGCAAGCGCCGTTAGCGCCCAGCAAAGCGGAGGCATAAGCAAAAGGTCAACTGGGATGAGTGCCCCTGCACGAGCCATCTAGGTGCACTGCGCGCGCGCACATGCATGCGTGCACACACACACACGCACACACGCACACGCACACAAGGAGAACTCGCGCTGCAGCATGCATTGGCAGCACGCGCGCTCGCACACTGGGCACCGCCGCACAGCTGCGCAGCACACAGCCACAGGCTGCGCCACGCCTGGCCCCATCCAGGCACAGACCCTGGGCCTGGTCAGAGGCACCGAAGGGATGAGCAGCGCACACCAGCTGCCTCGTCGCCAGGAGGCGGCGGTCAGCAATGAGGAGCATGGCTTCATCCCACTCACATGGCCAGGAGAGTTGCTGGCGATCAGCCGATCACCGAAGGCTCACAACCAGGCTCTGGCAAAGGCGCCCCTGACTTTTGTGACATTTTGGTGAGCAGTCAGCTGCGCACTGCACACGCAGGGTCGGCGCCTTCGTACAAGTCTCTACACACCCAGGAGGCAGGCATGCCTCGCACCTGGGAGCATCATGCCTGTCGCCGCGCCGGCCTTGCGCTGCCGCGCCAGCAGCTGGCGCACGCGCTCCCTGCGGACCTCCGGCTCCTCCTCTACCACCACGATGCCCTGCGTACGTTCGTGCGTGCAGCCAAGATGGAGCACGCCGCGGGCTCATGTGCAGCTTGCGTGCGCGCCTGGGCGCGCTTTTGAGGCGCATGCACCCCTCATATCTCTGTGCAGCCTGCCGGTGTAGGACCGAGTCACGCATGGCCCTGAGCAGCGAGCTCCTTGCAGGGCCTGCCTGGTGTGGCGGAGTGCGCGCCTCACCCCTGGTTGGAGCACGGCGGCGCAGTGACGGCGCGCGCAACACGAGCGGCCTGTGCTGGCCGGGTGCCTGAGCCTACCATGCAACAGTAGACTGCCAGGGGCGCACGACTCGCAACAGTGGCCTGCCAGGGGCCCACCACTCGCAACACACGCGTAAAGGCCTGTAATGCACGTCACCGTGTGGGCGCAGCCCATGCCCTCACACCAAAAAGCCGTGGCGCGCCAGAGGGGGGCGCGTGCAGGGGCTCCTGCTCCGGCCAAGGCACCCCACGACACAGCCGCCCACTAGGGGGGTGCCACTGCGCTGAGCCAGCACGAGCTCAAGGCCACTCGCTCAATGGATCCAGCATGAGCTTAAGGCCACTCGCTACCCAGGGCCAGCACGAGCTCACGGCCTCCCGCTGCCTGGATCCTGCACGAGCTTAAGGCCACTCGCTGCCCAGGTCCAGCACGAGCTCACAGCCTTCCGCTGCCTGGATCCTGCACGAGCCCCAGGCCACTCACCGCCCAGAGCCAACATGTCAGCTGGAGCCCATGCCTCCTCACCTGCGGGCTGCCCGCCAGTGCATCCCTGCCATCCTCCGATTGCATGGGCACCTCAATCGTGACGGCCTGTGCGTGGCCACAGGGCGGGGCGGGATGCGTGAAGCACCACAGGTTTGTTCATGCGCACTCAGGTACACGCATGCACACCCATCCACACACGTAGGCACACATGCGCACACATGCACGCTTGCTAACACACATCCATGCGCGCACGCGCACGTACACACACACACACTCTTACACGCACATGCATGCACACACGTACGAGCACGCACACGCTCATATGCATGCGCGTGCGATGATACTTGCATTGCCAGCAGGTGGTGTATTGAGCGCCTGCTGCTGGCACCCCTGAAACGGCAGATGCTGGCAGCTCAAAGCTAGCAGGCAGCACACAGCATGGGCAGCATGCGTGCAGTCCTGTCCATGGGGCATTTGGGCATGCACGCTGTGAGGCATGTGGCTCAGGGAGCTGATCTCAGCCAGCTGCAGGACCAAAACCTATAGCTGGGGTGCAGTGATGGACGTGGGAGGTGCGGGAAGATGCACAGGGAGGGGGGCGTGTGTGAGCCGCCCAGGAAGCTTCCTGCCGCGTGAGGATTGGAAGCCGCGTATTCTTGAGGCACACACATCCACACTCACCTTATACTCAGGGTTGCGCGCCCATTGCATGGCCTGGATGGCCAGGCTCTCTTCGCCGCTCTCTGTGCTGCTGCTGGATGGCTGCTGCTGCTGCTGGAGAGCCTGCGCCTGCTCCAGCAGCAGTCGCTCGTCCTCCAGGGCAAGCTCTTCCTCCATCTGCTCCTGCGCCTGCTGCTCCTGCTGTTGGTGTAGATCCTCTCCCTCCTGCTCCAGCTGCTGCAGCCCCAGACCCTGCTCCTCCTGCAGAAGCTGCCGCTGCTCCTCCAGCGAAGGTCCCTCCCCAGGCTGCGCCTCCTGCAGAGCCTGCTCCTTCTCCAGCTGCTGCTGCTGCTGCTGCCGCCCCTCCTCCTCTTCCATTGCCCCCCCAGCATTGAGCTGCTGCTGCTCCAGGACAGGTTCTAGCGGTAGTTGCTCCTGCTGCTGCTGCTGCCACTCATCCTCTTCCACCGCCTTCCCAGCATTGAGCTGCTGCTGCTCCCGGACAAGCTCTAGCGGCAGTTGCTGCTGCTGCTGCCCCTCCTCCTCTTCCATTGCCCCCCCAGCATCAAGCTGCTGCTGCTCCAGGACAAGCTCTAGCGGCAGTTGCTCCTGCTGCTGCTGCTGCCCCTCCTCCTCTTCTTTTGCCCCCCCAGCATCGAGCTGCTGCTGCTCCTCAAGCGCCTCTCCCTCTTCCATCTCCTCCTGCAGGCCAGTCTGCCCAGACCTAATCCCATGATCCAGCACCTGGGGCGTACTCTGCAAGCTGCCGAACGCTGCGCGCGACCGCAGCGCAGCAATCACATCTGCATGCATGTCCTCAGAGCCGGCCTCTGCCCCATCTGCACTGCACATTGCGCGCCCTTTGCCCTCCTCCAAGATCTCTGCCTGTGGCTGCTGCTGGGGCTGCTGCGCTAAAGCCTGGCCATCCTGCAGCGGCTGCGGCCCTGCCCTGCCAGCAACAGGGCTGGAAGTAGGCAGAGAATGCTCAGGGCTGGCAGGCAGCTCGCCCGGCTCCAGCGGCTCTGCGCCGCCCGCAGAGACCAGCGGCTGGCTGATCTGCAGCTGCGGCAGCGGCAGCGGCAGCGGCGGCGGCGCGGCAGGCGAGGGCGGCTGAGCAGGCGGCCCTGGCGCCGCGTCAGGCACCATAGGGCCAGGGCCAGCCACGAGCATGGCGCGGCCGCCTGCTGCAGCTGCTGGTGCTGGTGCTGGTGCTGGTGCTGGTGCTGCTGGCAAACTGCCGCTCGCTGGGGCTGGTGCGGGGCCAGGGGTTCCCGCAGGAGTGGGCACGCTCACGCCTGGCTGCTGGGTGGCAGGCGCACTGCGCGTGGGCTGCTGCTGCGCCACACCAAAGGCTGGGGCGGCAGACGCGGCTGCCTGCAGACCTGCGTCGTTGCCGCCGCCTGCCATGCTGGAGGGTTGCTGCTGCTTGCTGACCGCTGCAGGCGCAGCCGGAGCGCACTCCCTCCTCTCCGCGCCTGCACCATGTGCCTCTGCTGCCATGGTTTGCGCATGCCCCACTTGCTCGCCCCCATGCCCCACAAGGCCCGCCCAGCCATTTCCAGGCGGTCTCCCCCGTTTCTTGGGGGGCTGCTGCGGTACACCCTCTGCCTGGGCAGCCGCCGCGCCTGTGCCTGCCGCGCCTGCGCTGATGGCGCCGCCCTCAACAGCGCGGCCCTGGCCAGCAGTGGCAGTGCGGACGGAGAGGTCTGGCCGGCCTGCTCCTGCGCCTGCGCCCACAGCGGCGGCATGTGGAGAGTGCTGCGCGGACGCAGGCCCGGCCCTGGGGCTGCGCAGCTTGGTGGGCATGTGCCACAGCGGATCGCGGCGCTCTGCGCCCCCGCCCTGCCTGTTGCCACCCTCCTCCTGCGGCCCACAGCGTTTTGCGACCGCGCCTTGAACACCTTCCAAGGCCTGCGGCGCCCCCACCCCGCAGCCTGCCTTGTCCGCTGCCAGCGGCCTGCGGCCCGGCAGCTTGGCCGTGAGCTTGATGGTGCCGCGGGGCCGGCCTGGGCCCGGCTGCGGATGGTGGGGCGCAGCAGGGGGTGGGCGCGGGTGGGCCGGGGCAGGCGCGCATGCTGATCGGGGCGCGTGCGCGCCGGCGCCGTGGGAGGGCAGCGGCGGCGGTGGCGGTGCCGGCCCAGTCTGCGCAAGCGCGTGATGCCTGCGGGGCGGGGGGGCGGCCGCAGGCTTGCGGGCACGCTTGCGTGGCCGGCCCACAAACCCGTCGCTGTCCTCGCTGTGGTTGAAGTCAGAGTCTAGGCTGGAGCCCGCCCCCCCGTCCTCGGTCAGGCCCGCCTCATCTTGTGTGCCGCCCTGCGCAAGAGAGCCGCACAATCAGGCAGGCGCATGTGCACTTGTGTGGAGGGCGTGCTTTGCCTTAGGGCCTGGCGGGGCATGCTCGCACCTTACGACCCACACCAGCACTATGGCGGCCCACAACCGCAATCACATTGCCTTGCCCGCACTTAGCGCATGCAAGCATTGGCGCACTCTCACGCCTGACACAGCACCGGGCCTTGCGCCAGTACAAGCCCCTTGCCGGCCACAAACCACTGTACACATGCAGGCCTGCCAGGCACGCAGGCACCTGCCAAAACACTTGCTGCCAGCAAGCATCCCAACCCATCCCACCTCACCCCACACTGGCTGCAGCAAGAGCGCCCTTCCCCCCACCTAAACCGTCCTTCCCGCCCCACCCCCCCCACCTCGCTGTCATCGTCTATCACTTCCTCCTCTGTCGTCTCTGTGTCGGAGAGCACGCTCAAGGGCCGGGAGCGGGGCTTGCGCGGCTGCCGCGCGCGGACGCCCACCCGCTTTGCTACCCCCCTATTGGTTGCGGAGGAGGGCTGGGGCGGGGCGGGGGCAGGGGGCAGCAGAGCAGGAAGCGTGCTGTGCTCTGCGCGCTGCGCGGGAGGCGCAGGTGGTGGGTACGGCCCGTCTGCGCCGCCTGCTGCGTCCAAGGCAAGCACGGTCTCTGCCAGGGACCTGACGCCGGGCGGGCGGGCCACGGGGGGCTCGTTGATCTTGGGCTTCTGGGGCCCAAAATGCACGTGCGCGGCCGGCAGGTACACAAGGTAGTCCTCAGGCGACCAGCGCGCTCCCTCCTGCAAGGCGAGCGCATGAACACGTGTAAGAGTGTGTGTTTGTGTGTGTGTGTGTGTGAACGCGTGTGTGCATGTGCGAGTGTGCATGCACGTGCATGTGTGTGGGGTGGTGAGTGTTCGCGCATTGACACGCATGCGCGCAAGGCACAGCAGCCCCCAATGCGCACCTTGTAATTGATGCGGTGCTCGCCAGTGGCTTGAAGGTAGCCCCTGACGATGGCTGGGTACCACTTGCCGTACCCTGTCACCTGCTTGTCGTACATGCGCGGCTGCAAGGCGGGCGGGCAACAGGTGCGTGATGTGAGCGGGGCCGCCAGGGCAGCCATGAAGGGCAGGCTGCATGTACGAGTTCATGCGGTCAGCTGAGGCAGTGTCGAAGCCAGCCAGCTGCGCACGGCTGTGCTTGCACAGGCGCCCTGCCCCCCCCGCGACTCACCTCCCCATACCAGTACACAAAGATGAGCTTTCCAATCAGATTGTGGCCGCCATAGTGCGCAGATGCCGCTTGCAGCCAAGACCCAAGGGGCACCTGCGCAGGGCGGGACACATAGACGGCACCGAGCTTGCATCCAGACACCCTATGGCAGGTCGTCCTGGTCTGCCTGGCTGCGCTCTGGGCGCTGCGTCATCGCTGTGCAACTGATTCACGGGCTGCATGTTGCGCGCCAGTCAACCATAAATGCATGTGGACCACAGCATGCAAGGTCACCCTGCCCAAGCGTGCACTTGCTCAGTCCAGTCTCAGTCAACCATAAATGCATGTGGACCACAGCATGCAAGGTCACCCTGCCCAAGCGTGCACTTGCTCAGTCCACCCAGTGGAACAGGTGGCCTAAACAAGTGCTGGCTTTGTTTGTGCATGAGTGCCTGAATTGCTGTGCCTGTACTGTTGTGCCTAGGAATCCAGAACACCACCTTGCTTGCTTCTCGAGTTGGTTTTGGCTGCAGGCCTGGTTGGCTTCAGCTAAGCTGCCCTCGTTTGACAGGTACAGCTATGTAACCTAAACAAGTGCATGGTTGGGCAGGGTGCCCTTGCATGCCTAGTTTGCCCTACCTCTCAATCCCAATCGGTTACACACACATCCATCAGAGCTGGCCAATGCCTGGCTGTCACACCCGATCACAACCCTGCCCCAGCAGCAAGCAAATTTGCAGCAGCTCAAATGGCGTACCGGTGGCGAGCTGCGCTGGATGACTTGAATGGAGTTCAGGTTGAAGTCAGATGGGCTCAAGGTGTGTGAGAACCACTCCTCAACAGAAAAGACAGCACCTGAAGAGAACAAGGGGCCCATGCATGCTTGTCAGCTTGCTGCAGGACGGGGGGCAGTGGCCTGCACATGCTACAGCTCAAGTATTTTTTCAGCATGCTTAATTTGATGCACAGGCGTTGCACATTGTGGCATTCTTGGGGGTCCTTTGAAATGCTTACTACCTGTGACTGGTCTTGCTTCTGGCATGTAATGCCAATCCACAACCCCGCCTGTGAGCATTCGCATTGCGCACATATGCTGTTGCGATGAGAAAGCTGTGCGTTGTGCCTACCTGAAGTGCTCTGCCGCAGGCAGTCTCTGCACACACATCGGACAAAGAGCGCCTCCAGGCCCGAGATGTGCCCCCCAAGCAGAAACGCATCCTTTGCGTTCAGGCGTACGCAGGGGGTGTGGATCCAGGAGGATGCCTGCATGAGGGCTGAATACTTCTGGGCGGTGTCATGAACAGGCTCCGGGGCTTGGAGAGGCGGAGGGGGCTGGGGGACGTGCAGGCCAGCTCCACGTTGGCCTGGTGTTCCGTGCAAGCTGTCCCCCTTTGCTCCCGACCCTAAGTGGGTCTTGTTCTTCGTGCCTGGCGGACGCCCGCGCTTCTTCGGGATCGGGGCGTCCATTCAAAATCTGAACGCAGTACCCTGCTTGCTGCTGCTTCTATCCGGAGAACGGGTCAGCTGCTCACAAGGGCCCTTGAACTGACTGGAGGGACGTCCGCCCTCCACGCTGCTGGCATTGGTAGGCACAGTTTTTGCTGCTAAACGTGCAGTAGTCTATGGTGCAGTGAAGCTGTCCCCTGGCGGTCGCGGGTGTACACTAGATGAGTGCAGCGGCCGCTCCAATTCCTGCAGACGGCAATGAAGCTGCTTGTACCTCCACTCCCGATACTGCAAGTGCTACTCAACGCCTGCAAGCGGCCCACGGTTTGTGTATGCTAGTATGCTTGCACACATCAGGGCCAAACAGATATCGTTTCGCCGCTTGTGATCAGGATAATGTAATACAAATAAAATGGCATGATGGGTCGGGCAAACCAGATACAGAGGGATGCCCGCACCTTCCCGTCGAGAGCTCTATCTCCTCCAGCCTCTGCAAAGCAATAATCCAAAAATATAAGGCTTCCTTGTTTGTTATGTTTGTCCGTTCTTGTTCAATCAATGTTTGATGATGTTGAAACTTGTTGGGGAATGATTATTTTACCCTTCCTTGAAGATATCTGGCTCATCGAACCAGACTTCGACGGGGAGGTTGGGATTTCAATTGACTGGGGAAAAGTTGGAGTTGCCACAACTTGTGTAGCTTTGCTCACTCAGGAAAAAACTTGCACACTACATATACAAGAGAGAAGTACGTAGGCAGAATACTCCCTACATCAATGAAGGAGAAGAGAGAGGCATCTATGATTGGCAGCGCTTGGAAGCAGTTACTAAAGCATGAAGCCTGCTGCCCAGCATCTCCCCCACCCCGACACGCACGCAAGCCCACGCACACACGCTCGCACATGCACAGCACAGCACACACACACACACA
>LKMJ01005034.1_pt1 | contig 12442 bp, 6 predicted proteins | sample 643391 | NCBI WGS metagenome assembly LKMJ01 (sample SAMN04112250, study PRJNA286221) | soda lake metagenome | biome: soda lake; feature: Kulunda Steppe; material: water; isolation source: sample PL-Br10 brine of Picturesque Lake | place: Russia: Kulunda steppe | collected 2010-07
ACTGGCATCCGATCGTCTCAAGCGTATCGTCAGTCTGCGAGGCGATGAGACACCTGAGGAAATTCTCGTACCACGTGATGTCCAACGGAATGCGAAAGTGGCGTTAGAGGCCGGAAAGCCCGTCGTTCTCTATGGGCCAACAGGAACCGGGAAAACCACCTTCGCTAAACAACTCGCCAGAGAAACGAGTATCGGGTATAGCCTCAATACAGCAACGCCTTCGTGGACACCATCAGACATTATCGGCGGTGTCAGCCCGGACTATACCGGCGAATCCCTGAGCTATCGGACGAAGTTGGGGTGCGTTTCCGAAGCAGTAGAACGAGCCCGCGATTTTGATGTCGAATACGGAGTCATCTTAGACGAGATTACACGGGCAGACATCTCGAAAATCTTCGGTCCGCTCTATACGGCCATCGAAAACCCCCACCAGACGATCTTCGAGACAGATGAGGGAAAGACGATCGAACTCGACGAGAGGGTGAACATCATCTGCACGATGAACATGTCGGACCGGACGGTGAACGAACTGGACAACGCGATCACCCGCCGGTTTGCGATGATCGAACTCGACGAGTACGAGGACGAGAAACGCCAGCGACTCTTCAACGACTGGATCTCCACTCACGTCACCAACGACACGGATCTGGACGAAGACGAAATCCTGCGACTCTTCGAGCGCGATTATGAGGGTATCAACCACGGGAACGAAGCGACATCGCAGGGAGCAATCATGCGATTCGGGCCGATGCACTACCGGGACGTAGCAGTCTTCCTCGGCGTCGGCTGTCGTGAGGGGGGCGAGTACGAATACGAGCAGACGGATGCGGTCGGGCAGGCGTTCCGCACCTACATCGTTCCTCGCCTGCTGAACGCCGCTGCATTCCCCCAGATCGAACGGATCGCAGAACACTACCGAGCCCTCAACGGCGAATTCGAAGAATTCGATCTCTCACCTGCAGCGAAGCTTGCTGAACGTGAACTCGAACAAGAGCGGCGACAGATGGGCTCCTACGAGTAATGAGCGCCGTCGACGAAGTCTACCAGTACGGGCAAGACACCTTCAACATCCCCGAACGGGGTGAGATCCGGATAGAGGGGTGTCCGTCATCCATCACGGATCAACTTCGTCGTGCGTCGTTCACCAGAGAGAGTCCGGGCGTCTTTACGAAACGCCAGGAAGCGCTCGATTCGGATCAGGAGTACGAAGTCGTGACAGTCACCGTCGAGGGCGACGACAACGAGATACTCCACATCCAAGCGACGGACATCATCGGCGTCGTTAGCTTGACGCCATCGTCGAAGGTGCAGGTCGATCCGAAGATCGAGTGGGAGTACATCTTCGATATGCTGCTGGCAGTCTATGACCAGAATCGGTCGGTCGAGTACCACGGCATCCCGCTTCAAGATTTCCTCTCCGACGACATCCACCTTGACGACGTATTCGTGGTGCTGGCGATCAATTACCTCGACGGGCTGGAGACCATCCAGCGGAACGGCTACATCCGCGACCTGATTATCAAGCGGACGAATAGCCTGAACGGTCGGGGAAATATCGATGTCGAGCAGACGCTGTTGAACCACGCTCGCGGAACGATCGAACCACAGTGGATTCACAACGAGACCGAATACGACAATGCGGTGAATTCGCTGCTCCACTTTGCAGGCAAAACACTGCTTAGACTCTTCCGTCAGAAGTCCCCCGAGAACCACCACCCAGCGTACGATCGGATCTTTTCGGAAGTCCACCGCGAGGTCGAACGACTGGAGAGTATGGGCGTCGATAGCGGGCTCGACCGGATGGACGAGTACCGGGAGATTTCGCTGACGGATCTCCCGAAACAGCGGCAGTACTACCGGAAAGCGTTCGATGTTTCGAAGGCGGTCATGTCGTCGTCGCTCGGCCAGCAACTGCGTGACGGACCTCGGGAGCTGGTGGTGGACTACGTCCTGAACATGGAGTCGCTGTTCGAGCAGTACTCTCAGGTCGTCATCGAGCGCGAACTCAACTACATCAAGTCCTACGATCATCTGGGTCATCTCGACGATGTTACGCCCGTTCGGTCTCCGTCTGTGAAGCCGTTCGAGAAAGAGGGGTCGATCTATCACGAACCGGACCACGCGATTCAGGAAGGCGACGAGACACTCGCCGTGTTGGATTCGAAGTACTACGCCGAAGGCCATGACCCGGTGAAAGAGTCGCCGTCCCGATCCCGGCTGTTCAGCTACGCGTACCTGCTACACGCAGATCGACTCGCGTTCCTATGTCCGCTACTCGAACCCCGGCGACGGCGAGTGGCACAGACCGGGGCTGAGCTGGAAATCGTCTCGCCGGAAGAGGAGTTTGGGCTGGACGCGTACGACGAGGTCATTCACGACTATCTCCACAGTGTGCTCGTCGAGAAGAGCCCCGAACTCGAAGCGTTCCGCGCTGTTGCGGAGAACCAACTATGCCTTGACGGCGTTGATGAACGCGATTTGAGCCGTGCAACGGAGATGAGCGGCCCGTTCACGTTCAAAGACGTACAGAGTTTCTCTCTGCAGGTCATCAAGGCTGCAGCTGACGAGTACTCCTACCAAGTCCGGAATCGATACGACCTGGAGCAGGAAGGCGACTGGACGCGGGATCAGATCGAAACGCGGTGTGAACGAAGGTACGAGCATACCACCACGTGTGTCCCAGTCTTCTGTCGTGACGGTGGGCGAGAGTGGATTGATCTCTACTTCCTTGAGAACGGTTCAGGAGAGGTGGAGAAAGAGGGCCCGCTGAAACTATTGTGAGGTAGCTTGAAACACGCATCCGCTGAAGAGAGCATATGGCTGAAGTTTGGTACAAATCTGGCGGGATAGGAGAAATTCAGGTCCGAAGGTCTGACGATCAGTGGGTAGTAACCAAACCGGCAGATGATTCTAAGACCATTTGTCTATTCACCGGGGATGAACCGACCCCAACAGCAGATGACGAAACAGCGATCACAGTCCAAGTCCAGTCATTTCGTATTGGAACGGATAGCGGAACGAATTATCTGACAGTAGAACTCAAAGATTCGGACGTTGTGTCAGCGGACCAAGATCCAGAGGGACAAGATGTGACCTCAACTACGGCCGTTTCTAAGGATTATCCGGAACGGAATCTTACTGAGTTACGCGGATCTGGGGAGTATGTTACAGTCGAAGCCACAATCGATGAGATTGAATTCGTGTCAAAAAACACCTCAAACACACCCGATCTAAAGGCTGTCGTCCGCGAAGAAGGCTCAACTAAGCGAGTCCCGCTGGTTGTCTCAGACGGGGTTTCACACCCTCATTTCGATGTTGGGGTGACGATTCGATTCAGAGGCGTGAAAGATCACCGATATGCAAAGAAAAACGAGAACCAACTGTTGGTGACTGACTATACCGATTTTACGGTGATTGAATAGGTTGTCAACTACAAACCCTGTGCTGACCGCAACGGGGTCTAAACCGATCCTTTGGTGAATGTCTCGATAGGAAAGAGACTCTGTAATTGACGTTCAGAACGGCGACGTAATCCAATCACCCTGCTCTCGCCGCTCTAACTGCGGTCCAAAGATGTCCTGAAGTGGGTAGAGTTCACCGTCATAGCGAAGGTCGTACGTTTTCCCTCGACGGTGGAACGAGCCCTCTACAACAATCTGGATCGTCGGGCTCTGGTACTCCAGATCATCGGCTCGCTGATCCATCTCCCGAGCCAACTCGTTGATGAACTCCTCGTCGTCAAGCATCTTCTCTAGCCCGACCACACTCACCTCATCCGGAACATCGTCGTTCTTGAGACGCTGGAGAAACTCGTCGATCGGCATCTGATGATCGAACGTCTCGTATTCCCCGGCCACGATGATGTTGTACCGACCGGGAATCTGTCCTGGGCCTGCCATTCTTAGTAGCTCGTAATGTCTCGGTCACCAAGTACTCGGGTGTAGGTGTCGTCACCAGTCACGTCGGCCAGTCGGCCAGCGAGTTCGCGCAGGTCGTCATCCACACCCCACTTGTCGACGTAGTTCTGGACGGCCTGGCCCTTCTCGTAGCGGTACCGCAGGAACTGGAGCTTATCGAGGTTCGAGAGGTGGTCGTCGCTGTCGCCGTTGATTCGCTCTTGGATGTAGGCCTGTCGTTTCTCGTTGTCCCACGTACCGAGTTCGAAACCGTCGTCCTGGTTGTAGAGGCGCATCGCTTTGAGATCCTCTGGTGAAGCGTTCGTTCCCCGGCAGAGCTTGTTCACGTCATCGAAGGACGGGTCGTTGCTATCGAGGAGATCGATGAACACGTCCTCAACGCCGATGTCGCTGGCCTCTTGGATGATGCCATAGATCTCCTGGACGACTTCCTTGGCGGACATTATCTCGCCGTCGCGCTGGACCTTGCCGTGATGCTTGGAGTACTCGCGGAAACATGCACCCATCTCCATCACGCCGATGTCGCCGCGGGAAAGGTCGCGGTTCTCTTCGAGTTGCTTGCGGGTGCGACGGGCTGTCCGGTAGATGTCTCGACGAAGAGAGTTCCACGATGCTGTGTCCGTGTCTTCAACTGGACGTGCGACGACCACTATATCAAATGAGACTGCTTCACCCTCGATGAATTTGTTAATATCTGCGGTAATTGGGTAAGTTGCCGTCACCTCAAAACCGACATCACAGAGAGATTCCAGCAGTTCCCCCCATGATTCAGATCCACTATGATGATAAGTGAAAGCGAGGACTCCGTCTTCTTTTAACGCCTTATAGATGGATGTAAATGCCTCATGTAATTCGGACTCAAACTCTTCAGTGCCTTTATTCAGGAATGGATTTGCAACAATACTCTCTGCCCGAGGTGTTTTTTCAGAATCGAATCCTTCATACTCTTCATTGAGAAGAATTTTCTGCCACACATAGAAGTAGTCAGATACTTCTGAGTATATGATGTTATCATAGTACGGTGGATCAGTTATTACCGCATCATATTCATTCTCTTCTTGCAGTCGTCGCACATCACCGAGTCTAATCTCTGAGTTTTCCCCGACTGATTTCTGGAATGGAGCAGATTTTTTTGTTTCTCCGTCTTCCACATAACGCTCTACGGGTTCTTTGGCCCACTCAACTCCACGAATTACGGCATCCCATGATGATTTGAATGTTGCATATCCAAATTTCCCACCCCAAGGATTCCCTTCAACCGGTTCTTGCGGAACGTCAAATGAATTCGTTTTGAATATTTGATTTATAACATTATTCACGGGAGTATAGCCAGTCATCATCGTATTTGTTCTTAGAATGTCACTAAATGTGAGTAAAAGATACTCTTTAGCGTCTTGGCTAAATCCTGCTTCATCAACTTCGTCAATTGATTTTAACAGCTTAGCGAGAGTGAGCAGTTGACGAGTGTTGAACATGTCAGTCCATTCAGACACTCCATGATCAAAGACAGGATTCCGTTCGGAAGTCATATGGCCCGGCGGAAGTTCCTCAGTCGGGACATACTCATGAAGATCTTCTCTGTTCTCCCATTCTTTCTCGGCTTCGGAAAACAGATCCTGATCTCTCTGTGATGCGGCCTTGTACCCTTTGTACTTCGTTTTTTCAATTCCTTGATCGTCACAGTGTGAACAATAATACTCTACCGCATAGAGATTCATCCGATACCCACCTTGTTCCTGAATGGCGTCAGTTATCGGATACTTTTGGCCACAATCCGGACAAGAATATTTGCTACGTCCGACATTCCCGTCTTTTGGATTAAAAGTATGACCAGACGCAGGAGAAACACATTCGGATTTCCAATCATCAACGACGATGACTTCATCACCTACTGGATCATACACGTAGTAACCATCTTCATCCTCATATCGACCGTTCGCAATTCGATAATCGTTGAATAGTGGAACGTCGGATCCGCAGGACGTGCAATCAAGTTCCTTTATCCAAAAGTAATAGATTGCTTCTGCATCGTTTGAACAGTGAGGACAAGGAGTTCGGTAGTATTCTTGAAGCTCGTCAGACACCTCTTGTTCGAGAAATTCAAAAGCACTTTTTAATTCATCTATATCTGCTTGGCCTGCATCTAGTTCTTTTTTAGTAACGAACCAAGCTACTGGGTTCAGATCGTTCCCTACGGTCTGGACTCCGAAACGGGATGCTTCAACGACAGATGTCCCCCCACCAGAGAAGGGGTCCAAGATTTTTTTATTTGATATTCTGACATCTTTATTGTAGAGTGGCCACAGACTATCTGCGTCCGTTATATCTACATTATTTATCATCTCGCCCACATTTTTTGAATTACCAGAAAAGTCTGTAAGGTCACTATTACCCCCCGGCTCAATTACTTCAACCTCTGTCGGATCATCTAATAATGTGTACAAAGTAATACTTCGAAAGACCGAACCCAAACGTCTGGCCCACCACTTATGCATCGCATAGATCGGTCTGTACCATTGACGTGCACCCCCATGTCCTTCTCGACCTGCGATTTCGTTCACGCGCTCGATTGGGAAGCCACGTTCAATCGGCAGTTCCGTCCGCTTGCTCGTCTGCTGTGGATCCTGACTCATTTCTGGAAATTGATTTCGACTTTCAGGCTCGTCGCCTCGTCCGGCATTCGTTCGAACATATCCTGCACCTTCGTGTAGTCCTGCTCGGACCGTAGCGTCAGACTCACCTGCGTTCGCTCGACATCAGCAGTTCCCTGTAAGGCACCGGGAACGCCCTCTCTGTCTGGCAACATAAAGGTGACATCGCCGTATTCGACTGTGCCGGTTTGATGTTCATCTCGCCACTTCTTCCGCAGCGCTGCTGCATCGTCGCCGTTGTACTCGAAGCGCCACGTGTCGGCCTCAGTATCGGCCTTCCGGAACGGATAGCCCGGCACCCAGTCCGATGCTTTATCCGACCCGGTCGTGTTGACGACGTACTCCGGCTCTTCGTCCTTGCCGATGTTCTCCAGCAAGAACGTCCGGACCATATGCTCGGTGACGCTGCTGTCGAATCGGTCCGTCACCTTGTTTACGGTGAACTGCTCGCCCGGTTCGAGACCCTCGATATACTCCAGTATCTGCTCCCCGATCCGATCCGGAACCGTCGGAACGATCTTGACCGTCGTCGGGTCACGATCACCGAGCGACTCCAGGTATCGCCCACCCGCTTCGAGGACGTAGTCGTCAACCAGGAAGTCGTTGACTGCCTCACGTGCGACAGTCTCAGTTTCGTCCGGTGGCAGGAACACGCTCTCGTCGCTACGGATCTCTCCGATTATCGTATCGAGGTTCGCGTAGCCGTCCTCGTCGATTGCTTCTTCGATTCGGTCAGAAAGGTACGACGCACCGACCACGGTTGCGTTCCCGACATCACGAAGCGTCGCATCCGACTGTGGTTTGTCGAGGATCTCGTTCCCTCGGACGATGACATACTGCTCCTCACGGTTGAGCCGACCGATGGCTCTCATGATGATGTCGTGGCTGTCCCCGTCGATCCAGACCTCGCCATCCTGTACGAGCTCCAGTTCGAAGTCCCCGATGTCGAGTGCCGTCGTTCCGCTTCCGAATCGCTGTCGGAGTTCCTGCTCGACATCGTCCACACCCCACACATCAACGTCGTCCTTGTGGACGAGTACCGTATCGAGCGAACTTCCGGAGAGGTCACTGCGGAATCCGCTCGAATCCCGCGCCAGGATAGGCTTGTCTTCTAGTGCCTCGACAGTCGCGTTCAGTATATCGTTCGCGCTTCCGGGGATCGGTAGCTCGGGATCACGCAAGAACTGTTCGTAGATGTCCTCGATCGAAATCTCGCCACGACGATCCAGTAGATCCTCGACAATCGGCCAGACGTGCGTTTCGAGATCAAGCGGATCAGCAGACGCGGAGTCAGCAATGTTGGACGCGCTCAGTTCAGGGCCATCGGTGACGAAGACATCGAGATCCATCGGGGCAGCTAGATCGAACTCGTTGAGTAGATCGTCGCCATCGAGAGCCTCGCCGTAGAGTAGCTGGAGTTCCTCTCGCAACTCGGTGATTTCCTGCTCTTTCATCTCCTCGATTGACTCGCGGATTTCCTCGTCGAGAGACTCATCCGCGAGTACCTGGCGGGCCCCCTCTATGTAGCGAGCCTTGTCAATGTAGCGTGTTCCGGACTCGATTGACTTGTCCCCTGATGGATGTACGAAAACGAGTGTGTTCCGCCACTCCCGCCCCCGTCCATCGTTCGTGATGGCCTTCTTAACCTCTTCTGGCGTCCACTGACTGTCTTTCACGACGACCTTGATCTCACGGGAGTCGGGGATGTCCCGAATGTCGTTTGTTCGGAACCCGACAGGATACGCATCTGAGCCGAAGATGTCAGTGATGAAGTCCGCAATTTCGGCTTTGGCCGCTGTCTCGGACACGTCTGTCGCAGCGTTCCGAATGAGTGCGTTCGGGTTCTGTCGGTCGCGGATTGCGTACTTCCCGTTGAGTTTGTGCAGATGCCATGCAACCCCGTGGAGTCGTTCGAGGTCGAGCACGACATCAGCCACGAGATCCCCGGTCTGATACGCCCCCATCACGATCTCCGACACATCGGCACCCTCGCCCTCGCTTGGCTTCAGCGAGTACAGAAGAATCGTGTTCAGTACCCGGCGACCGTGTGGAACGTCATCAGTATCGACACGGCTCTTAATGTCACCTGTCGCTGCGTTCAGCCGCTCGTAATTGATCTTCGCCAGCTCATCTTCGAACTCAATGGCGTCGATGTCACCGTGGGTAATCAGATCCGTCTGATCTTGCATTTCGAGGAGAACCTTCGAGAACAGGTAGATCATCCCACGCGTGTTCTGGTTTCCTTCGTCAGCGTAGTAGCGCGTTTCGAGAGCATCGAGAAGCACCGGGTGGAACGGATACAGATCGTGCATATCCGCCAGCAGATCATCGGGGAGCGTGACGTGGTCAGACTGGTCGTAGGCGTCGAAGTATCCGTTGACGATCTCGCGGGCGGCGTTCTCATCAATGTCATCAATCAGGCGGTGGCGAAGGACTTCGCGCTTGTTCACCTGGTTGTTCATGTTGACTTCGACTGCCTGCTCTCGATTCAGGATGTCGTGAACCTCGGAATCTTCGCGGAGTACGGAGACGATGGTGTATAGTTCGAGATCCGAGAGCGCGGTTGATTCGAGCAGTGACTGCAAGAACGCCTTGTTGGAGCTCTTGCGGTCGCCCTGTAACGTGTCGAACCAATCTTCGAGTTCGTCGACGAAGAACGCGACAGTCTCGTTGCCAACGGCATCCTGGATGGTTTGCATGTCCGGATACCCGCCAGATTCGAATGTCCCTGGATCGTAATCCAATGCCTCGAAGAAGGGTTCCCAGAGATACTCGTACTGTTCATTCTGCATTGCGACCGTGATCGGGATTGCGGATTCGGGAAGGGCAGATCCGAACCCCTCTACGGAATCGTCCGCCCAGTCAGCTGCGGCAGCAGGATCGTCGAAGCAGTGGTACAGAGCGACCATCTGGTGGGATTTCCCACTACCGTATGGACCATAGAGGATATGCGTACCACGTGGGTCGTCACCGGTTAGTGAGTCCCGGAGAATCGTCAGGGCCTCTCGAAGGCCCTGGGTCATCAGCGTTCTATCGAAGAAGAGTTCGGCGTCCGACTCGAACTCGTCGTCGTTATCAACGTTGTAGAGTTTTACTTGTCCGTCTATTTGTCCATCCTCTCGAAGTTCACGGCTGAGGGTAACCGTGTCATCGAGAGTTTTGGGCAAGGGCTCAGTTTCGGCCATTCTTGGATACTTAAACACTGCTTGGCATGAGACAATAAACGCTAGGGTAACCTACTTCGGACTGTTCCAGTCCGAGTATCGCATAACGTATTTGGTCGTCACCTTACTCTACAGTGGTATGACTGATTATGACCTCGTGGAAACAGAGGTCATTCACGAATCTGCGGACGAACTTCTCGATACTATAGAAGAATCTGCTAGGGGAGATCATATTCAGACCGTTCAGGCAGTTCGCTTGCAGGCCGGCCAACCGGATTCGGAACTCAGGTCGCTCAAACAGCTGGACGAGGACTCGGTCAAACTGTTGGAACATCAGGTCGATGCCGCCTATCGGGCGCTCTTTGAAATGGACGGAAAAGCGCTTCTCGCTGATGAGGTAGGTCTGGGGAAGACCATCGAGGTCGGAATGATTCTCAAGGAGATGCATTTCCGTGAGACGGATGATTCTGTTCTCATTCTCACGCCGGCTCAGTTGGCCAAGCAGTGGCAGGGAGAGCTACTGGAGAAGTTTGGCCTTGAGTACGTGTGCAACTACGATGAGGAGTTTGTTGGCTTCGACAAACACGACCACATCATTGCGAGTATAGACACGGCAAAGAGTGATCGGCATCGAGCAACGGTGCTGAACCGAGATTGGGATGTCCTTGTCCTCGATGAAGCACACTACGTCAAGAATGAGGAAACAGATCGTTACGATCTGATTGATAATCTCTCGTATCAGTACGCATTCTTCCTGACGGCAACTCCGATCCAAAATGAACTCACTGACCTGTATAATGTTGTTTCCCTGCTTCGGCCGGGATTGTTCGGGACACGCGATGTCTTTCATCACTACTTCGTCAATAGCAACCAGGAGACGCTCGTTAACCGGGACGAGTTGCAGGATCGCCTGAATAAGGTCATGATCAGGAATCGTCGCGCAGACACAGATATTGATTTCACAGAGAGAACCATCGATACCCGAACCTTCGATCCATCTCCAGAAGAGCGTGAACTCTACCAGGCGGTCTCAGATTATGTCAGAGGTGCGTATAGCGAGAACCAGGGACAGAAGCTGGTTTTGATGTTACTTCAGAAAGAGGTTGTCAGCAGCCCCGCTGCGCTGAAACACACCATCGAGAAACGGCTTGACGACCAGTCTGAACTCACTCACACGGAAGAACTGGAATCGATTCTCGATCTGATCGACAACATCGAGACAGTCACGAAACAAGAGAAGCTGCTCAGCATCGTTGAAGAAGCCCGTGAGCATGTCGAGATGGGTCGGGTTATTGTCTTTACACAGTTCAGGGCGACTCAGCGAGAAGTCCTTGATCGACTGGCTGAAGAAGGCTATACCGTCCACTCCTTCCACGGGGGTCACTCCAGCCAAGAGAAAGAACAGATTGTCGAAAACTTCGAAGAAGAGGGTGGTGTGTTGGTTTCTACAGACGCTATGTCAGAAGGAAGAAACTTACAATTTTGTAACATAATGGTGAACTACGACCTGCCGTGGAACCCGATGCGCGTGGAACAGCGCATTGGCCGTATCCATCGAATCGGGCAGAAACGGGATGTGTATATCTTCAATATGGCTTTGAAGGATACAGTCGAGGAATACGTCTTAGAACGCCTGTACCACAAAATCGACCTATTCCAGCAGACAGTAGGAGAGTTGAGTTCGATCCTGACCCGTCTAGAGGAATCGGGGACAACGTTCGAGGACGAGATATTCGAGCGGTTAGTTAACGCTGATTCCGAGATTGACCTGGAGAACGACTTCGATGCAATGGCGGTTGACCTGCAGGAGCAGCGCGACCTCGCAGAGAAACTGGAAGAGTTCAACAGCGGCGTCTTCGAGGGATTCGATCTGGGGGCTAGCGATGACTGACGCAGCTCTGTCGATTACGCAGTCGGCCGTCGAGCAGTTTGCCGAACAGTACCTGACCGTAGTTGGCTGCACTGTCGAAAAACACGGCGAACGATGGACTGTTACCACTTCAGAAGAGTCGGAAACAGAGGTTCTGGACGGGGAAATCTCACTGCTTTGCGGGGAGCCCTCGTCGGAGATAGACGAGAACGAATACGAGCTTCATCCAGAAAGTACGTTCTTCCAAGAACTGATTGCTGAGGCGAGTGAGCGGAGTCCGACTGGCAAGATCGTACTATCTTCTGAAAGTACACAAATTGAGATGCCACCGTGGATACGGGAAAGCGACGTTGACGTGATTACCGCCACGTTCACCCCCTACTATGATCGTACCGCAGTAGTTCTCCTGTATCGAATCAGCATTGAGACTGTCAGCGAGTATCAGACAGAATTACTACGCGCTGTTGCTGTTGACACGCGGTCGATGGACTCACTCCCGAAGCTCGAAGACACATTTCTCCAAACTGTGTCTTCCCCAGCATCAATCGAAAGTTCTCCAGTCAGTTTTGATCGATCTGAAGCGCTTACCCTCATTGAGCAAACTCGTGAAGTCGTGGTGGATCGGATTCAGCCGAAGATTGACGAGATACATCAAGAGGCATCTAGGGCAGCAGATGCTGAGGTCGAGGAGTATCGGCAACTGCAACAACAGCGAATTGAGGAATTAGAAGAGAAGACCACTCAACTGTCGGCACAGATCGACGACCTCAGTAAATCCATCCAGGAGAGCAACACTCAGGATGAGCGTATGCAGGCTCTTGAGAAGCGAAAAGAGCTCAA
>LKMJ01005035.1_pt1 | contig 12441 bp, 9 predicted proteins | sample 643391 | NCBI WGS metagenome assembly LKMJ01 (sample SAMN04112250, study PRJNA286221) | soda lake metagenome | biome: soda lake; feature: Kulunda Steppe; material: water; isolation source: sample PL-Br10 brine of Picturesque Lake | place: Russia: Kulunda steppe | collected 2010-07
GATATTATGTGCATATCAGCGAAACAAAGGCCAAACTTCCCCGGGGAGAAGAAGGAATTCTTTCCATACATCTGGATATAACCGAACTCAAAGAAAAAGAAGATAAATTGAGATATTTAAGCTATCACGACGGTTTAACAGACCTCTATAATCGTACCTATCTGCAAGAGGAAATGCAGCGCCTTGATACCGAAAGACAGCTGCCTATCAGCCTGATTATGTGTGATGTAAACGGGATGAAGTTAGTAAATGATACCTTTGGACATGAAAAAGGTGATGAATTATTAATTAAAGTTGCCGAAATTTTACAGGAATCTACCAGAGAGGAAGACATTGTAACCCGTTGGGCTGGCGACGAATTCGTTATTTTTCTGCCTCAGACCAGGGCAGAAATGGCCCGAAAAATAAGCAGACGGATAGAAAAGGCCTGTGAGGAAGCAGATTTCAAAGATATTCCCATAACTTTAGGTATTGGTATTGCCACCAAAGAAAATAGAGAAATAGAGCTTAAAGAAGTTTTGAGCAGAGCAGATGAAAGAATGTACAAAGATAAGCTGACCAAGGCCCGCAGTACAGAGAATAAACTGGTAAAAAACCTCCTCAACACCTTAGCGGCTAAAAGTGACGAAACTAAAGAGCATGCTGAAAGGATGACTGATTTAGCCCTGCAGCTGGGAGAAGAAATAGGATTAACTGAGGAACAGTTAAAGGATCTATCGCTGGCGACAACCCTGCATGATATAGGGAAGGCAACCATTTCAGAAGAATTATTACTCAAACCGAGCGGTTTTAATGATGAGGAATGGCAGAAAATAAAATCACATGCAGAAGGGGGTTATACCATAGCAGCGGCGGCAGAAGAATTTGCACCGGTAGCCAGAATCATATTACATCATCATGAACACTGGAATGGAGAAGGTTATCCTGAAGGGCTAAAAGGTGAGGAAATACCTCTGTTATCCAGGATAATTGCCATTGTGGATGCCTATGATGTCATGGTGGCAGGCCGACCTTATAAAGATGCCAGGAGCAAAGCAGAGGCACTGAAAGAAATTGAAAAATGTGCAGGAGAACAGTTTGACCCGGAGCTGGCTGATAAATTTGTTGAGATGATAAGAAAAAAATAACAGGAAACCGATAAAGTTTTTTCTGATAATGTTACCGGTAATATTCTTTTATTCCTTTATTCCTTTTATATTTATTGGAGTTATTGAGAATACTGCTATCTTTCAAAGAATAACAGGCGGGACATTATTTTTGGGAAAATCATTTCTGGGAGATTCATTTTACTGAGGGCGGAGGTCATAAACCGTCGGGACATTATTAGAAAGACGGACTGGATTAGAAAGACGTACTGGAATTTTCATGTTTAAACTAAATTGATTTATGATTTCTATATAATTACATTAAAGGTGATAAAAATGAAGATCGGGTCAATAGTAATCCACTGTTATGAGTTTGAAAGGATGTATAACTTCTGGCAGGAAGCCCTGCATTATGAGCAAAGAGAAGCTGCCACTGCAGACTGGGTCGTGCTGTGTGATCCGGAAGGTCAGGGTCCAAATTTATCTTTTCAGAAACGGGATAAACCTGCAGAGCACCGCAGCTGGCTGCATTTAGATTTGTATACAACCAGGCAGGAAGAGGAGGTTGAAAGATTGCTTCGGTTGGGGGCAAAAAGATATCCCTGGAGATATCCCCCCAACTCTGATTATCAGGTGCTGGAAGATCCAGACGGAAATTTATTCTGCGTGGTGCAGAAAGATGATTTAGAGGATTAAAGTTTGCCCGGGTTATTTCTTTTGATGGAGCTTACCTGCAGGAAAGGATTGGAGGGAGACAAAATGAGCAAAAAGAATAAAAAGGAAGAGAAGGATATAAGGGAAAAGAAGGATAAGAAGGATGAAAAAGTTCAGCAGAGCTTTGTCATTGAATCCTTTGCTGATCAGAAAATTTTAGAGCAGTATTCGCAGGATGCTGCTGAGATTGGTCTGTGGGAAGTGGAGAAGCTTTTAATTGAAAAATACTTTCCCAGAGAGGGCAAAATTTTAGATATCGGCTGCGGTGCGGGGCGGACAACCTTTGGTCTGGCTAAACTGGGGTATGAAGATATTATCGGTATTGATATAACCCCGGGCATGATTGAGAAGGCAAAAAATAATTCCCGAAAACTGGGAGAGGACATTTTGTTTGAAGCTGGCGATGCCTGTAATTTAAAATACCAGGATAATTATTTTGCCGGCTGCTTATTTTCCTTTAATGGTATCATGCAAATTCCTGAAAGGGGTAACAGGATACAGGCATTTAAAGAAATTCACAGGGTTTTAAGGAAAAATGGGGTATTTATCTTTTCTACCCATGTTAGAGATTCAGATCCAGAATGGAAAAGTTTCTGGGAGGAAGAGAAGGAGAGATGGGCAAAGGGTGAGCAGGATGGCTTTAATCATCAGCCATCCCGCCCCAGGTATTGATAACAGGAAAATCCATTTTCTTGAAAGATAAAATTAACATAAAATTTAAATAAATTGTGTTTAGCTTTATGTGTTTTGCTTTTACATGAAGGATTTCTAAGTAAAATGAAGAATACTAATAATACAATTTAAAAAATAGATTTGACTGATAAAAAGGGATTAGTTCAATTTCATAATTACCAGAAAAGGTAATTAATGATACATATATTATTTCGCATCATAAAAACGATGGAAATTTTTTTGCCTTTCTTAGATCCGCAAATTTGACTTAAAGCTCCTTATATAACCATCTAGCTGAAATTAATCTCAGATAGACTTCAAAAAACACCACGTTTGAGAGCATCTTTACGAAAAAACTCATATCTAAAAAATCATATCTAAAAAAAATCATATCTTAAGGAGGCTAGTTTATTGGATTTATCGCAGTACATTTTAAGAAGGCTGCTTGTGATGATTCCTGTTCTTGTGTTTGTATCAATTTTTTCTTTTTCAATAATTCATATAACTCCAGGCGACCCGGTAACAATGATGGTTAATCCCCGCCTGGGAGAGGAAGCAATAAAAGCTACTGAGGCTCGCCTGGGGCTGGATCGTTCTCTCCCCATGCAGTATTTGATGTTTTTGAATCGCATAGTCCGGGGTGATTTTGGCCGTTCTCTATACTCAAGAGAACAGGTATCCAGCATGATTTTATACCGTCTGCCCTTAACTTTAACTTTAATGTTTTTAGGCCTGGGACTGGCCTATCTTACTGCAATACCAATCGGGGTGCTGGCAGCAGTCAGAAGGGGAAGTTTAACAGATTATCTGACGATGGTTATTCCTATGATAGGGGTTGGGCTTCCTCGTTTCTGGCTGGGATTAATATTGATGCTGATTTTTTCAATAAATTTAAATTGGTTTCCGGTAGCCGGACATGGTACTGTCAGCCATATTGTGCTGCCTTCAGTTACTTTAGCAGCCACCTCTATGGCTTACGTAGCTAGAGTAATGCGTTCAAGTATGCTGGAGGTTTTACAGAAGGACTATGTTAGAACAGCTCGTTCTAAAGGGCTGCTGGAGAGGGTTGTTATTTTTAAACATGCCTTACGTAATGCTATTAATCCCGTTATTGCCCTTTTTGGGCTTGATTTTGGCTGGATTATAGGTGGGGCAGTTATGGTTGAATTTGTTTTTAACCGACCGGGGTTGGGTCGCCTAATGGTTGATTCTATTCAGATGCGAGATTATCCTGTTTTTCAGGTATTAATATTGTTTTTAACCGCTTCAGTGATTTTGGGAAATTTACTTGGCGATGTGCTGCTGGCATTATCTAATCCTAGAATAAGGCATAAATGAGGAGTCTATCATGAATAGGGGCAAATTGACTATCGGCAATCTCTTAAAAAACCGCCAGGTAACAGTGGGTGGGTCAGTTTTGATAATATTTATTATACTGGCTGTCTTAGCTCCTTATATTACTCCCTATGAGCTTTGGAGGCAGGATTATACGGCTCTGCTGGAACCCCCAAGCGAGAATCACTTTTTTGGTACAGATCAATACGGGAGAGATATTTTTACCAGGATACTTTATGGAGGACGCAGCTCCCTGCTTGCAGCTTTTGGGGCAGCTACTTTGGCTGGATTTATTGGTATTATAATGGGACTGATAGCCGGTTATACAGGGGGGAAAGTTGATCGAATTATCCAGGCTTTGATTAATATTTTCTGGTCCTTTCCCTCTTTATTGTTAGGGCTAATTTTGGTTGTGGTGTTGCAGCCGGGTATGTTTAGTATTGTGATTGCCATATCGCTTGGTTACTGGCCTCAGTATGCCCAGGTTATTCGAAGTGAGGTAATCTCCAAGCGCAGTGAGGAATTTGTTGAAGCAGCTAGGGCAATAGGAGCTAATGATATTAGAATTTTGTTTCGTCACATTATGCCCAATGTCATAGCGCCTGTTATTGTCTTGGGAAGCTTAACGATGGGGTATGCAATAATAGTTGAAGCTTCATTAAGTTTTTTAGGTCTGGGAATTCAACCCCCCATGTCCAGCTGGGGAACGATGTTGTCTGATGCCCGGGAATATTTAGGGAGAGCACCCTGGCTGTCAATTTTTCCGGGAGTTGCCATTGCCCTTACAGTTGTGGCTTTGAATTTATTGGGCGATGGACTGCGCGATATACTTGACCCCCATATTCGCAATGTTAGATAAAGTCCTTTATCTAATATAGGGAGGATTATATTAATGAGAAAGGGCTAGATAGATATGAAAGGGCTGGATTTATGAGAAAAGACTAAATTGATAAGAAAAGACTAAATTGATAAGAAAAGATTAGAATGATAAGAAAGGACTAGAAAGATGAGAAAGGGCTAGATAGATGAACAATGATCTGACGAGAGTTGAAGTAAATCTTAGCAATCTGAAAAACAATATAAAAGCCATACAGCAGGAGATTAATGATGATATTAAACTCCTCTGTGTTGTTAAAGGTAATGCTTATGGGCACGGTTTAAAACAAGCAGCTAAAACAGCAGAAGAAATGGAAGTAGCTTACCTTGGTGTCAGTGATTTTGCTGAAGCAAAAGAAATAAGAGAGGCTGATGTTACTCTTCCCGTTCTCATCATGGGACCCTCTTTGCCCGAACATTCAGAAGAGATAATTAGCCTGAATCTGGAAGCCAGTATTTCCAGTTTTAATATGGCAGACTCACTTAATCAAAAAGCAAAAAAGTTCAATCAAGCAATTAAAGTCCAGCTTAATGTGGACACTGGAATGGGAAGAAGCGGCGTTCCTTATTCAAAGGCATTTTCACTTTATAAAAAACTAAAATCTTTTTCTAATTTGCAGGTTAACGGTATTTTTTCACACCTCAGGTCAGCTCATTTACAGGGCACTCAATATTACCAGCAGACCCTGGTCCAGATAAATAAATTTAATAATCTGCTGGAAAGAATTGATAATGAAATTGGCCTGCCACCCTTATGCCATATAGCCTCTTCTTACGGCCTGCTTCATTACAAACAGGAAGTTACTGATAATTACTTTAACTTAGTGAGAGTTGGGGGAGGAATTTATGGCCATGACATAGCTCTTAATCAGGGCTTTGCTGAGGAATATAAGCCTGCTCTTTCTCTTAAATCAAAAATTTTGGAGATTAAACAGGCTGAAAAAGGTGATGAAATTGGTTATGGCGGGACCTTTACAGCTCCTGAAAAAATGACAATAGCACTCATTCCAGTTGGTTATTATCATGGCTTGAGCTATAATTTGTCAAATCGGGGAGAAGTACTAATCAAAGGTCAGCGTGCTGGTATTGTCGGGGAAATATCTATGAACCAGATAGTAGTTGATGTAACAGATATAGATGAAGCAAATATTGGTGATGAGGTTGAAGTTATTGGTTCTGTGATAAAAGCCAGTGAACATGCTAAAGCAGCTAAAACCGAGCTTTGTGAGATACTGGTTTCTCTTTCCAGAGCGCCCCATATTTTTTATTATGAAGATTAGTAAAATTCTCTAAAACTTTTACAGATTCAATGATTTTAAAAAAGACAATCAGATTTCTTGTAAGTGTGATTTAATGGCGATTTAGAAAAAACATCCTAAAAAGAAGCCTGCCCAGCCGGGAATCAAAATCTTGAAAGAAGGGGGGATAGAAAAAATCAGCCTATTACTTTAACTCCAGGTTTAGAATGGTAAGGTTATGTTAGTACGGTGTAATTTAAAAGGTGTAATTTAAAAAATGAATATCATTATTAGTCAAAATATTGAGTATTATGGCAAACTTCTATTCCAGCCAAAGTGGGGAACAAAAACTTAAGGAGGAAAAATTTTATGCAAAAAAGGAAAATTCTAATCTTATTTCTGGCTTTTATGGTTATAGCAGGGGGAATTTCTCACACTCTTCATGCTCAGGTAGAGGAAGAGGAATGGATGCGGGGAAGGGATCCTGAGAAATTTGGCGGAACTTTGATTTTGGCTCAGGATGATGAACCCCTCAATATGGACAGTCTAAGAACAACCTATGGGGCTCAAGCACATATTTTCATCAGCGAAAGTCCTTTTATGTACAGCCCTGATGGGGAACTGGGCCCGGCAGGTTGGTTAGAGGAAATAGAACAAAGCGAAGATGGGTTGAGGATAACTTTTCATTTAAAAGAAGGAGTTACATTTCATGACGGCGTCCCCCTGGATGCCGAGGCTTTTGCCTGGCTTCTTAGAGAAAGAATGCGCGATGATGAGATTTACGATTTTCCCCTGCTGAATGTTCCTGATCCCGACCATATTGTTATTATAGATGAATATACAGTTGAAATACAGCAGGAAGATATCCCCTTTCCTGAGCTGAAGCAGGTAATGGCAACGCCAAGCTGGCTGGGAGCAATGAGAACTCCCCGGGCATTAGAGCGTTATGGAGATGTCTATGGTTATGAAATGGCTTACGGTAATGGTCCGTTTCTTATGGATGAATGGGTTCGAGGAGAATACATCAGTTTTGTTCGCAATGAAGATTACTGGTGGACTCCAGATTGGGCAGCTGATTATGCTGGTCTGGAGGAGGGTGAGGATTATCAACCCGGTCCTCCTTATTTAGAAGAAGTAATTTTAGAGTATGTTCCCGAGGCCAGTACTAGAGTTTCAATGCTCAGAACCAGAGAAGTAGATGGTATTATAAATGTGCCTACACTTCATATTGAAGAGATAGAGGGCATTCCAGGTGTTGAAATATTAGAAATGCCATCTTACATTATGCGGGCAATAGAATACAATTCTACTGCAGCCCCCCTGGATGAACTAAAAGTAAGGCAGGCTTTAAATTATGCGGTAAACCGGGACGCAATTGCAGAAGTAGTTTTTTCAGGTTATGCAGAGCCTGCTCACAGCCCCTATACTTCTAAATTTTTAGAAACAGAAAACACAAAAAGAATGTATCATTTTAATCAGCAAAAAGCAGTTTCTTTACTTGAAGAAGCTGGTTGGCATATGGGAGACGACGATTTTCGGTATAAAGATGGAGAGCGTCTGTCCTTTGAATTATGGTGTCGGGATACCTCTGAGTTTAGAATGATAGTAGAAATGGTGCAGGGTATGTGGCGCGCTTTAGGTGCCGATGTTGATGCTCGTTATTTTGATGAAGCCACTGTTAGATCTAGAATAGATGAAGGAGAGCATGAAGCAGTTCTCTGGGAGCATCAATGGGTAACCAAGGGAGATATGTATAACTGGTGGTTTGCTCCGGAATACAAGTGGTATCCCCAGAAGACAGGATATGATTCAGAAGAACTGCGTAATTTAGTAGCTAAGACTTATGAGGCCTCTTCAATGGAAGAACTGGAAGACTCTGTTGATGAATTGGTAAATTATTACCTGGCTCAGGGAGTATTCAACCCGATCGTTAGGCCAATTAATTTATTTGCTATTTACGAGGATGTAGAAAATATTTATCTCAGCCATCAAGGAGGCGGCTGGTGGGGCTGGATACCAAGAATGTATGATGTTTATCTTCAGGATGTCTATGAAGGCAATAATTAATGAGGTCGTTTTAGGTAAAGGTATTCGTAATAATGGATGATGATAAAACAGACTGCTTGATTTGATGATATAAAGGTTAAACTACAAAGCCCTAGTAATGCAATTAAAAAGTTACCTGGGGTGGTCACCCCATCCCAGGTAACTAAAATTGGGGAAAGCAGATAAATCAGGCTCTTCTCCCAAAAACCTCAGGCAATGCGATAGGGCAGATCATCCTGAAGTCTTTGAATTAGTTTTGCCTGAGATAAAATATTTTTTATCTGGTGAGCAGTCAAAGCCTGACAACACCGCTCCTGTCTGAACCATAGCGTTTTACAGAATCTTTATTGCTTAAAAGATTCAAGGCAGCCTGACATCTACGATATTGAAGTGCCAGGAATCCAGGAGTATTTTTCTTGAGCTTCCCCCTTTTCCTGTTTTTTACCTGTTATTTTTTCAGGATCTCTGGGGTGAAGCCCTTTTTAGTTTGTTAAGTTTGTCGGGTGATTAAAGGCTAAAATTATGAAAAAGCCTTAGGAAAACATATTATTTCAAATAATAGTATCCTTTTAAGGAAAATAAAATCAAACAGTCCGGGAACTACCTCCAACTGACCCGGATAGTCCAATCAAATAACCAAAATCATAGATAACTCCTTTGTTATTAGTTTCGTATATTCTAACACCCGGGTTAAAAAGACTTACGATAAAAGTAATAGGGGCAATAATTCCATGCCACAATCCGGCCCAAAAACCTGCTGGCTCAGCACCTTCCTCTTTGTACTTGGAATTAGGCCCAGGGGCTGCCAGTGAATTAGCCACAGTTTCCACCTCCTCGCAGCGAGGCGTATTATTATAGATCTATTAAAACCACTCTAAAGACTTTAATTAATTTTAAGGATATTTTTCTTAAGTAAGGTTTTTGATAACAGACTCTGCCCGGGCAAATATTTGATAAACTGCAATATAAAATTGAGAATTCGGGGAACTTTTCTTCTCAGGTTCAGAAGCGTTATAGAATAATATTGTAAAAGAAATACTATAATCACTTATTCAAGAAGAGCTAAAATTTTCCTGCACTATAATCTTAATTATTAATGCTGATTATAAAGTTATTCACCTTAAATCATGCTTTTTTTATTAAAGATATAAATACTTACAGCTCAATTGACTAGAACACCAGGCTAGATAACACGACATAAGTGCCATTTAAGTGGGGCTTCCCCCGCGAGAGCTTGTAAACCATGTCTTTTTAGAAATTTCACATTTAGAAAATGCAACCCATTTTGACGTGTTAAAGGTGTTAGATTATGTAAAATGGTGTCATTATTCTCCTAGCAGGAGATTTTTTTATTTTAGGTAATATTGCGGAAAATGAATATTCAAGATACTAAATTTGGAAATCTTAAAGGAATTCGTTGATTTTTTCAGAATATTATTAGATAGAGGGTGTTTATTGAGATATTTTCTGCTGACAATAACCATGCACGTAGGTTTAATATTGCAGCAGAGGGATTTAGGCACTTTTATGAGCTTGTCTAAAATGTGCAATTATATAATTGATAATGCTATTTAATTATTTTTAAATATGAAATTTTAATAATATTGATGCATAAAATGCTTGGATTTTTAAAAAGGGGGTTTAAATGTGTTAATTTACTCAGGTGTAAAATCAGAATTTATGAAAAATATGGAACAGGACACATTGGCTAATCAAGTTGAATCTATAATATATGAAAAAATGAATAGAAAAACTTCTAAAAGTGAATATAACTCCTGGAAAAATTCAATGCAGTATATGTATAAAGTATTAAATGATGAAGGAATACCTTCAAATTCAGGAGTAGCAATAGAATATAATATACCTAACACTTCAAAAAGAATAGATTTTATTATATCTGGATTAAATCAAGAAAATGTAGGTAATACTGTAGTCATTGAATTAAAACAATGGAGTGATGTTAATATTGTTCGGGGGAGAGATGCACTTGTAGAAACTTATATAGGCAAAGCTTTAAGGAAAGTACCTCATCCTTCTTATCAGGTATGGTCATATTGTACGATGATAAAAGATTACAATACTTATGTGCAAAATGAAAATATGAAATTAAGCCCTTGTGCATATTTGCATAACTATAATATAAGCAAAAATGATGATATAATTCATTCTATTTATGATGATTATACAGAAAAGGCTCCTGTTTTTGCTGAAGGTGATATTCCAGAATTAAGAAATTTTATAAAAAGATTTATTAAAAAAGGTGATAATAAAAATGTAATATATCAAATTGAAAATGCAGAAATAAAACCTTCAAAAAGTCTAAAAAATTCACTGGTGAGTATGTTAGAAGGCAACGAAGTGTTCGTTATGATAGATAATCAAAAAGTCGTTTTTGAAGATATATTAGCTTTAGCTCAAAAATCTAAAAAGGATGGACAAAAAAGAGTTTATATAGTTAATGGTGGACCAGGAACTGGCAAATCGGTTGTTGCAGTAAATTTATTAGTTGCATTAACAAATCGTGATCATTTCTGTCAGTTTGTGTCCAAAAATAGCGCTCCTAGAAATGTATATAGTGCAAAATTAACAGGCACTAAGAAAAAGACAAATATTGATAATTTATTTAGTAGTTCTGGCAGTTATTATGATGTTCCAAAAAACAGGTTAGATACTCTTATTGTTGATGAGGCACACAGGTTAAACGAAAAGTCTGGCTTTTATTCAAATTTAGGAGAAAATCAAATAAAAGAAATTATTAATGCCGCTAATTTTAGTGTTTTTTTTATTGATGAATTTCAAAAAATACACATTAAAGATATTGGAAGTATAGAAAGGATAAACCAATGGGCAAAAAAATTTGGTGCAGAAATTTATGAAAATAAATTAAAAACACAATTTAGATGTAATGGCTCTGAAGGTTATATATCTTGGGTTGATAATGTTCTTGGGATAAGAGAAACAGCTAATTTTAATTTAGATAATATTGATTATGATTTTAGAATTTTTAATAACCCAAATAACTTAAAAAATAAAATTATTGAATTAAATCAAAAAAACCATGCAAGACTTTTAGCAGGTTATTGTTGGGAATGGCCTAAAGAAGGGAAAAATGACCCTAATTATAAAGAAATTGAAATTGATGATTTTAAAATGAGTTGGAATTTAAATGATACTGATACCTATGCCATTGACGAAGGTTCGGTTTATCAAGTTGGTTGTATTCATACAGCACAAGGATTAGAATTTGATTATGTGGGAGTTATCATTGGAGAAGACATGAGATTTAAAGATGGTCAAATTGTTACTGATTATAACAAAAGATATACATATGATAGTTCTATAAGAGGTATAAAAAAAATGGCTAAATCAAATCCAGAGGAAGCAAGCAAATTAGCTGATGAAATAATTAAAAACACTTATAGAACCTTGATGACTAGAGGGAAAAAAGGTTGTTATATTTATTGTGTCAGTGAAAAATTGAGAGATTATTTTAAAAGAATGATGTAATACAAAGGGGTTAAAACATATGAGTGATAGTAGAACGATTGATCATCTTGAAAATGTTGTTAAAGAATTTTGCGAAATTCGGGACTGGAACCAGTATCATAATCCAAAAGATTTGGCTATTGGAATCTCAACAGAGGCAAATGAATTATTGGAATTGTTTAGATTTAAGACTGATAATGAGATTGATACAATCATGAAAAATTCAGATAAAATGGAAGACATAGAGAATGAATTAGCTGATATTTTCTTTTTTATTTTACGTTTTGCCCAATTAAACAAAATTGATTTAGAAACTGTTTTAAAAAGAAAATTAAAGTTAAATAATGAAAAATACCCTGCTAAATTATCTAAAGGAAGCAATAAAAAATACAATGAATTGTAGAAATCAATAATTAAATGCTTAAAACTGTGATTCCTAATAGTCAAGTCCATAAAAGTATACGAATTTTTTGGCTATAAAATCAAACCTATTAGACAGAGAAGTTTTTAGATGTTTGGAAGGGTTGAAAAACCGAAGTATTAATCCATAACGAATTATTTTAAGATGAAAGATTTTTTCTCATCATGTTCGATTTTAGTATTTGTTGGTACTTATATATAATTGCGATTTGAATATTTGACTTGTTTTATTTTCTTAATTATAAAGACTAAATCGAGTTACTGAAGGGAGTGTAGCAAACAATATTTGATAAAGAATTAAATGACTTAAAAATAGCAGACTTAAAAAAGATTAGCAATGTTCCTGAATCAAATAATGTTGAATACAAAAAAGATATTATTAGTGATAATAAATTGCTGAAAGAGATCTGTGGTTTAGCTAATAATCAAGGTGGTTATCTAATATTTGGGATTAAAGAGACAGATGATGAGCCCCCAGTTCCAAAGAGTTTTCCGGGAATAGATAGTGAATATGATCTTTTAAGGATTGAACAGGTTATTAACTCAAATATATCCCCTCCTCTTCTTAC
>LKMJ01005039.1_pt1 | contig 12439 bp, 14 predicted proteins | sample 643391 | NCBI WGS metagenome assembly LKMJ01 (sample SAMN04112250, study PRJNA286221) | soda lake metagenome | biome: soda lake; feature: Kulunda Steppe; material: water; isolation source: sample PL-Br10 brine of Picturesque Lake | place: Russia: Kulunda steppe | collected 2010-07
CAGGTCCTACAGCCCCAACCAGTGGGTCCCAGGGAAAACTAAGGAGAATCTCCTAGACTACTTTTTCGAGCTGAGAAGGCCTGTCTTGTTTTCAGGAGCTCTAGTGGGCTGTACAAAAAGAGTGACCAAAAAGAGTATTTAGGGCACCTTGCTTGCCGGCGGCGCTTTCCTGCTAGGCAGCCAGGCAGGGCTTCGCTTTTCAGCTTTTGTTAGGGCGCCTTGGAAACACTTAATTGTTTGTTTGGCTTAAGCAAAGCTGCCCTCGTTCGGCAGGTTCAGCTATGTAACCTAACCTAACCTATGCAGTTTTCCTTCCCTTATTGGGGTTGCCTTTCTTGGGTAAGATCAGTACGCAAGGGTCAGCTACATCTCCCTATGAATACATGTATGCAGAATAGACAGCCTCTCATCAAAATTGAAGTCAGCTGATCTCCCTTGTTTAGCAGTACAGGCAAAGCTGTGTACTCCTCTTGACTTATAACACAGTTCATTAAGACGTCATGAATCAATTACAAGCTGGCAATGACGAGTCAATTATCAACTCAATGACAAGGCTGGCAGTCACGTGAACTTTCCAAGCCATGATGCACATCGAGTATAGCTGTGTTGCAGTTTAATCCCCCAGAGCTCTGACACACTCACGGGCTGTGAACACACCATCCATCTAGCTATGCTAGTGGTCCTGGATCATGACACTAAGGAGCAGCTGAGTTCAAGTGTCAGGGTGGCACATTGCAGGGGGAGTAAGTTGCTTGTGACTTACACCAGCAAATTCCACCATGTGGCGGTTGCTGCCTAAGCTAAGGTTAAGCAGGTCAGCAAAGACATTTGTTATACGGACTCTGCATCCCAGATGTACTGGAATTCAGTAAGTAAAGCCAGATGGTCTGAGCTATACTGCGCATTTGGAAGTTGCTCATCAGGCTTGGTGAAGACGTCTTGGTCTGCTGGGAGCTCCAGCACAGCCGTGGCCTGCATTGGGGCAGACACATGGAGACTCTCAGCCATTTCTTGAAATTAGGCGAGCCAGGCAATGCTACATATCAAGGCTAATGCTAAACAAACATATTCTTGAGCATGTTCTTCATCAGATCTGTCTCTAGGAGGAGGACCGGGGGGGGGGGTATCAACCCTTAGGCACTGAATGTGTCGAGGAGTGCTGAGTGTTGCAAACGCGTAACTCTATCAGCATCCTCTCCCGGTCAATCCATAATAATAAGGGATTGTTCACTGTGTCTCCCAAACCTGTTCTGCCTCATCAGGTGTTGCACCTACACAGGAGCTGGGCCTGGGGGTCATTGATATATGGCTCACGGTGCCGCAATTGATAGTCTAGGTTCCTTCAAAGTCCCAGGGTTGGGTCATGCGCCCATTTGACAAGACCAATGCGCGTACGTAACCCTAACCCTAAGCACGTATTCAGTATCAATTAGTCCGCATTAACTTTGAGGGTAGAGGTACGGGGGGGGAAGGGGGGCCCTGTGGGCACAACTGCCCCTCAACCTTACTATTACCACCCCGATGCATTCTTACACATACATGTACATTGAAAGAGCCCAAAAAGGGGGAAAGAAGTGGGGCCATGTCAAGATCATTGAGCCGGAAGACGAGACACACAAGCATAAGTATTGCAAGTTTGTAGCTGGTGCTTCCTGCATCAGAAAGCACTTCTTGCACATTTATCCAGCTTGTGGGGAAGTTAAGTGCACAGGAGCTGAAGCACTCCTGCAGCCTGTCTTGGATGAGATGAGAGCCCAGGCCTATCAATGCTGAGAGCAAGGCAGAAGCAGCAGTGCAGCGCCAGCTTGACAGAAATAAAGCTGTAATTGCGAGCGACACCTTGTCACCGCCTAGGAGAGCAGGGGAGTGTTTCGCATCAAAAGCATCGGGGTATTTCAATACGCAGATTCTAGATACATTTTACAGTGCTAAAGATACAAAGAAAACAAACAGTTCAACCCAACAAGCCCAAACTTATTCCGAGTCATTAGACAAGCAGGCACACACTAAGGACCTAGACTTGCCTGCAGCAGACCCATTAAAAATTCCGGATACTAGATATGCATCTACTTGATCACAAAAAATCACACTGCTCAATGAATTTCAAATCATGTCATGCAAATTTCGGTGTTACTGGTGCATTCGGTGCCTTGGGAGCATTGGGCGTGGTCAACGCCTCATATTTGTCCGTTTCCTTGCAAAAATGACCTTTTTTGTAAGGACCCTGCCAAGTCCCCAGACCACTGGTTCAATCACTGTTGTGCATCTTTGCTCATGCGATTCCTTTATCTTGTTAAGTCCAACACAATGACATAAAAAATTTAAAAAGTATCAAGGGGTTGCGAGGCCTCTGGTTTTAGCCCATATTTGCAAAGGTTCTCCCCAACTTAAATCTGAGCGACACTTGCTGCTGCTTGTCCCATTCAACTGCCTTCTCTGCCTCTGTTGCTGCTCTGCCTCAAAAAAGTGAAAGCGCAAGCTCATATGCTGATGGCTGGGCAGTCTCAAGGGCAGCAGCTGTACCCACACCACAGGGTTTTCTTTAATGAAGCAGGCCTCTCCAGCCTAGGCCTATCCACAGTCCTGGGTGGAGCAGCAGGGGGTCTGGCTGCGATTGCAGCAGCGAGCACCCTCTCATGCTCAGCAACTCTCTGAGCCAGGGTGGGCTCCTGGCAAATATGTAGCTCCCCAGGCTACCTGTCGCCCTCTGAGCACTTCTGCTTTGTACAATACACATCGAAAGGTGTCCTTCACCCATTTGGGGCGTGGAAGTCCAAGGGGGGGGTCTGGGCAGGGCAGAGGGGAAACTACCAAGCCTTGTTGACCCTTAACAAGTTTATTCATTTTACTCATGGCCGGTTGGGAGAGAATGCTGAAATTAATCACTTACTCGCAAGATCCCTAGGGTTAAAGTAAAGAGCACAACGGACAGGCGAAGTATGATCAGGGGCCGGCGTATAGCACTATATGGACAAATCTAAGTGGTAATTAATGCTACTTAGCAATACTACACTATAATGCGCAATATTCCAGGGCACAATATTTGCCAGATTTCACCACCTAGCCCGAATTTCGTCATTTAACTTACATGACGAATACACCCCTCTTGCAAAGTTAGACAGAAAAAAATATTCATTTGTTTGTGTTTTATGGCGCCGTGGGCTCCAATATAGCTCTTGATTTGGTGCACATATGCTACCAGTAAGGGCCAGGTGCCTCATACACACTATCCTCTCTGCACCCCAACACCCCTATTTTGACAGCTGTCTACCTAGATGGGTAACCCACACTCATTACTGGCATGAGTGCATGTGCTACAGGTTGTTTGGGCCTTGTGCTTGTGAACATAGCACAGCCGCACCAGCGTGTGAAAGCATGCGGACGTACTACGGGTGCATGCATGTGCACAAGCGTCCTTGTGTGCAGGCATACCAATGTAGCTTGTGCGTTGTGTTGCTATGCTATTATGTATTGGTTTTTCAATGATATTATTGATGATTAGTGAGGCAAAGGATTGCTCCTCTGAGGGAGAGAAGAAGAGAGCTGCGCCAGTGGAGTTGCGCCACCCATGATACCATGCCCAGGCTGGACTTAGCTGCTCCTGGCGCTGCTTGCACCCAATCCTTAGGCTTGAGCTCCAGCTACTGTATCTAGTCAAGGCTTTGTGCGCTGCTTGCCCAACTCGTTCACCACAGCAGCAGACATGACTAAGTTGGCACACATCAGAGCCACCGGGGCACCCCGGCCAGAAGCAGGTGCCATGTCCATACACAACATTGATGTAACCTGATTCATAGTATTAATTCAAGCCAACCTGTCATTCGAGTGGAGCCCTAAACGGGCAAGTCAGCAGGGCACCATTTTTGATGTAATGTACTGAAAATTGTTAAGCGCCATGAACTATATAGCGCTGTAAGCCAACGCTGACCCCTAAAGATGATTATGTTTGACACAAAACTAAGGTTTTCCTTGCAAATGACGTGCAGTGTACTTGGGGGGCCAACCAGATCCCCATCATGAGTTGTTGGGCCCCTCAAAGCCTTGAGGTTGACTCCTAAAACAGCAGACATCTCAGATTTCATAGATGTTTTCCAACTCTGTTTAAAGTGAGTGGGTGACAAAAGTTCAATCAGAATCCCCGGGGAGAAGAAGGGACAACTGATGAAGCAAAGTCGAACGGGAGCGACTATGGTGTATTGTTTGTTTATGTATTATGCATAAAACTTTTCATGCATTTACAACCCATTTGTCAACAACTTTTCAGTTAAGTGATTATTCATTCTATATTGTTTGTTTGTAGGCCAGGGAATAGGTTTTAATGTAAATGTGCAATGCTCCATCCCTGGTTTTAAATTGTAAGGGTTAGTTTTGGCCTTGCCCATGATTTCAGTTTAAACCCAAAAGAATAGCATTTTTTCTGGGGAGAGGGCTGCTGCTGTTGCTGTTGCCCAATGTCTACCACAGTGAAACACAGGGAATTGAGGCACAGAAGAAGCTTGTATGGCTCAACACATATCTGCCTCCCCTGAGAATTGAATTTCACTTTGTTGTTCAAGAATGAGAGTGAAAAATTTTGTATCGTTTCAACAATATTTTTCATACAGAAACATGTCGAACATGCAGTACTACCCACACGCCCCCACCAGCAGCCCACCCCTTCACAAGTCAAATTGTCCTACTTGAGCACGCACTTGGTTCTTCCTTCTTACGATTTTTGCACAGTCTCCGTGGTTGTCCCCTTAACAGGACCCCCCCAACGTGGCCGATTTGCATTTCTGCCCACACGCTCGCCCTATTGCCAGCTCCAAGCGTGCACATAAAGTACACAAATCATAAAAAAGTCAGGCTTTGTGAAACATGTGAGGTGGGGGTACAGTGTGCGTTCCGACGGCCATCCTGGGACCATTTGCACCATTTTGCCAGAAAAATGGCATTCTTCAACTAGCTCATTTCCTTCCGGTTTCCAGAACTGATGCTGCACTCGGATGGTAATTAAATGTTGCAAAGTCGGATTTGGGGGTTGGAAGCAGAGTTGTGCAAATACGGCATAAATCAGAAATGGCACCGTAAATTACGGTGCGTAATTGACGTTGACGTCATATAACCGTCAAGTACAGTGAAATTCATACTGACGGCGGGAAATCGTAAGTAACGGTGCTGTGTCAGGAACTCCGTGGCTCAGAGGCCAGCGAGCTCAAGAAGCGCGCTCACCGCCCCTACTCCTCACAAACAAAATTGTAAAGCAACATGCCCTCCGACAATCAAGCTTAGAGGGTCGTGTGGACCTGGGTAATCGAGCTTGGCCTGGCCTGGCCAGCTGCTGCAAGCACCACCTCCACAGGCCTGGTAGTGGGTGGGCAGAGGAGGAGGGTTGGCAGGAAGGTCAAGAGCAGCTGGGTAAAGGCAGAGTTTGAGAGGAAGGAGACGCAGCAGGATGGCAAGACAACTGTGGAGTACAACTGCGCATGCCTGCACTGCCAGAGGACGCTCATGAGTGTTCACTGGGCTGAATGCAATGCGGCTCAAGAACCACCTGCTCAATCCTGGCACCTGTAAGTTCCTGTACAGCCCCTCTGCACAACAGGTGGCAAAGCAGGTGCCTGAGTTGATCATGATGACAGCGCCAGGAGTTTGCAGCATGCATGACTGGCCAGTCCATGGAGACGTATGTCGACAGTCCAGCTGGACTGCAGCATCCGGATGCTGCAGAGCCACTTGCAGAGAGGGTTGCAGCAGTGCACATAGATGTGGAGCAGATGCAAGTGGATGAAGGGGGGGAATGAACAGCAGGGCGGTGCACAGCGGGAGGGAGACAAAGAGTGGGAGGGGTGAGCTCACCTTGAGGAGTGGGAGGGGAATTTGAATTTCAGAGGAGACCTTTGGAAACAGTTGGATGGAGCAAAGGAGACAAAATATGTCTCAGTTTGCTGCCGAACTGTGCTCTTAAATTGCCTATCTGTAATTCTGACGGTTTTGCACCGTAAATATCCGGAAACCTGGCCGTCTGACGTCAAAAATTAAAATCACCATAAATTACGCCTGCAACTCAATTTATGACGTCAAAACCGTAAATTACGCCGTACCGTCAAATGATGATTGACGGCGTCAGTAGTAAAGTGCACAACTCTGGTTGGGATGTGTGTTCCATGGGTGACCCTGTCACGTGTGGATGTGGGTGCCAAACCAGGAAATGCGATACCTCCACAACACATGCATGCTTCCAAGCCAGACTAAGACTGAGGCTTGTGGGGAATCATGCATAAACAAAATGATTTTACATGGAGCTGAATGAGGGTGTGGGTGGGAAGCGGTGGCCCAAATGTTTGTTCACATCTGCCTTTGCTGAATGCACAGCCCAGCGGCAGAGATTACCACGCCCAAAATCACACAGGAGATGCGGGGCAATTTTACACACGCGCAGGCATGCCAGGGTTTGAATTTGGGGCTGCGTGCATGAAATGGTGTGCCCTGTTACAGGTTCACATCCTGTCTTTCCAAAGTTCCCTTCCATCAACCTCACCAATTTTGACTCAAAGGGCACCATTGGAACCAGAAAATTCAAGCTATCCAAGTGTGCTCAGGTTGGGAAACGGTGAGGTGGGTACAAAGTTATGCCTTGCGGACCCTATCTGGCCACCTTCGCCTCAACAAGGGGTGGCCCGATGGTGGGGATGGCCTTGTCCTGAAAAGTCAACCAAGGAGGCATAGATTCTCTGCTGCATCTGGCAATGCCAAGCAGAGGGGGAAGGGGCTCATGCGTGAGCTGGGCTGGACCTGGGCGGATTCAGAATACTAGCTGCCCCCTTGCACATGTACCTCCAAATCTGGCACTCTCTATCCTCAAAAATGCTGCACTCTTAAAGCAAACATAACATGCAGTGTCATTCTAGGGAAAGAAAAGTAAGGGAGGCCAGAGAAGGGCAAAATGGCCTGCAGGCAGATAAAAGAGGCCAATTGGCCTGTTTTTCCTAATAAGATTCATGATTGCCCAATGCGTGCATATGCTTGGCTGGATGTGCAGCATGGGCGTGGCATTAACAAAAATGTGTATTCGCTGAGTGTCTAGCGGGGTCATTCAACCAGACTGTCATCAGGCTTTTCTACCTTTCTCCCAAGTAGCTGCTTTGTTCCAATGACCATAACCTATGTGGCTCAGCAGAGTGAAAACATGAACATCTGTCAGCGAGCGATCTGACTGAGGGATCAGCTCAGCCAAGCCTGTCTTGCCCCGGATGGCTGGAGTACCTTAAACTGCGTTTCGAATGCTGCTCAACAATTCTGCATGCCCACTTTGCCAAGGAGAGGCCTCCCAAGGGCAGACCCGGGGGGAGGGGGGAGCATCCAGCCAAAATGTCACCTTCCTGGATGGTACTTCTGGCCCATACTGATACCCTGGCGCCATACAGAAATCCATGGACATAGCATTTATGGAGTTCCGCGGGTCAGGCGAGAGTGGCTGGCGGGGACACATTCTACCTTACCAAGGATTCAATAAAAATACCAAGACACAGATCTACGCACCTTTAGTGAGTGGCTAGTGTACAATATGTAGTCCAAGGTGCCCTTGAAGTCAGGCGTAGCATTGGTGAACAGAGGCTCGTGCAGCTTGGGATCCAAGCGCTGCTTTTGCTTTTGCAACCGCGAGTCAACTGAGCCATTGGCCTCATGCATGGAGGCGTAGGCACTCAGCAGGGGAAGCTGCATGTGCATGGCGTGGGTGCGCATGCGTGTGTGTGCGCGTGCGTGCGTGCGCGTGCATGCGTGTGTATGTATGTGTGTGCGTGTGCGTGCGTGTGCAAATGTGCGTGTACATACTTGTTTACACATGTGTGCATGTACGTGTATGTTTGCCCGCAGTTATCCATGGCATACTTCCAGTAAACTATCAGCTCTCCGTCCGTAAGGGCTTCTCCTTGATGCCCCCGCCCATCACCTTGTCTGCTCTGAACCTAGCATACATCTTAAAGATCAATACATACATCTCATGTGCAAAAACCACTTACAGAGTGCATGAGCTTCTGGTCCTTTAAAAAGCCTAGGGGATCGATCTGTTGCTGCACGGGTAAGAAGTAGGCGCAGGGACGACAACTGAGTTAAATTAGGTATGAAATCGGAAACTGAAAATGAGGTGATGGCCGCAGAGCAACTGGTGACACTAGGTATACAAATGGCAGTAACACATGCCATTATACAACTGGCAAGTAACTGATAAGTATCATGGAGCTGCTGAGCCGCTCTCTTGAATTTTAGAGAGGTGAGCCTTGCAATTACACATGGGCAGCGAGCCACCGATGGTGCCCTTTGTCACTCTGAGAAAGGTTTTCCTCGAAACATACACTTGTCTTCCATGACAATATTTGCACAACTGGTGTAACCAATACAAAGCGTTCTCTAGCCACATACCACTGCGGCTGGTTCCACCTTCCCTCTGACCAGCAGCATGTGGGCTGGGCTGCCAGGCGTAGAGTTGAAGTCACCAGCGACAAGCATTGGAATGTCAGCGCTGCATGTGGCAAGGCAAAGTATTCCTGAGATTGGGCATGATCAGGTGTTACAATTCTAACACCACAAACACGAGCTCAGGCATGGGCACGCAGACAACCCAACTGCACACTAGCAAGAAAATAAAAGCGTCAAGCAAAGATGCACAAGCTTGTCAACCTGAAAGGACTAAACACCAAACGAGCACAAATGCTCTCTTGGGTTCAATGTGAATGTTTGCTGCTTAACTTGGCTGCAGACCAGACCATACAAGCCTGTGACATCAAGTCAGATCATCCCCACGACATCAATCTTACCTTACCCAGCAATTCTGCTAAATATCAGCGCCACTATCAACATTTGAGATTGCTGCACGGTCAGGACGACCAACTTGCCTCCTAGCTTGTCATCTAAGATTCTTTAAAAAATACCGGGTTCAGATAATTTCTAATGTATACAGTTGCCTCAACCTCAGGGTTGTGTCATACTGACTAATAATTTTAAAATGTAACAACTTTTCCATGCAACTGATCCATGCAACTATTCAATGTGAATCCAACCTTGCAAACCAGCTTGTCGCCTTATGTTCAATCTTGGGAGTAAGATTGTATAGTTTATGAAGGACCTATCTGCATTATGTGACACAATTAAATTTGCCTGCCTATAAATCACCTCCCTTCAAGTCATGCTTAGGACATGTGCCAATACAGCATAAAGAGCTACATGAAGCAATTCTGTAGCGCTACATAGCGATGTATAGCAATACATATTTTCTGCTATACTTCAGCTGCTATGTCTGCCATAACTCCACCTTGCACTTAAAATTTTGGCACCATAAATGGAAGGGAGGTTCAACACCCTGTATGATGCCCACATGCAGAAACTCAAAGTTAAGTTCAGTTAGGGCTGGGCGCTCCTGGCTACCAGATACAGCGCTTGATCTGGCACTCCAGGTACAGCACTATATCTGGCACGATGGAAAATTCCTTCTCATGTACAGGCACATGCCTTGTTACCCCTGGGCCCCTCATTCCTCAACATCCTTAACACCTGGGACAGCTCTGGATATCCCCTCAAAATACTGCCCAAAAAACCAAGTAATGGGTGAGCCCTTCAGGTCAGGTGCATTGTGATCTGATGAGCACGCTTGTGTTCCAAGGCACTCTTGAGCAGTCCACTCTCTAAGTGCTGATTGCTGCCCAATGCTGACAGCCCTTCTCTCCCGTATGCTTTACAAAACCTTCAACTGGTGCTGGTACTGATGCTGGCGCTGCCACTGCTCGCTGCATGGCTACTTTCATGGACCTGCTTAAACGACACAACTCACTTGTCACGCACAGGGCACTAAAGCTTGATGAAGAGGACCTCCTCCTTGATGATGTGTTATGTCCATGGGACAATTGTACTGCTTGTTCTTGCGGAGCTCATTTAGAAGGACTTGATGTGCTGCTTCTTGGCCACTGGCTTCCTCCTCCACCTTGTTCTCCTTCTCTTCCTTGGCATGCTTTCAAGGTATCCCCATTTTAATTCGATCATACCACTTCCTAAGGGGACCTGCTGCCATCCTCTTCAAGAGGTCTTGCAATCCCCGGACATGGGGCTGCATGACATCCATCCCCAGTTGAATACATGGCTCGCCCCAATAATGATGCCTGGCAAATTCAAATTATCCATCTCGGGGGCAAATTTTTGAGTGATTCTCTTTTTGGCACGCGCTATAAACAAATGCCGATGCCAACAGCCAGAACAGTGTGATTACCATACCTGGCAGCAATCTTCTCCAGCCCTTTTAGGAGTGTGTGCACTTGCCAGAGCTTAACATCGTTCAGCTCTGGATTGGCATGAATGTGCGTGTTGGCGACACAGATGAGTGTGCGCCTTCCACCCTTTTCAGGTGGACCTGGCTCAATGGCTTCGAGCACCGCAATAAGGGCCACATTATCCTGCAAAGAAAGGGCATTCAAATGTTCCTCATTGTGCATGCATATGCACGCGCATGTGCTTGTGCGTATGTGTGTGCATGTGTGCATGTGTGCGTGTGCGCGTGCGTGTGTCAGAAGGGGGAGGATAGGTTGGTGTAGGCGTTGATGCACGGTGGTAGGCACAACTGTTGACATGTTTGTGTACGTGCGTGCATGAAGCCATGCATGTTTATGACTGCGTACTGACGTGAAAGCACATGTGCATGTCTTGATACGTGCATGTATGCTGTGGCGCACAAACAACCCACACTCGCGCACACGCACACGCACACATACAGACGCAAGCATGCCACCGACAAAACAAAAGCAAAGGATGAGAAGCAAGGGGAGAGAAAATGAAAGAGAGATGAGCGCGAAGAATATGAAGGGCGCAGGGGTCACTAACTCACAACCTGAGAGAAAAGACTCTGTTTAGTTTTAGGTCCTGTATCCCAACTCATTGTTTGTTTGTCTTATGGACGGATAAAGCCCAAATGGGCTGGGAAAATAGACCAAGAAAAGCAGACAATTTGTGCAGCAATTCTGCTCACCCATGCTTCTTTGTTTACAGCCTGGCTTGTCTGAACACGCATGAACAGCCTGTACTTCACATCCAGAGCATTGCATACCTTAAGGAGCCTGTTCAGGGCTTGACTTTTCTGGGAAGGGATGGTAAAGGACTCCGCCAAAGACAATGCTGCCTTGTTAAACTCCACTTCATACCTGGAGCCGTACCAAGACGTTGAAAATCCACATGCTGAAACACAACCTTGACTTCAAGACAGAGTCAGTTAGTTTTTGTGGACATTGAACCAGTCTGGTCTGCACATTAATGTGTGCGTCTCAAGACAACTAAGAGCACAAAACATGGATAGCTTGAGAATGGGAGATGGAAGTCACATCCCAACTGAATCAAAAACCTACTTCTTGACCAGCTGGAAACGGTCACGGCGAAAGAAGGTGGCACAGCCGTCGATGGCGTACTTGTTGTCTGTGTATATCTCAGATGTCTTCTTCTTGTATTGAGCTGTGTAGCCTGCCTTTTGCAGCTGTGGTAGCCAGAAGTCTAAATAGTGGTCGCTTTGCACTTCTTGTAAGCACAGGATGTCAGGCTTGTACGCGAGCATTTCCCGGAGCAGATTGCGTCTGCGGTAGTTCCAGTGTAAAGACCATGCGGGGCAGTGCTTTGCAAAGTCGGCCTGCAATACAAGACAGGAACAGGAAGCACAGGATTGAATTGCATCCACATTGACGTACTATCAGCGCCTTACGCCTGTAGTGCTCATGCGCATGCACATGGTGCTTCAGATACAGTGAAATGTTGGGTGATCATGTTAGTCAATGCAACCAGTTAATTCCAACAGCACTTTCCATGATGCCCTCAAAATGGATCAGCAGTGAGTGCCTGGAGGAAACAAGTGCTAGAGCGCTTTTGCCTTGATTGCTGCCCAAAATTGGTTAGGGTTAAGGGCTGCTATGATTCATCGTCCTTTGGGTACTGCGTCCTTCTGATGGATACAAAACCAGTATAGACCAGTGCACTGAATATAATAATAAGGGTGAGTGCATAGGGAGGGGGATGAGCCAGAGAGGTATCATCCAAACTTTGAATGTGGAATCCGACAGATGCTCACATGTTTAGTATCTGCAATATTAAGATTAAGAATGTGAGGAAGCATAAACTTCTGTAGATTTCACAGCGTATACTGCCAAAAGAAATAGAGCCAACCATTTGGTCGAAAATTGTGGAGGCCTGAGTCAAGGCAACAGAGACCACATGCCAGACCCCCTTGCCTTGCTTCCTTAAGGCCAAAGCATGAGGAGGAAGCATCCGGGCTCTTGACCTCAACCAAAGGGACACTACTCAGACACACCAACAATGCAATACTGTATACATGTCAGCAGTTTTCCATTGGTGAGTAGCCTGCCTGAAGAAGGGGTGTGGCCAAGTTCCCATAAATGTGGTTGTCCCGACAAACGCGCCCCCCCCCCCCCCC
>LKMJ01005040.1_pt1 | contig 12438 bp, 17 predicted proteins | sample 643391 | NCBI WGS metagenome assembly LKMJ01 (sample SAMN04112250, study PRJNA286221) | soda lake metagenome | biome: soda lake; feature: Kulunda Steppe; material: water; isolation source: sample PL-Br10 brine of Picturesque Lake | place: Russia: Kulunda steppe | collected 2010-07
AACGCGCATGGCGTGTGCTCTTCCCAGCACTGGCAGGCGTCTTAGCCTCTGATCGCGCTTGCATCCATCTAATGAGCAAGATTTGAAATTGCCATACGCCAGGAAGTCTGAGCAGCCGCCTTCTTCTCCCTGGGGATGGACGCTTTTTTTTTTGGCATAAGTGCCGCGCGCAGACCATCCCACGCAGCTCCTCACCATTGGGCCGCCTCCCATCGGTCCAGCCCTGCTGTCAGGTCCACTGGCCCACCCCAGCACCCACCACTCTGCGTGCTGCCAGCAGAGTGGTGACACAGACAGCACGGTGGTGACACAGACAGCGCAGTAGTGATACTACTAGAGTGGCCTCGGACTCTCCACTGGCGTCGGCGTCCATGCATACGCTGGCGTATGTGCATACCCCCCCTGCATCACCCGCTCCCCCCCCCTGCATCACGCGCCCCCTCACCCTGTGCGCCCCTGCCTGACGCTGGCGCAGGTCACATGGATCTCTTGAGTGGCGGGGGCCTCACGCCTGGGCTGCCCTTTGAGGGCGCCAACCCCTTTGAGGTGGGTGCCGGCCATGGTCGGTGTGCTGTGCGTGATCCGCCTGATCCGCAGGGTATGTGTGGGTGTGGGGTGGGCTGCGGCCTGTATGCAGCCCAGCGCTGCAAGGGGCAAGCCAATGCCGCTCTGTGTGCTGCTGCTGCTGCTGCTGCTGCTGCTGCTGCTGCTGCTGCTGCTGCTGATGGTGATGGTGATGGTGATGCTGCCGCTGCCAGGATCAAGGCATGCATGATCTGCTGACTTTGCCGCCGCCGCCGCTGCTGCTTCCTGCAGGTGGGGCCGTCTACCGCCACATGGGCACACAGCCACCTAGTCAGCGGCATGGGTCCCTTCAGCATGGATGTGAGTGCAGGCCCACATACCCTTGCCAGCAAGCTGCGCTGCACTTGGTTTGTTGGGGGGCCTGTGCCTGCTGTGTACGCATGTGTGTGAATGCAATGCGTGTGTGTGTGTGTTTGTGTGCGTGCGCGCGTGTGATGCCGGCGATGTGTGTGCACCTCATGTATGCGTCACGGGTTGCTGGAGGACAGCGGGGAATCGGATGGACCGGGCAGCATGAGCTTGCTTGTGCCCTTGAAGGGCAGTGAGCCCTGGATGCTGTTGAGTGCACAGGTTTGTCTGCCTCTTGGGGCCTGGTTGTTAGCAGCCGTAGATTGCAGGCCCTCACGGGGCTGTCAGCATGATCCCCTATAATCCTGGCCGGGGAGCTTCTGGGGCCGTCGGCTTCTGGCATCGGCTGCATGTGTTAGATGCGGGTCCCTACCCTTTTGGCGCCTCGGGGTCAACAGTACGGGGCACTGACATGAGCAGTATGGTGGCGCGCCCATGAGATGAGTAGAATGGTGGTGCGCCCATGGGCAGTATGGCGGTGCGCCCACATGGGCAGTATGGCGGTGCGCCCACACGGGCAGTATGGAAGTGCGCCCATATGGGCAGTATGGCGGTGTGCCTATATGGGCAGTATGGTGGCGCGCCCATGAGATGAGTAGAATGGTGGTGCGCCCATGGGCAGCATGGTGGTGTGCCCATATGGGCAGTATGGCGGCGCGCCCACATGGGCAGTATGGCGGTGCGCCCACATGGGCAGTATGGCGGTGCACCCACATGGGCAGTATGGCGGTGCGCCCATATGGGCTGTCTGGTGGTGCGCCTATATGGGCAGTGTGGGGGTGCGCCCACATGGGCAGTATGGTGGTGCGCCTATATGGGCAGTATGGTGGTGCGCCCACATGGGCAGTATGGTGGTGCGCCCATATGGGCAGTATGGTGTGGTGCGCCCATGAGCACCTGCCCTTCAGCTTTTCATGGCGCGGTGGGCCCCGCCTACACCTGCGTCCGTCGTGCAGACCTCCTGGGCATTTGTGCCCCAGCGTGTGCATGCAAAGCGCACTCTGTCTGTGCATGCAAAGCGCACTCTGTCTGTGCGCTGACTTGGGGAGCATATGCAGAGGGTGGCTTGGGATCGTGCCGCAGCTGCAGCAGCTCATTCGTCATCGCGCGCCCATAACCGGTCTGCGGCCTGAGGCCGTGCATTTCCGGTGCATACGCCCAGCTAGCCTTCCCCACGTGCACAGCTTGCCTCCCATTCCTTGACCACGGGCGCCAAGCTCCATCCTGGCGCCTGGCGCACCCTTAACAGCTGCACGCCTGCTCCCACCATCCATTTCACTGCAGGTGCACCAGATACTAGGGGGCGGTGCCGGCTTAGGCGACGCTGGCCTAGGCGCCGGCCTGGGCAGCAGCTTAGGTGGCGGCCTGGGGGGCAGCCTAGGCGGCGGCCTGGGCGGATTTGGGGGCGGTGGTGGCCTGAGCAGCCTGCCCGGTATGGACAGCAGCCAGCCGCTGGCGGGCTTTGACACCGCGGCATTGGCAGCGCTGGCTGGCGGTCACAGGTGTGTATGTGATGTATGTGTACATGCATGTTTGTGTGCTTGCATACATGATAGGCGCGCTAATGTGTGGTCATGCCTGTGTGCTGCACCAATGCTCGCTGACCGCTAATCCATACATGTGTATGGATTAGCCACACCTGCTGGCGGTTCCTTCCTCATGGTTGCCCTTGCCATGAGCGTGCTGGCCCCAGGGCTATTCAGGCTCCTCATCCCTGCACGACCCCAGCACGCTCATGTGCCTGCGCCCACGCATGCTGCCATGTGCCGGCGCCCACACACAATACCATGTGCCGGCACCCACGCATGGTGCAGTGCGCTGTCGCAGCTCGCGCTGCCGCCCCAAGACAACTCCACAAGCGCTAGCATGTGCTGTGCCTGACGCGCGCGTCTCTGCCCACACACTGTGCTGTGTGCGCGCGCAGCCTTCTGCCGTCGCTGGGGGTGTCCGCGGGCCTGGCGGGCCTGGCGCTGCCATACAGCAGTGCAGCCTCTCAGGTGAGGCTGCCGAGGCACGGTGGTGGTGGCGGTGAGGCCGCAGTGGGGGTGGCGTCACGCCACAGTGACTTGGCGTCAGGCCTATCATGGTAATCCATGCCCTGCGATGGCCTGTGCCTCAAGTGTGCCTGAGATGCCTCTGCCAACTGCAACGGTGAAGACGGGCCGTGCTGGCAAGTTGGGGAGGGAGGGCGGCCGAGGCCGTTGCAAGTGCCTGCATGTCCAAGCACTGCATATGTTGCGTTGCTCTGCACACCTGCAACTGAAATGCCTCATGCCTCGTAGTTGGGTTCGATTTTACTCCTCCCACCTGTCAGCGCGCACGCATGCACTCACATGGCCCCCTTCCCCCCTAACCCCCCACATGAACACACACACACCCCTGTTGGCCCATCCTCCCATGCTTCCGTAGGCGCTGCTGCACCCGCACTTGCACGCACTGACCGGCGGCCGCGCCCTCGCGCAGCAGCCCCCCAACTCGCTGCGCACCCGCCCCCGCAAGCCCACCAAGCCTGCCACGCTGCCTGGGCTTGGCGCCGGCGGCTCAGGTGCGCGTGAGTCGGGGCAGGGCAGGTGCGCAGGGGTTTGCTGTTGGGGCACATGCTGGAGCACACGCAAGGAGAGGAGTCCAGGTGGTCATGAGGCATGCGGAGCAGCCACGCAGGCAGCTTCACACAGTGGGCATGAGTTTTGGCGCTAACTAATGGACGCCTGCCTGCGCGGTCTTCATTTGCCTGCCACGCACCTTTTTTGGATGCACGCATGTGCGTGCTTGCTTGTGCTGCGCGCAAGAGGGGGGATGCAATAAGAACAAGGGTGCGCGTGCAGTGAGCGCGCATGCCACCCTCTCTCATGTGTGCGTGCACGTGTCTGTACAATAGCGGGCATGTACGCTGGCTCATGCGGATGCGCAGACAACCAAAGGCGCAACAAAGCAGCACATCGTGCATGCTCACCCCAAAAGCTCCTCACCCCAAAAAGGCCCTCTGCAGCCTGCCTGCTGCCATCCCTCTGCGGCCTGCCTGCCCCTTTTTGCAGGCACCCTCCCCCAAAGCAGCGGCCTCAACTTGCCCAGCTGGAAGGCCTTGCTGCCCAATCAGGCACCCTTGAAAGACGCGCAGCCCCCGGCAGCTGGTGCCCCAGGGTCCGCGCTGGGCGAGGGCGGCAGGGATAGCACCGGCCGGGCAGCGGACGCGGCAGTGCAGCTGCAGCGCGCACTGCGCTCGCCTGGGCTACGGCGCTGGGCGGCTGCTGAGTGGCTGTACAGGTGAGGACAGGCTGCTGAGTGGCTGTACAGGTGAGGACAGGCTGCTGAGTGGATGTACAGCTGCGTGCAGGCAGGGCAGGGGACATCGTGCTTAACTGCTGGGCGATGCCTGTGCCACATCCATGTGTGTGGAGAGCAGTGCGTGGGCAGCACATGGCAGAGGGATTGGGTGCGGCAGCAAGGAGGAGGCTTGTGCTCTCGCCCCGGCGCACCCACCCGTGCGCACCCTTCCCCCGCCCCGCCAAGTTTATCCTTGGAGCCACATGTGTCCGCATGAGTGTGAACGTGTTCAGAAGGGGGCTGATCGCGCCTTTTGTTGCATCCACAGCGTGTGTGCTTCTGTGTGCTGCCACCCGGAACACCCCTCCCTCCATGCCGCCACCTGTGTGCCCTGCAGCGCTCTGGACAGGCCATGGTTCATGCGCAATGAGCTGGCAGAGCTGGCGGCGGTGCTGCCGGCTACCAAGCTGACGCGCGCTGAGTGGGCACTGCTGCGAGGTGCGTGTGGTCAGGGCGTGGGCCACGGCTGAGATGGCTGAGAGAGCATGCTTGGCTCGAGAGTCATGTGCTTGAGGTTGTTGGTGCGGCTCATGTTGCTGCTGCTGCTGCTGCTGCTGCTGCTGCTGCTGCTGCTGCTGTTGATGATGATGATGGCAATACTGCTGTTACCATTGCTGATGATGCTAACGATGATGTCAAGGGTGCTGCTGCTGCTGCTGCTGCTGCTGATGATGATGATGATGATGGCAATGCTGACGCTGACACTGTTGCTGCTGACGGTCAAGATGATGGCAAGGGTGCTGCTGATGATGACGATGAGGAGGAGGAGGAAGAAAGTAACTCACAAATGGCATACGCACATGCACTGATGCACGCACCTACATTGTGCAGGCGCCTTTGGCCGGCCGCGCCGCTTGTCGCTGGCGTTCCTGAAGGAGGAGCGCATCAGGCTGGAGCACCACCGCCGCTCTGTGCGCGCCATTTACGCGCAGGTTAGGCGCATTTGCCGAGTGCAGGGTGTAAGGAGTGCGGGGGTGCGTCCTTGTGGGTAGGGCAGGGGGGGTGGTGTTTGAGGGGGGATTGTGAAACGCTTTAGAGTGACTGATAGGTGATAGTACTCTGGAAGGGTGCGGCCACAAGGGGCAGAGGTGTACAAAAGGGGGACCTGCAAGCCCCCTTGCCAAATGCTATCCGGGAGGGGTGGAGGGTGGGGGGTGGGGACGTATGTTTGTGTGTCTTTGTTTGCATGTGTGTGTATTGATGTTTTTATGCTGTTCCGACATGGAATTGCGTAGAATGCTGTGCTCATGGGACAATGGACTGCAAAGAATGCCATGCTACTGGGACAAAGTATGGTGCAGGGCGCCATGCTATTCAGACATGGATTGGCAAGGATGCCGTGCCGCATGCTATTCCGACATACAAAGGCGCAGGAGGCCGTACTCTCCGGATAACGTGGCCCCCAAACACTCTCCTGCCGCCGCTTTGAACAGGCAGCCTTATGCTTTGAGTCCATTTGATCGCGTGGTGGCCACACGGGAAGGGGCTTGCACTGCTCTGCTTGTGTGAGATTGGGCCCACGGGAAGGGGCACGCACTGCTCTGCCTGTGTGAGATTGGGCACACGGGAAGGGGCACGCACTGCTCTGCTTGTGTGAGGTTGGGCAAACAGGAAGGGGCACACACTGCTCTGCCTGTGTGAGATTGGGCACGCAAGCCCCAAACCTGCATCTGCTTTGCTACTCCCGGCCCGACGCTTGCTGGCCACGTCCCTGGCCATGTGCAGCCTGCCTCCTGCTGCACAGCAACTGCTGCCCTGGTGCGGTGCTGCAGTGCGGTGCTGCAGTGTGGTGCTGCAGTGTGGTGCTGCGGTGTGGTGCCGCAGTGTGTTGTTACAGTGTGGTGCCGCAGTGTGGTGCTGCAGTGCGGTGCTGCAGTGTGTTGCTGCAGTGCGGTGCTGCGGTGTGGTGCTGCAGTGTGTTGTTGCAGTGTGGTGCTGCAGTGTGTTGTTACAGTGCGGTGCTGCAGTGTGGTGCTGCAGTGTGGTGCCGCAGTGTGAAGCTGCAGTGTGGTGCTGCAGTGTGGTGCTGCAGTGTGGTGCTGCAGTGTGTTGTTGCAGTGTGTTGTTGCAGTGCGATGCTGCAGTGTAGTGCCGCAGAGTGAAGCTGCAGTGTGTTCTTGCAGTGCGGTGCTGCAGTGCGGTTCCGTAGCCCCCTTCTGAGCCGTGTGCTGCCGGCCTTACCCTGCACAGCAACTGCTGTCTTGTTGTCTCGCCACACCCCCCTTTGTGCCCCTTGTCACTGCGCACCAAGCTTGGGTCTTGTCACTGCGCACCAAGCTTGGGTCCCCTTCCCCGTGCACTGCTGTGCCACACAACGAGAGACAAAAATGCATGCCTTGTCCTCGTGAAGCCTTCTCTAGGGTCGTGCTCCCCTCCCTCCCTCTCTGCCTATTATGTGTGCCATGCTCTCTCTGCTGTGCATGCCATGCTCCCCCTCTGCTGTGTGTGCCATGCTCCTCTCCTCCTGTGCTGTGTGTGCCATGCCCTCCCTCACTCCCTCAATCAATCAATCATGGGTGACATGCCCAAGCCGACCGCCCTCTGACAGATGGGGCTGGCCCGGGGGGGGGGAGGGCGATCACCGTGCGGGCGCGCCAGTGTTGCCGTGCAGGCGCTGTGGGCCTCTGCCCCGCGCCCACCCTGTGGTGGACGCGCCGATGGTGGCCCCTCACACAGAGGGTGTGCCTGGCAGCAGCGGCTCATTCTGTGTGTGTCCTGCACACGCGCATGCACGTGCCTGCAGGTGGGCCTGGGCAACCCCCTGCCCCCCGGCGTGCCCAAGCAGCTGCGCGTGGGGCAGCGGGTCCTCGCACGCCACAAGCCCACACGACAAGTACATGACGGCACCGTGTTGACTATCCAGGTGTGCGCAGGGCGCATGCGCTGCTGCGTGCGCATGCACTCGTGAAGCTGGGCCGCGCGCATTGGACGATGCCCTGGGAGGGGCGCTTGGGCGCGTGCACGGCTGCGCTGCCTGGCACGTGACGATGCTTGACTTCATGCCCAGGTGTTTCTGACCGCTCAGAGGGCGCCTGCGCAGCACTTGCGAGCTTGAGCCTGTGCTGCGCAGGCCTGCATGCAAAGAAGCACAAGCACGCACATGCTGTGTGCGTGCGTGCGCATGCGTGTGTGTGTAGTGTGTAGTGTGTGGGTGCGTTGTGTGCGTGTGTTTTTATGTGTGCGCACGGTGCGTGCGTACATTCCTGTGCGTATTCGTGCACTCATGTGTGTCTCACGGGCCTGCAGCCAAGGACCAAGTGTGTGTGTGTGTAAGTCTGCGCACGTTGCGTGCGTGCGAGTGTTCCTGTGTGCATTTGTGCACTCATGTGTGTCTCACAGGCCTGCAGCCAAGGACCAGGTGTGCAGCCCTCCAAGGAGGATAGATTGCATGGGCCTGTGTGCGCGCCCATCCCCGCAGGGCGACCGCTACCGCGTGCAGTTCACAAAGCAGGAGCTGATGACGGCGCTGGTGGAGGATGTGTGGGTGATGCCCGTCAACCCTGCGGACAACCTGCCCGATGCGAGTGAGTGGCGCAGGCACAGCGTGCTGGGGGCTGTGCGCGGCTGTGGTTGCTGTTGGCGCCGTCAGCGACACGTGCAGCATAAATGAGTGGGCGGCGGCCGCGGCGGTGCATGGCGCCGCGTGGGCGAGTGCACATACCATGGGGGCCCCTGTGCCAAGCCGCAGGGCGCTCTTTTGGCTGCAGGCACAGCTGCGCACGGGCCCAAGCTCGCCTGCCCCACGCAGCAGCGCAGCAGCCCTCTGCACACGGTGCGGTCACAAGACCTTTGGTCGACGTTCGACATGCTTGCGCGGGCCCGCTTTCATCGCTGCGCCTGCCTCCATCAGCCCGCTTTTACTCCTGCGCCTGCCTCCATGGGCCTGCCAGTCGCTGGGTCCCATATGCGTGCACATGGCCCGTCGCTGGGCCCCTATTGCGTGCAAATGGCCCGTCGCTGGGCCCCTTTTGCGTGGACATGGCCTGTCCTTGGGCCCCTTTTGCGTGCACATGGCCCGTCGCTGGGCCCCTTTTGCGTGCACATGGCCCGTCGCTGGGCCCCTTTTGCGTGCACATGGCCCGTCGCTGGGTCTTATGCGTGCACATGGCCAGTCGCCAGGCCCACGCCGATGGCCCTGTGTGCGCCTGCTAGCTCGCGCCCCCCTCTCCGTCCATTTCCCCTGCCGCGCCCCTCTAAGCTCACTGTCACAAGCACTCAAACCCTCTCCTTCCGTTTCCTCTGCCATGCCCTTAAAGCTCGCTGACTCCAAGCACTCACGCACACATGCGCGTGTACACACCCAGCTCCTTAGAACCCATCTGATTCCCGCACACGCAACTGCGTATGCTTGCAGTGCACGCAAAGCTGGGTGCTAACGGCGCCACCAGCGCACCTACAGCGGCAAATCAGCAGCAGCAGCAGCAGCAGCAGGGGGGCCTGCTGGCCGCGCTCGCAGGCTTGGGCGGGGCCCACGAGGCCATGTCCGGCAGCATGGAGGAGGCGCTGGCCGCGTCCACGACGCAGCTCATGCGTGCGCTAGTGGCGGTGCGTGGCGGCGCAGCTGCTGCGCTTGCGCATGTGCATGCGTGTGCATGCTTTTGTGTTTGTGTGTTGTCATTGCATACATTGGGTGCATGGCGTGCGTGCGCTTGTGCGAAGGTTGAAACTAGCAGCGCATCACCTAGAGTAGTAGGTAATCAGGTGCTCTCATCCGGCGCAGGCAATGCCCAGCGCATCGGCTGAGCAGGGGGGAACCGGTGCGTGTGTTCGTGCAAAGGTTAAGCCCAGCGCATCTGCTGGGCAGAGGCTAGACGTTTAATGCATAAGTGGTGCTGCAGCAGGTCATCAAGTGTTGTGTGCAGCACTGTTTGGTGCGCGTGTCCTGTGGACCCCTAAGGTCCACACCCACACCTCCGCCCGTGCATTTGTAGGATGCCTGGCAACCGTACGCACGCCCCGTATGCTGTGGTCGACTCGCATGCGAATCAGCAAACGTGCTGCGCATGTGCACTACCTCGGGCAACACTGTCCATCTGCTGTGTGTGCGCCCGCAGAACACCACTGGTGCTGGCGGGCCTGCAGCTCATGCAAGCCAGGGCGATTTTGCAGCGGGGCTGCCCAAAACGCTCCACGCGCTGAGCGGCATGGACCCCAGCCAGCTCGCTTCCATGCTGCAGCAGCAGCTGCAGCAGCTGCAGCAGCAGCAGCAGCAGGCGCTGCCGCCCGAGACGGAGACAATCGCGCGGCAGCGCACTTTCGAGGAGTCAGACCGGCGGCTCATTGCGAACGTGAGGGGGCGCGCAGGGGGCAGAGAGATCTCTGGCGGCCGCTATGCACGCACGTGCACACACGTGTGCAGCCTGTGCATGAGTTTGTGCGCTCCCTCTTCTGTGTGTTTAGGCACTGCGTTGTTTGCGCACACATGCACGCACACATCGCACACACGCGCGCACTTGTCAACAACCACTTGTTTTTGCAGGTCACAACGCTCCTGGATCAGAAGGCAGCACTGCAAGCGCGACTGAAGGCGCTCAATGATGAAGCGGCGCAGAGCCGCTCAGGCCAGACTGAGGTGACTCAGGTGTGTGTGTGTGTGTGTGTGTGTGCATGTGTTGTAGTGTGTGTTGGTGTCTGCAGTGCTTACACATGTGTGTTTGCCCTTTGTTGCACAGTCATCAGGAGAAGGGTGGCTATGCCTGAGCCGCTCCTGATGCTGCCCACCCTGCATGATGCCGAGTGGACCTGCCTAGTTGTGCCAAGTAGCCCTGCCATTTGGACTTGCCAAGGGGTGCCTAGTGGGCTTGCCCGGCATGATGCCAAGCGGACCTGCCAAGCGATGTCAAGTAGTCCTGCCATTTGGACTTGCCTAGGGGTGCCAAGTGGGCTTGCCTGGCATGATGCCGAGTGGAGCAGCTGTGGGCATCAACAGGCACCTGCAGGCTGTTGCCTGCCCTGGAGGGAACAGGGAAGGGGGTCTGGCTGAGAGGGTGGGCCAACAGAGGAGGAGGCCCCACAGGAAGGGCGGGGGCCATCAGAAGGCGGGCAAGGCAAAATGATGTGAAGCACTAAGCGTGCGGCAAAGCACATAGAGGGGCTCGCAGCGTTTCTGCCAACAACCCTGTGGCTGAGCTGAGGCATTCAGAGGTACACCCCCTTTAACTCTGTGTCATGCGCCCCCCCCCTTATGCAGATTGCGTACACCCAGGCAGTGCTGCAGTTGCGGGATGTGAACACCGGGCTGGAGGCGGCGTTGCAGGCCATGCACGCGCGCAGGTGCGGGCGCAATCCTGTGTGTGTGTGCCTGCGTGTGTGCATGCGTGCTTGCAGGTGCGCTTTGGTGGCAAACCACGCAGCCCTCCCACATGCAGGGGCCTTTGCTGCGCGTGCATGTTGCAACCGCCTCACGTTGTGCGTTGTGCATGTTGCTACAGCCACACATTGTGCGTTGGTGGTTGTTTGTCGATCGAGCGTTGTGCATGTTGCTACCGTCTCACATTGCGCGTCGTGTGTGTTTCTGCCGCCTCACGTTGTGCGTTGTGTATGTTGCTCCCGCCTCACATTGTGCATTGTGCATGTTGCTACCGCCTCACATTTTGCGTTGTGCATGTTGCTACCGCCGCACGTTGTGCGTTGGTGATTGTTTGTCAATCAAGCGATGTGCATGTTGCTACCGCCTCACATTGTGCGCTGTGCATGTTGCTATCGCCACACGCTGTGCATGCGCACGAGGGCCAGCAGCCTGCCCCACCTGTGCCAATCCCCCAGCTTTCCCTGGTGGTGGAAAGCTGGGATTCCCCTCCCTTGGACCCTGTGGCCCAAGCCTTTGCATTCCACCAAACATCCCCCCCCTCCCCCCCCTGGGTTGACCGCGGAGCAGCCTCTCCAGCACCCTGGCGCAACGCCCTCACTCCTCTGTGTGCGCGCTGCAGTGTGGAGGCTGCAGCGGTCCTGGCCGAGTCTGCGGCGGGCGTGGCGTCCATCCCTGGACGGTGAGCATGCATGCCTGCGTGGGGCTCGGTGCTGTGTGGGGCTCAGCTGGAGGGCCACGGTTGAGGGCTGTGGGGAGGGCCACGGTTGAGGGCTTTGGGGAGGGCCACGGTTGAGGGCTTAGAGGAGGGCCACGCTTGAGGTGCTCCCCTGTCGGCACTGGGGCAAGTGAGCATGGGCGCAGCTAGGGGAGCGCACTGGCAAGCGCACGCCTCCTCCTTGGCTTCCAGAGCTGAGCATCCAGGCCCATTGCATTGGCCCTCTGGGCAAGACAGCCGCACGGGGGCTTGTCACGCCTGACGCGACGTGCCCCACCATATGCCTGCTGCGTGCCAGCCCTGCGTGCGCGATGCTGCTTCCTGCCGTGCCTGCTGCGTGCATGTCCTGCGCACGGACTGCCGCCGCGCCACGAACCCAGCATATACCGTGCGCCTGTGTCCGGGTGGAGCGCGTGTGCACACATGCTCAGCACGCGCGCCCTGCAAGTGTCCAGCTTGCATGCCCCGCGTGTGCTCAGTGCACACGCCTTGCTTGTGTGGTGCTGTAAGCCCTGCTTGCCCAGTGGGCGTGCGTGCGCGCTGTCCTCATTCAGCTCTCCGGTGGTTTGCACGCACCTCCACCTTCCCATGCCGCGGGCCTTCCCCACGCAAGTCTCTGCATTCATTCAGAGCCTATACCATATCCAGCCTCACGCCACCTCTCGCCCTGGCCCCACCACCTCTTGCCCCGGTTATGCAAAACAGCAAACGTCACCCCTCGCCCCGGCGCCGATGGCAGCCAACGCTGCACCGCTCCCTCCCTGGCTGCAGGCCCACCAACAGAGGCAGCAGCGAGACCGGCACCCGCAAGGCGTCCCCCCCGCCGGGGGCTGCTGCTGCCGCTGCCGGTGCCGCTGCTCGGTGTAGGGAGGATGGCAGCAGTGGGGCGGCGGATGGGGCGTGCGTGACCGCCGCACCGCTGCTGCCACACCCGGGGTTTCCTGCAGTGCCTGCGGGTCAAGCAGGGGCGGCCCCGGCGCATGGAGGTGTCGGCACACAGCCGCCGCTGCAGCAAGAAGGAGATGGTGGCGGGGCGCCTGGGCTGCAGGCAGGCAGCGTGGGGGGTGCTGGGGCCAGGGGCCTTGTCCAGCCGGAGGAGGTGGATGCTTTCATATCCCGCTGCCGGGTGCGGGTCAGCATGGCTGAGGGGTGGGAA
>LKMJ01005045.1_pt1 | contig 12433 bp, 8 predicted proteins | sample 643391 | NCBI WGS metagenome assembly LKMJ01 (sample SAMN04112250, study PRJNA286221) | soda lake metagenome | biome: soda lake; feature: Kulunda Steppe; material: water; isolation source: sample PL-Br10 brine of Picturesque Lake | place: Russia: Kulunda steppe | collected 2010-07
CCGCGGAAATGTTCTACGAACTCGGCGGCCAGGGATTCCACCAAACCCGGCGCTCCGGCTGGCGCCAGCCGGAGGCAGGCCCCCGGGAGGTGGAGCGCCGCTTTCATACCATTGCCCCCATAACCGAACTGCGCATTGACCCCAACCGCCGGCCGGACCAGCCGGTGGAGTTCGGAACCGTGGAGATTGCCTCGCCCTGGGCCAGCTGGACGCTTAGCGGGCAAGCTCTGTACGACGCCATCCACCGGCACCATCACCTGCAATTCGATGAAATTGGCGAAGATCGGCTGTCGGCCACCAGCACCGGCAATGATTCGCAGATTATTCTGCGACTGCCGGAGGAGGTCATCCAGCGGCCCCTGGGCCAGCAACTGGCCGGGTTGCTGGGCGGGTTGGTCGCCGGAGGATTGCTGGGTGCCGCCGGGGCTGCGGCCCGGCAACTGGCACCGCCGGGCTGGCGACCCCGCTGGGGAGCCGTGGCGATGGTGGTGGCCTGTTGCCTGCTCACCGCCCAGTCCTGGCCGCTCATCACCGACCGATCCATCTATGGTGATGGGGTCCAGAACGCCACCATTGCCTATAACCTCTGGCAACATGGAGTCTTCTCCCACGAAACCGGCAACCCTCCGGAGCCCAGCAACTGGCGGGAGCCGTTGCCCGAGTTGGTGGCCGCCGGCTACCTGGCGCTGGTGCTGAACCCGGATCAACACGCCCACCTGACCTCGAGGGATTTCACCCACGGCGACCATGCGCTCACCCTGAAGCGCGGTCATTTAATTTGGGTGTTTCTGGGGCTCCTCGGTGTCTGGGTACTGGTGCATCGGCTCACCGGCAGCCACGTGGCCGGGCTTATGGCGACCGGATTTTCCTGGCTTTACTTTTTCGGCTATTCCGGCCGCCTGGACACCTTTTACACCGAGTTACAGACCGGGACGCTGCTGGTCTGGACGTCGGTCGCCCTGCACCGCCTGGCTGCCTCCCGGCGACTGATCTGGGCGCTGGTGGCGGGTCTGCTGATGGGGTTGCTGGCCCTGACCAAGGCCATGGCCTTTTATGTGGCCCTGGTGGCCATCGCGTTGCTGGCACTCACGCTCTGGCGCGACCGCCGGCCACCGGGGACGGCGGCCGGGCCGGCGGGGCGCTCCGCCCTGGTGCTGGGCCTTGCCCTGGTGCTGGGACTGAGTACGGCGACCCTGCCCTGGATGGTTCGCAACCTGGTCACCGTGGAAGCCGCGAGCATCGCCGATCGGGGTGGGCTGATTCTGTACGGGCGCAGCGTCCTCAATCACATGAGTGATGAAGAAGTCGCCGGGATGTTCTACCTGCATGGTCCGCAGTTTTATCACCGGCTGGTGGCCGGCACGTCACTGGGTCCCGCCCCCGGAGACCTTCAGCGGGGTGGCCGCTGGCAGCGGCTTAATCGCGGGGCGTCCGACTTTTCTGGCGATGACATGCGGGCGCAACTGGATGGGCGCCCGGAGGATGCCATCAGCTTTCACCGCCAGGTGAGTGCCGAGTACGTCCGCCGAATTCGGGCGTTTGAAGACGCCGATCATCCGCGACCGCGAGTCGCCACCGGCAATGCCATGAGGCAGGAAGCGCTGGCGGACATCCGTGACCACCTGCCCCGGCATGTCGCCATGAGCGTGCCCTTCCTCTGGCGGGGTTTCTGGGGAGTGCCGCCGGCGGACTGGCCGGTCTTTTCCCTGGGGCGGCAACTGCAGCTCATGGAGGCGATCAACCTGGGGGGCGGCCTGGCCCTGCTGGGCGCATTTCTCTGGGGAGTGCTGCGTGGCCATGCCCGCCTGCTGGGCTGGACCCTCATGGCCGGCGGCATGATGGCGGCCTATGCCACTCTCACCCACAACATTTCCCGCTACCTGGCGCCCACCCATCCGCTGATGATCGTGGCGCTGGTCAGCGTAGGCTGGCTGACCGCGGCAGCGCTCTGGTGGGCCCTGCGACGCCGGTTGGCCGGGCCCGCCTCAGCTTAATCGGCTGCGCCATTTGCGCAGCACCTGCCGGGCGGTAATGCGCCAGTCCCGGGCCAGGTTCTGCACGTGCCGGCCCAGGCCCTCGGGCTCCACCAGGGTGCTGTTGCCCACGCTGAACACCGGCCGCCCCGCCAGGCGGCAGATCTCCACCGCCTGCTCGTAGTCGCTTTCGATGAACACTGAATGGGGGCTTTGCCGAAACACCTCGGCCTTGAAGCGGGCATGGCCGCCGGAGCGGCGGCGCTCCTCGGCGGTCATCCCCTGGAGCATGACCAGCTGGTCATACTCCACCTCGTGACGGGCCAGCCAGTCCTCGGTGGCGGCGCGGTACTTCTCCAGCCGGGAGGTCACGATCATGCCCACGGGTTTGGTGGGCAGCAGCCGCGGAGGCGCCTGTTCCAGAAACCGCTGATAGCGGGGCCCGTCGTCATTGTCCCGCAGCCCCGGGTCGGGGCACAGCACACCGTCGATGTCCACGCAGGCATGCTTGAGCGCCCAGTGATGCATGTAATTCCATTCAAACAGCCGGGGATGGTTGACGATCTTGAAGTAGAGGTCCGGGGCGCGGAAGTTGGTTGGCAGGGCGATTACCGCCAGATAGGTGACCCGGGCCGGCAGGCTCAGGGCCTGGACCTCCGCCCGGGCTCTGGCCAGCGCCTCGCCGGTGCTGATGCTGTCATCCACCACCAGGATGTGGCGGGCCTCCGCCACCGAACGGATCCAGTCGGCCCGCGGACGGGTGGTGCCGGTGGCCTTGATGCGGTCCTCCCGCAGTCCGTCCAGATCGGTAATCGGCAGGTTTTTTTGCAGTGCCACCAGCATGCCCGCCATCAGGCCGCTGCGGGGGACGCCCACGATCAGGTCGATGTCGGCATCGAGTCGGTGCAGATTGGCGCCAATCAGCCGGTTGAGCTGATCGAAGGTGACAAATTTCATGAATGCATGGCTCCGGCGGTTCGGGGCAGGCGCCCAGTGTGCTTGAGAAAGTACCGGGTCCCACTGCGCAGGTGCCACCCCAGGGGGCGCAGCTGGCGGCGGCTGGCCCGTTGGGCATGATGGACCACTCGCTCGGTGGTGAGCAGCTCCACCCGGTAGCCCGCCCCCCAGAGCCGGGCACACAGATCCACATCTTCGTAGTACAGGTGGAAACCCTCGTCGAAACCGCCCACCGCCGAAAACGCCGCCGCCGGGGTGAGCAGGAACATGCCCCCGACCCAGTCCACCGCCTGCAGCGACTGGCCGCTCAGCCGGACCCGTCCGTCATCGCGGCCCAGGGCCTTGCGGATCAACCCCGGCAGCGTCGGGAAGTGGCGGGCATTGTCCTCCCGCGCGCCGTCGGGTGCCACCATCAGCGGGGCGATGGCGCCAAGGCCCGCCGGCGCCGCCCGGAGCAGCCCGGGAAAGGGATCCGTGGGCAGCCGGATATCCGGGTTGAGAATGCCGAACCAGGGGGTCTGGCAGTGGCGAAACGCCTGATTGTGGTTGGCGCCAAAGCCCTGGGGATGGGGGTTGTGAAGGCAGCGGACCCCCGCCCGCTGGATGAGGTCATCGGCCAGGGGCTCGGGCCGGTTAATGGTCAGCATCACGGCCACCGGCGTTGCCAGGCGCTCCAGATCCTCCAGCAGACCCCCGATCCAGGCCGCCTGGCCATGGGATATCACCGAGACGGTAATCTGCGCATCATCCTGAATCGACATGTATTGAAGGGGTCGGCTGCGAAACGGCGCCTGCAATATACACCAGCGCCGCCGGCAAAACGACGAGCGCCCACGGGTGCCGGTGCACCCTGAATTGGGTAGGATGGGGCGGCGAATTCTTGGGGGAACGTTTCATGAATGGTCTGAAGCCTGCTCGGCTTCCCGCCGCGGCGTCAAAGGTGGGGCTGGCGCTGGCGGCGGTCGCGTTGGCCTTGGCTGGCTGCTCGAGCAACGAAAGAGAAATCGAAAGAGAAATCGCCAGCACCCCGAACCCCTATGCCATTGATGGCCAGGGGGTGCGGGTGGGCACCCTGCACACCTTCGGGGACAGCTATTCATCCCGTGGGCGCTGGGGGTTGCCCTGGTCGGAATATCTGCAGGCCTCGGGGCGGGTGGCCGCGGTTCAGAACTTCGCCCGGGGCGGTGCCACCGCCGCCAACTCGCCGCGGTCTTTCAACAACCAGGTGGATCAGTTTCTGGCCGGCGGCGCGGCGCTGGGCCCGCGGGACCTTACGGTGGCCTACTTTGGCTACAACGACATTGGCCGGACCGGCAGCGGGGATGCCCTGAACAGCGCCGCGGCGGGTTATCAGCAGGGGGTGAACCGCCTGATCAACGCCGGCGCCATTAACCAGGAGCGGCGCCTGTTGCTGACCCAGATCCACGACTGGAGCCGCGCCCCGGGGGTCAGCCCCGCGGTGGCCGGGCAGGTGCAGACCTGGAATAACTTTGTCGCCCGGGTGGCCAATCGCGACACCAACCTGGTGGCGGTGGACCTGTTCACCGCCATCAATCGGGTCACCGCCGATCCGGGCCGGTTCGGCCTGGTGAACACCACCGACCCGGGGGGTCGTCGGGCCAATGTGGATTTTCTCTATTTTGATGGCATTCACTTCGGCGCTCGGGGCGCCACCATCATCGCGCGGACCTTTGACCATTACCTGACCCGGGGCTGGGACTGGGCGAATAGCCTGAACGCCGGTGCCGAGGCCAGCGAGCGGCTGGGCCGGGACATCGACCGCGGTCTGGTGTTCATGCATCTGCAGAACCGCCGGCAAACGCCCCGGGAGCGGCAGGGCCTGTCGGTGATGCCGCTGGCCGATTCCGCAGACAATCCGGGCCTGCTGTTCCACTACGCCCCGGACGGCGAGCGCGGCCTGCGAATGGGGGTGGCGATGGTCAGCGACCAGCTGGAGCGCCAGCACCGGGCGGCGGAGCAGGTGGCCACTCGGCGGGATCTGAACAGTGACGGGATTGCCAGCTACCTGGCCCTGGGCACGGAGCGGCTGCAGGCCACCACCCAGCTCAGTCTGATGAGCCACAGCCACCTGGGGCGCGGCCAGGACGATCTGCTGGAGCGCCGGGTGGCCCGGGAGACGGACAGCCGGACTTATTCCGTCCGTCAGCGACTGCAGGCCTTTCTGCCGGTGGGCGGCCTGACCCTGGCCCCCTGGGGCGCCATTGGCCACCAGCAGCAGTCCATGGCCACGGCCCGCCACGAGACCCTCTACACCTCCCGCAGCACCGTTCGCACCGAGGGCTATTCCCTCTGGCGGGCGGGTGTGGGCGTTGAGGCCTATTCCCCCGCCCTGGGGCTGGGGCGTTACGGCACCCTCAACCTCACCGGCTCCCTGGGGGTACGGGAGATCCTGGGCAATCCCAGCGTTGACCTGACCTTCGAGGAGGCGGCACTGCCCGGGGTCCGCCAGGTGGAGACGATTCCGCTGGATGGCGGCCAGGAGCGCCGGGCGGGGCTGGGGGCGCGGCTGGACCTCACCGAGCGCACCTCTCTGGGGCTGGGCTACGCGCGATTGGCGCGGGGTCGCGCCGCCAGCGAGCGGTTTGATCTGCACTTCAGCATGGGATTCTGAGGCCGGCGCCATGGCCGCTCACCGGGTTGCGTGGATCGATGCCGCCAAGGGCATCGGCATCGCCCTCATCGTGGTCGGACATGTCTGGTCCATGACCGACCCGAGCCTGGCCTATCAGATCATTTACGGGTTTCATGTGCCGCTGTTTTTTCTGCTGGCGGGACTGACCTTTGACCCCCAGCGGCTGCCGGCCGCTCAGACGATCGCCCGCAAGGCCCGGACCCTGCTGGTGCCCTATCTGTGCTTTGGCCTGCTGGGCTACGTCAGCTATCTGACGGGTTATTGGGCGGCGCAGTCGGCGGGGATCAGCCTGGGGGAGTTCGACCACGGCTTGATGCGCCCGCTGTTGGGCATCGCCTATGGCTCCCTGGGGGACGGGCGGCTCGCCAATAGCCCGATCTGGTTTCTCACCGGTCTGTTTTCGGCTTTTGTCATGCTCACCCTCATCCACCGGGGGCTGGCTCGTCCGGCAACCCGGGCGCTGGTGATTGGCGGGGTGTTTTTACTGGGCCTGTGGATCGGGCCGCAGTGGACCTTGCCCTGGAGCCTGGCGCCGGCAATGCTGGCGCTGCCGTTCATGGCCCTCGGCATGGTCCTGCGGCAGCCGCCGGTGGCGATGCCGGGTCTCGGCACCCCCGGCCGAGTGGCCCTGATCGGGCTGGCGGCGGCCATCACCGCTCTGGCACCCGTCAACGGGTACATGCAGCTGGGCCACGGTCTGGTGGGCCATCCGGGCCTGTATCTGCTGTTTGCGGCCGCCGGCAGTGCCCTGGTGCTGCTGTTTGCCCAGCTGCCCCTGCGGGTCAATGAACTCATGGCCGTGTTGGGGCGGCACAGCCTGGAGATTCTGGTGCTGCACATGCTGGTCATCAAGACGGTTCAGGTGGTGCTGGCCGGCGTGACCCCCTGGAGCCTCGGCACCCTCACCGATGAATGGATCCCCGGGCTGACGGTGCTGGCGTTGACCGCGATCAGCCTGCCGCCGCTGATCCTGGGGCTGAAGCGCTGGCTGCCCCTGACCCTGGGGCGCTGGTAGCCGTCAGAGGCGCTCCGGTGGCGGCCCGGTCCGCCGGCGCACCCCGGCCCAGGCTCCCCGACCCAGCGCCCCCAGACTGCGCCGGCGGGCCGGGCCCGCCAGCAGAATCCAGACCGCCAGGGTCAGGGTGCGTCGCAGGTCGGCCAGCTTCCAGGCGAGCGGCAATGCCCGGCGGCGGTAGAGCAGCAGGCTGTTGCGCGCCATCATGTAGTACCGCCAGGGTGGATAAACCGCCACCGACCGTCGACGCCCCCACCACACCGGCCGCTGGCGCTCGCCCAGAGAATGGGCGAAGGGCGCCCCGGTGACGCCCAGCAGCCGGTAGCCAGCCCGGCGGGCCCGCAGGCACCACTCGGTGTCCACGTGGTCGATGAACAGCGCTTCGTCCATGGCGCCAAGCTCATCCAGCACTTCCCCGGGGATGAGCATGCCGGAGGCGATGAGAAAATCGGCGTCCACGGTTGTTTCGCCGGCGCGGGGGCGGACGCGGCGCAATCCCCAGGGGCGGATGCGCACGAACCCGGGCCAGGGGTTGTCATCGCCCTGGTGGTACGCCGGGCCCACGGCGGCCACCGGCGCCCCCTGCCCCCGATGATGGTTCAGTTGTGCCTGCAGATGAGCCACGCCGCCGGCGGGCGGCAGGCTGTCCTGGTCCATGAGCAGCACGGCATCGGCCCCCAGGGCCCGGGCCGCCTGAATACCCTGATTCTGGGCCGCGGCCACCCCGGCATTGTGGGCATTGGCCAGGCACGTGACCCGGGGGAAGCGGTGGGTAAAGGCCTTGACGGCTCCGCCATCGGCGCCATTGATCACCACGACGGTAGCCGCGCAGTCGTCGTCGAGGCGGGCGATGAGGGCGTCGAGATCGGCGGGCTCGGCCCGGTAGACCACCACCACGGCAACGATTCGCCGGACCTCAGACAAGGGAGGTGGATCCGCTGTCCGGCGCGGGTGGCCGGTAGGCGCCGGTGTTCAGGGTGGGCCAGGTCCGGTCCAGGGACAGGTTGGGGTTGTAGCAGGGGTCGATGGCCTCCACCCGATAGGGCGCATAGGCCCGCCGGGATTCGATGAAGTCCACCTCGGGCACGTTGGGGCTGCGGGTTTTGGATTCGTAATGGATGAGCTGGGCCTCCGCCACCAGCACGTTGTGGCCGGCGTGACGCCGGGCCGCCAGGCAGAAGGCGATGTCGCTGCCGCAGATCATGAAGGCCTCGTCAAAACCGCCCACCGCGTCATAAACACCCCGCTCCACCGCCAGGCAGGCGCCGGTGACCGCCAGCACGTTGCGGGTCTGCAGGGGTGAGACAAAGGGGTTGTTATCCGCCGTAGGGTCGGCGGCACCGCCCATGAAAACGTGATCCGCCCAGCCGTTCATGCCCACCACCACGCCGGCGTGCTGCAGGGTGCCATCGGGGTAGAACAGCAGCCCGCCGGCGACCCCGACATCCGGCAGGCCGGCGTAGCCCGCCAGCATCGCCAGCCAGTCCGGACGGCGGACTTCGGTGTCGTTGTTCAGGAACACCAGCAGATCGCCCCGGGCGGCCTGCACGCCCAGGTTATTCAATCGGGACCAGTTGAAGGGAATGTCCGCCGGGACCACGGTGACGGGCTCCGGCCGGGCCTGCAGGGCGGCCAGGTACTCCAGGGTGTCGGGCTCCGAGGAGCCGTTGTCCATCACGATGATCTCGAAATCCACTCCCTCGGTGCGGGCAAGAAGGCTTTCGATGCAGGGCTCGAGGTACTGGCGCTGATCCCGGGTGGGGATGATGATGCTGGCGAGGCGGCCAGGCGCGGTGTCAAAGTGCAGGCGCTGACTGCCGGGGGTGAGGCCCGGTCCCAGGTGGCCGTTCAGCTTCGGATAGCGTTGCTGAATAAAGGCCTGCGCGGCCTGGCGATGGTCCTCGCCGGAGTCATCGGCGGCGCCATCGCCGGAGCCGGGAGCCGGCGCCAGCCCCCGGGGTCGATGGCAGAGTACCCGCGGCACATGACCGATGGCGGTGTCCGGTAGCCCCCCGGCGGCCTGCAGGACCAGCCAGCGCGGCGAGACCGGGCGCTGCGGCCAGTCCACCACCTCCCGCCGCAGGGCCACCAGATGGCCCGGGTAGTCAGCGCTCAGGACCAGGTGGGGTGACCAGTCCGGCTTGAAGCGGGGCTGGACCGGGGTGCCGGCGGCGTCGCAGCGATCCTCGTCGGTGTAAATCAGCGCCCAGGCGGGGTTTTCCATGGCGGCCGTCGCAAGCCAGAGCAGCGCATCCGGCGCCAGTTGAGTCTGGCCATCCAGGGGGATGACCCAGTCCCCATCCGCCGGGGGGCTGTCCGCCGGCGTCCGCTGAACCCGGTGGTCCCGGCCGGGTTCGCCATGGAGAGCGGCCCGGGCGGCCGGCGAGTCCGGCACCAGCAAACGCCAGTTTGGGTAGCTTTGATCGACAACGGACCCGAGCATTGCCGCCAGGTCATCGCCCGCCGCCGTCGGGTCGGTGAGCACCAGGGTCACCCGCGGCGCCTCGGCGGATTGCTGGAGTTTCTCCAGCGCCTGCTGCCGGGAACTGGCCTCGGCCCGATGACGCTGACGCCGCCAGCGGGGATAATCCGGCGGCGCACGGTGGCCGGCGCCGGGCCATAGCCGATGGCGGTGCTGCGCCATCAGCCCCAGCAGAAACGCCAGGCCATCCCCCAGGGTGGTCATCACCCGGGTGCTGACGCCCAGGGCCAGCGCCGGGCCGGGACCCACCACCGGGCTGAACAACGCCAGCATGATCCCCTCGCGCACTCCGAGTCCGCCGGGGGCTCCGGGCACCACGTAGCCCGCCACCCAGGCGGTGATGAACAGCAGCGTGAAGCCGATCAGACTGCCGGACTCAACGCCGAAAAGCCCCCGGGCCTGTAACCAGACGCTGACGCCCAGCAGGCCAAAACAGGCCAGCAGAATCACCCCGATCAGCGCGGCCGTGCCCGGGCGGGGCAACACCACCGGCTGACCACCGCCAAGCCTGGCCGCCAGGGACGGGGTGAAACGGTTCAGCAGCACAATGCCCGGCCACGGCGCCAGGGCGAGCCCAACGCCCACCAGCAGCATGATCCCCGGATTGAGGCCGGCCAGGGTGCCGCCGGCGCTGCCATCCAGCCACCACAGCAGCGTCAATGCCGAGATGGCCGCGCCCAGGGCCAGGGTCCAGACCACCTCCAGCAGGGTGGTGCTGACCGTCGGCCCCAAGGGCAGGCCCGCCGCCCGGGCCAGCGCGCCACGGCCGACAAAATGGCCGACATTGCCGGGGAGGTATTTGCCAATCTGTGAGACCGCGATAATGCGCATCGCCGCCCCGCGGCCGATCATTACCCCCTGGTCGCGCATCAGGGCCCGCCAGAGCAGGCCGATCAGCGCCACGGTCACCGGCGGGACCGCCACGCCAAAGCCAATGGCCACGAGGGCGCCCAGGTCCCGGCGTATCGGCGGCAGCGCCTGCAGTTGCTGGATTAGCGTGGTGGTGAAGTAGCCGAGTCCGGCCACCACCAGGAGGAGGCCGATGCGGCGGGCCCACCGACGGCTGCTGGAAGCCTGCGGGTTGCTCACACTGGGTCTCAGCGGTGGTCGGTGGATTCGCTTTTGTCGAAGCGAACCGCCAGCATCTGGGCGCGAATGTCCTCAAGCAGCTTGCGGTTCGCCGACAGCAGGTCCGCCAGAAAGGCCACCAGGAAGGTCTGAAAGCCCACCACGAGCAGCGAGCCGGAGAGTATGACCGACTGGATATTGCCGAGCCCCTGCCCCGTCCATTGCAGGTAGAGAAAGCGCACCCCCAGCAGGACGCCGGCCCCAAAGATGATGGCGCCGATGGTGGCGAAGAACTGAAACGGGCGGTAGATCACCAGCACCCGGACAATGGTGGCCAGGCTGCGCTGGATATAGGAGGGAATGCTTTTCAGTAATCGGGACGGCCGCAGATCCTCGTTAACCCGCACCGGCACACTCTGGATGGCCAGGTTGCGCTGGCCGGCCTGGATAATGGTCTCGAGGGTGTAGGTGTATTCGTTGAAGACCACCAGATGCCGGGCGGTGTCCCGGGAGATGGCGCGAAAGCCACTGGGGGCATCCGGGACGCTGGTGCGGCTGGCGACCCGCACCACCCAGCTGCCGAGACGCTGGAGAAACTTCTTGACCGGGCTGAAATGCTTGATGGTCTGAATGGGCCGCGCGCCGATGGCCATGTCCGCGGAGCCGTCGATCAGCGGCTGAACCAGTGCCGGAATGTCGTCGGCGTTGTACTGATTGTCGGCATCGGTGTTGACAATGATATCCGCGCCCCGCTCCAGGCCAGCCCGAAGCCCGGTCATGAACCCTCGCGCCAGGCCCTGGTTGCGGCGATGCTGCACCACGTGGTCAACGCCGTGGGCGCGAGCCACGGCCACGGTGTCGTCGGTGCTGCCATCGTCGATAATGAGCCACTCGACCGTGTCCACCCCGGGGATTTCCCGGGGCAGTGCCGACAGAGCGATTCCGAGGGTCTCCGCCTCGTTGTAACAGGGGATTTGGATAATGACTTTCACGGGCCCGCCTCCGGGAGCCGTGGCGTCGGCACCCGCTCATCCGCGCCCACGCTCTGCCCCCATGGATCTGAGATTCTGTCGTTAGTCTGGCAAGATTAACATGCACGCCGACCCGCCGATGGCCCGCGGTGAACTCAAGCCCTCACGCGCGCGCCACGGACGCCTCGGCAAAGAGCACTTTCTGGGGCTGTCGCATGATCTCGAGGAGAAGCATCACCCGGTCCTCACCCCGGCGGCCGTAGAAGAGGCCTTCGTAGCCGGCAAAAGCGCCTTCCTGAATCACCAGCCGGTCGCCTTTTTTGTAGTCCGCCTGGGGGGTGGCGATGCAGCCGACGTCGTCGACGTTGTCCCGCAGGCAGTTCACCACCGGATCCGGCACCGACGGCACCTGGTCGCCCCAGCGCACAAAACCCGCCACGCCCCGGGTGGAGCGAATCGGCGCCCAGTTCTCGCTGACGTCGTCGAGGCGAATAAATAAATAGCGGGGAAACAGTGACTCGATCAGTGTGGTCATACCCCCCCGGCGCTTGCGCCGAACCCGATGCTTGGGTCGGAACACCTCGTAGGCCTGGCGGTTGAGATGGAATTCCGCGCGCTCGTCTTCCCGCGGCTTGCAGTACAGTGCGTACCAGTTTTTCATGTCCTGACTACCCCTGAACGCCGTGCCCAATGGCGGTTTTGCTGTTCAATCCGTGAACGTTTCCGTCGATACTGCCAAAACTCCATCGGGTGGACAACCGCTGGGCCCGGGCCGGGACCTGAACTGGCGGTCAGGCCAGCGGGCACGTATCTTGGCGGGTCATGAACATTCTGATTACCGGCGCCGCCGGCTTCATCGGCTATCACACCTGTCAGCGCCTGCTCGCCCGCGGCGATACCGTGGTGGGCCTGGATAACGTCAACGATTACTACGACCCCACCCTCAAGGAAGCGCGATTGTCGCGACTGCGGGAGTCGGAGGCGGCGGCGGAACGGTTCCGGTTTTATCGCCTTGATCTGGCGGACACCGCCGGCATGCAGCGGCTGTTTGCCAGCGAGTCGGTGGACCGTGTCATCCATCTGGCGGCCCAGGCCGGGGTGCGCTACTCCCTGGACAATCCCCAGGCCTACGTGGACAGCAACGTGACCGGCTTTCTCAACGTTCTGGAGGGCTGTCGGCACCACAGCGTGGAGCATCTGACCTACGCCTCCACCAGTTCGGTGTACGGCGCCAACACCCACATGCCCTTCACCGAGCACGAGCCGGCGGATCATCCCCTGGCCATTTACGGCGCCACCAAGCGGGCCAATGAG
>LKMJ01005046.1_pt1 | contig 12432 bp, 14 predicted proteins | sample 643391 | NCBI WGS metagenome assembly LKMJ01 (sample SAMN04112250, study PRJNA286221) | soda lake metagenome | biome: soda lake; feature: Kulunda Steppe; material: water; isolation source: sample PL-Br10 brine of Picturesque Lake | place: Russia: Kulunda steppe | collected 2010-07
CTCCCCTCCTCCCCCACCCCCCAGTCCAAAGCCTCCTGCCCCGTTTCCTCCGCCACCACCATCTCCTTTGCCCCCTTTCCCTCCCTTGCCAGTTAGTCCTTCAGCGCCTTCTTTACCCCCTTTATTCCCTCCTACCCCTTTGCCTCCCCTCCCTCCAAGTCCGCCCTCTCCTCCGTCACCGCCTTTCATCCCATGTCCTTGCGAAGCCTTTCCAGATGCAAATGCTGATGGGACTTGTGGAGTCAATGAGACACGCGTCATTTTTGAGTTTGAAGGTGGGCATGCTAAGGTTCATGAATAATGGGAATTTCGAAAGAATGGAGTAGTGATGCCATGAATTACAATCTTCATTGAACCATTCATGGTAGTTGAGCCAGGCTAGGTTGGACCATGTCTCCATATCAGGTTGGCTTGCAAAAGATAAGTGACACTCTGTAGTGTTCGACATCAAGACAAACAGTTCAAGAATTAGGTCCTCTGATTTGCAATGCTTGGGCCTTATGATACTGTGGAATGCAACAAAAAGGAATTTCTCATTTCACCCCCCAGGGGTTGCACACACTTTAGGAGTATTGTTAAATCTTAAATTCATCATAGCTGCAGCTACAGGCAATGTCTTGGCAACATATCTGGAGAACTGTGGCGCCTACCAGAGCCAAATGGCAGCATTTTACTGACACACAGGTCTTCCAGGCCCCCTCCCCAAACCTTGACAATTGAGGTGTCTAGGGCGCCTTTGAGTTTTCCAGCCTTCCTCATCAAGCCTGTGGTGTCTAAGGTATCTAGGGCGTCTACCTTGATTCTGTCTCTCCCCTCAAACCCATAAAATGCATGGTATTTAGCATCCGCACCATAGGGTTCTTCAAGTTCCCCTCAAAACATATGACATATTTGGTGTCTCAGGAGTCGTATGTGCCTGTGGCGCATTTTGGCATATACTCACGCCTACTTGTCATGATGTATCATCACGACTTACGCATTTTGGCCACAAGAATTAAGTGCCGGGCATGAGGGGGGAACCAGAGCGCCATGAGAATAATTAATTAACACAAGTCAACTTTACAAGCCATCTCTATCTTTGACTACGCTTATGAATCTTCCATATTAGACTGCTTAGAAGGCGCCTCACACGCGCTGTGAGAGGACTTCGGCTATAGCAATGCTATATGCATATGTACACAATATTCTGCCCAACAATTAAGTCTGATAATGAAATTCGCTCCCTGGGGGTGATACAGCACTTACTGTACTGTGCCTGAGACACAACGCCCCAGCACTCTCAAAAACTGTCCACACAGCAATGTACACTGTCCCCAACATATGAGATCAGGACCGGACTGCATTGTAAACAGGTAATTAGAGGACTAAGAAAACCCGGAAATTTATTTGGTCTTGCCGATGAAGTTTGGCTTACATGATGGACCAAGGTTTGTTTATCTTGATACTTTTTCCCACAAGCTACATTATGAATGCTCTATGATACGTCATGTTTGCAAGCCGGCTTTCTTCTCTACTGCTGTCGGCCTATCAGCAGGTGGTGGCGAGCCGCATATCCGTTGTTCACAAGGATTGAATTTCCTGTCGACGGGCATTTACACGTTCTCCTTCTGCTGGAACTATGATTGCCTGCCTCCGGACATGATTGACCGACAGTTCAGCATCTCAGTAGAGCGAGTCCCGATCCCTGGTGGTGAGCTGCGCAGCAAATATTTCATCTAGCAACTTTGTTTGCATGCCTGGGTGTTCTTAGCACCTTACGTGCAATGTGCACACATGCAAGAGCTCACATATTTGACGCTTCTCTGCCTGCGTTGCAAGATGATTTGGTGAGTTTCTGCTTTCACAGAAGGCATGGCCAAATTACTGTAGTAAACTTCACTTTACCCTTGCATAATAGTACCTGGCATACATTTCCATCGATATGCAGGACCAGCAGTTGTAGAGAATGCTACCGGCACCACAATTTCCTTCTTCCACCCTCCTGGCACTATCCCAAGTGCAAGGGGCTATGTCGTTAATGAAGATGGCCAGCTTTTGCCAATAGAAGCAGAATTGGAGAGTGACGAATTTGTCTTACCCCCTGCTGGGTTGGCTGCGCTAGACCTGAAAATGAGCATTGGTCAAGATATAGAAGATGAGGTACAGTTATTTGCTTACCCAAGCGTGAAGAATTAGGGATGCTTTCTAAGGGCTGGCTCATTCAATTTTTAATGGCAAAACATACTTTTCTTTTTTGCAGTATATGGCGGCCGTGGTCATGACCAACTACGTGCAAGATGATCAGCCAATTATACCACCTGCTAGCTGCCCATGTTGGACAACTCCAGAGAATGGACAGTGTGACGGCATCAAGGTCCCTGTCACTTTGGAGACAGTGCCCGATGACAACAACAATGGCATCTCTTACCAACAGTGCATCGACCCTGCCAATTTCGATTTCTTGTGAGTATGCTTCCAGTTCTTGAATGTGCGTCTTAAAGTAAGACACAAACCATGAGCAGGCACATAAGCTGCATGGCCTACTTCATTTTTTTAATCAAGTTTATACCTTTTTTATTTTGTAGCCGGGGTGAAATGGCGTTTTCCTACTGTTGGCGTTACAAGTGCCTGCCAACCCAGTTTTCCACCTCCAACTTTACAGCCACCGTCTCCCAGCTGGACAGATTCAACATAAAGCGCATGCCTGGAGGTGTTGTTTATAACACGACACTCAAGGTGAGGTAGCCAGAATGCAGCGCCAAAAGTATCAAGTAGACTAGTCTAGCGAAGTATGATCATGACGCTTTAAACTTATGGTGTGCCGCGTGCACAGTGTGCACAAGACTTTTGCGCCGGCTGTGTGTGGCCTGGCCCAGACCTACAGCCAGCATCCTGTCTCAAATAATATGTGAACCAGTATTGCTCAAGAGGCTTGCGTGGCAGGTTGAATAAAGATATTGCTGGGTAAACGAGCAAATAGCTACTGTGGCCCATGCGTCTGACCACCTAAGGCCTCTGCAGCTTTATTATTATTTTGACGAGGATGTAGTGATCTGACTTGAAAGAGATTGCATAACATGAATTCAAGCTCTTCCGGGTTACTTTTGGGATGTGTCATACAATCTGACTCTGTCAAGAGAAAGGATGTACTCCTCTAGGCATGTTCTGGGCCTGCAGCATGTCGTGAAGCGCTTTCCTTCTGTTTTAAAGCATCATACTCAGCATGGCCCCTCCACGTGGTTGTCCTGCATTTTTTCTACTGTAGGCCACCCCAGGAGTCCAGATCTATGTCCATGGCCTGCCAAAAGACGCCCAGCACGCGCCTGTGGCCTTTGGTCACAACGACACACAGGGTGGGGTCACATATATGGGTGGCGACTGGGTGACCACCAACATTACTCTGCCCCGCGGAGGCCTGGACAACCTTACTTTTGTGTACACTGTGCCAGTTGGCTTTGACGACCTGTCTGTCGCGGTGCGTGGGCGCCATTGAGCCATGCATGCTGCTGCACGCCTTCACTGGCCCTCTTGCGCCTTGGCGTGCTGCTCCGATTCCCTGCCACCTCTCCAGCCTCTAGGCACTTTCTATTTCACCAAAGTTTACCATGCTGGCAGGTCCTTTTTGTGCCAAAGATTGCCATGCTGCTCCACAACTGCTCCATTTAGGTTTGGCTTTTTGTGAATGTTTGACGTGCTTGCGTGTCAAGGTCACCATGGTGCTTGCTTGTGAAGTTCACCATGGTGCTTGCTCGTTAAGGTCACCATGGTGCTTGCTTGTAAAGATCACCATGGTGCTCGTTGCTTGTAAAGTTCACCATGGTGCTCGTTGCTTGTAAAGGTCACCATGGTGCTCGTTGCTTGTAAAGGTCACCATGGTGCTCCAACCGGATCAAGAGCTGCCTGCAGCGCCACCGGCTCCTCCAGGGACTGTCTGCAGGTGAGTGCAGCGTGTGTTTTGCCTCGAAACTGTCGAGACAAAAACCATCAAACACATTTGCTGCAAGGTGTACGCTTGCAGGCTACTGGCATACGTGTGTGCGCACTCGCGCATGCACATTCTGACCGAATAACGCAAAATGCACTTAAGCACATGCTCATGCACTCTGTGTGCATGCATTTGCACGTGTACAGCAAGAGGCATTCTCTGGATGTATTAATCAGCAGCCGCCTCCCTTGTCATGATCTGATCAATCAAATCCCCTCAATGCCTGCGCTCTGCCTTCACCAGGTGTCCAGACCCGCCTCTCAGCGATGGCACATGCGAAGACGAGTTCACCTTGCTCACCACAGTTACACGCAATGACACTGACGGCAACATCCTCGAGGATGCCTGGTGCCTGCCAGTGCCGCAGTATGACCTGTTCACCCAAACATTTTGGTGCGTTGGAATTTAAAGGGTCTGAAGCCCATGCTGCAGATGAAGTAAAAAAAGGTGGTGTGCCTCGCTTGTGGCTACATTGGTTGCACACCTGCGCTGAAGGCTGAGAGAGCGTCAAGCTTTTGAGCCAAGGTCAAACTGCACATAGAGCATACCTAGCCTGTGCCGTCAAGGCATGGGATTTGAATTGCTTCGGCTGCATGTGCTCTGTTGCCCTGCCTGTGCTTTGCAGCTATCATGGCCAGGGAAGATTTTATTCTGCAACCCACCACGACAAGTTGCACTGCAGTAGGCCCTGATGTGTACAGAGATGGTTGTAGTGTAAACTGCATTGTGCATCCTCTAGGTTTTCCATGTGTCGGCATTGAACTTGTATGGACAGTACGACAGCAATTGTAATTGCAGGCCCCCCTGTGCATGAACCCCATAAATGCATTCGCATGCATTGATTTGTGAACGCAAATTGGTGTGAACAGGTTTTCCACGTGTTGGCGCTGGGCTTGTCTAGACAGCAGCTTCCGATCACCTGACGCTGACAAAATCAAGCCATATACCCTGATGTGAGTTCGATGAATACTGATGTGAGCTCTATGAATACCAATACAGATGGACAGATCCACACAACAGTGCAGGCTTGTACTAAGGAGGTATTTTGAGGAAACAGTTTTGAACAGCACTGGCATATGGCAGCGCTTAGAAAATGCTTCAGCAGTGCGTAGCTCATGGCATGGGATGATCTTTGTGCAGTCATGCAATTGCAGGCCATGACAAACTGTTGGCTGCTTCTTTTGGTTGCTTTTGGTTTTGAATCTGCACCTGTTTCTTGATTTGACCTGAATTTTTGATGCTCATCCCTAGGCTCTCATGGCTGTTTGTCTGCCACATTTAAGCTACTTTGCCCCGGTTGCAGGCATGTCATTCCAAAAGATTTCCATACTGTGGTGGCAGTGCGTGCAACCTCACACCTGAGCCACAATGTTTACCTCCATCCCTTCCTTGCAGCATTCGTAACATCAGCCGCCTGAATATCGACCGCATGCCTGGAGGTGCTGCCCAGTTTGAACTGCGCAAGCCCCGGCAGGTAGACATCCAGGTCTGGGCAAATGCAGCAGATGGGAGCCTACGCGTTGGACCGTTCAATGAGGAGGACAGCATCGTGGAGCTGCCCAGCAGGATCGGCTCGTTTGACATCTCCATGGACATTCCTGCACAGTGAGTAGCTGCATAGTTGCATTAGTGCAACAAGTCTTCAGCCTTGCTGTTGCCCTTGCTTGAGCTCCACTGCTATGGTGCCTTCGTCAGTCCCGGACAAAGTAGTTGCCCTGCCGACCAATGCGCTAGCCTAGCAGCATCAATCTGTGCGCTTGATGCGCCATGGTTGCAACATGTGCAAGCCTGTGCTCCTTGTGCAGAGCCCGACATCATTAACCTCTGCCTTGCTGCGATCCTCTCGCCGCTGCTGCCAAGGTAGCCTATCTGCCCCACTGTATTGCAGTAGCCTGTGACATGATGCTGCAAGGCTGCACATTACTTTTGCTTTTGCTGCAGGCCATGGGTGGACAACAATGCTGCCGCAGTCGTGATCTCCCCACTTCGTGGGCCCATCCCGCCCCCCGCCCCCATCCAGCCTCCCCTCCCTCCTGCTCCCCCAGAGGACCCCACCAACACACGCAGGGTGAGTGTGGCAGGTGCCAGGCAAAGGTCAGGCAGAGGGTGCCGGATGCAAAATTTCATCAGCCACTGGCAGAGGGTTCTGGATGCAAGGGCACCAGCCACAGGCTTGACTAAGGTTTAAGCAACATGGCCAATCTCACAACGCAAATAACTGATCAATCAATCAACTGTGCAGGCAGGAGCACCTGTTTGTGTGCCCTTCTGCCTTTGCTCATGTAAACTTACCTACCAGGCCACTGCCCCGTGTCGTGTAACAGCCTGTTTGCTCCTGTACTGTTTTAAGACCCTGTCTGTGGCATTGCTTCTGCCTGCAGCTCATTTACTCCACCTCTGTGCTGCGCGACATTGAGAGCCTGGATGCGCTTGAGGCTTTCTTGAGACGTAAAGCTGCAGACATTTCAACACAGCTCACAGGCTACCAGCTTGTTCTGCCTGTTGGGCTGAGGGATTTTTCCCAGGTGAGTGATCACTCGTTCATACTTGGGTGGAGCTTTCCTTGGGTGGACATCTGGATGGCTACTTACACCTCACCACCATTCAACCTCTTGCATATAGGTTGCTGCTCTTGAGATGATTGTACTGCTTCCCTGCAAAGCAGCATAGACAGACTGAGACACAAAGCCCTATGCTGCCTTCTTTTCAAACAACTCAACCTTTTTAAACAACTCAAGCAATGCGGGCCAAAGCAACTGCCAGCAGATTTGGCACAGAACAGGCTTAATAGAGTGTCAAAAAGTGCATGCTTCATGCAAGCATCTGAAGCTGGCCTGCCCCTGTTTGCTTGCCCATGTATCCTTGCTGACAGGCTTGCAAACATTTCGTCTGCATGCAGATGCATCACCACCTGCATGCATGGTTATGTATCACTGCCTGTGGGCTTGCTGCTGCTAATGTATTGATACATATCCCTATCGATTGGCAAGCGCGGTATCCAAGACGGAGCTCTGCTCTTTAATTTGGTATCGGATGAGAAGCCCAAGCATCCTTGAGCGCCATTCCAGACCAGACCAGACTTGCCTGGGTGCCCATGCAGATGGCTGACTGCTCTTCTGGGTCCATCCGAGCTATGGAGGAGGAACTTGCCACCTTGCTTGGCCTGGACGCCTCCAAAGTGGCAATCTCCTGCAGGTGTGCAGGGATGTAGGTCTTTTTGTGTCTTAAAGCTGTGGGGCATCCTAGTGCATGGCCTTAACCCATCCTGCAGCTTTCTCTTGCTAATGCTCACGAATTGTCCCTAGTTTGATTTGTCTTTCTTCCAGTACTGGTGGGTACCATGCCACTGTGGCAAGCTTTTTTAGCCCTGTGTGGCAGAGTGGAAGGATCCTCAACTCTTCAATGACCAGAAAATTCAAGCAGTGCAAAGTGCGCTTAAGCACAAATGCACTCCCTTTTCATCTACCCAGGTTCATCGGCTCAACCACCCTGCGGAGAAGGCGATCGCTGTTGGGGGGACGTAACCTGCTACAACAGGTGCGCGATTTCCCTGTTTGCAAACTAACCAATGCTGCCACACTTCATGAAAATCTGTGCGGCCTGAAAACAACATGAAACTGACATGCGCTGAACGCTGAACTGCAGGGCCTCCGTCAGCTGTGTGACGGGCAGTCTCTGGACCTGGGGCTGGAGTTGGACCTGGACGCTGACAGCGTGCATGCACAGCCTGATGGCTTGGACTCATCCGTCTCTGAGACCAGTGCCAAGCTCCAAGAGAGGCTTGGGCAAGATGTGTGCCTGGGCCAGGTGCGCATCGGGATCTTGTCTGCATGCCGGGTCGTGCACATGCTTGCGCCTTCGACTATGAGGGTGCAAGGCTGCGTGCAAGGCTGCCCTGAGTGGTGTGACTCAATTGCTTGTGTTCAGTTTGATTTTAAATCAATTGATAAAATGCATTCCCTTTCCCCATGCAGGAGCTGAGGGCCTCCAGGATCAGCTTGACGCAGCCAAGGTCAAGCGCACTGTCCCTTGATGACCAGTGCGCACGGCTGCGCCAGTCCCTGGCTGTGGATGACTTCAGCATCATCAGTCCTTGTGAGTCTTGGTGGATGTATAGGGTTATGCATCACTTTCTCCTTTAGATTCGGTCTCCTTCTTCAATCACATGACTGAGCTTGGATGGGCATGCTCAGTGTCATCGATAGTGTCATCGCTACATAGCCTTTGGATGTGTGCAAGCACAAGCAATCATGCATACCTGGCTTTTGCATAATGTGCTGCCTTAGCCTCCAACCTGGCAGTGAATGTAGGACGTAGCTCATGCCCCTGCTCTCTCAAGATGCTGTGGCGCCTGCACTTTCACCCCCCACCCCTCCTCCGCTTCACAGGAACATGGACTGGAGACATGCAATGAACAGTGCATGCACTACTAGATGCATCCACGAGTGCGCTTGCAAGCAACACACGCATTTGACACAAGCACAAGCTTGTTTGGGCAGCATGAGTAGCGTGCGCACACCCGCCTTCCTGCTTGCCGGCCTGCCCTTCTGCAGTGTGTGAAGAGCAGGAAATTGAGCTTATTGAGCCTGACACAGGCAGTGGAGGCAGCGGCAGCGGCAGTGGAGACAATGAAAGCATTGCCCTGGGCGTGGGCCTGGGTGTGGGCTTAGGTGTGTGACATTCCTTTTGTATGGATCTACCAAGCCTATCACTGCCAAGCATTCTTACACTATTTAAAGCTGGAGTATTACTATGGCCTTGGCAGTGTGTGGTGGTGAGGCTTTAAGAAGGCATCAGTGTGACTTGCTGTATCACACATCTTGCTTGCTTTTGCCCTTAACATTTGATGTACTCATAAGAACCTGTGCTTCTGCTCACCAGCCGGGTGGCCATCATCAGTGTGATCACTGGTGCCTGTGCACACGCCTCCTGCGCCTTTGCAATGTGCCCCCTTGTCAAGGCATAAAATACAAGCGCAAATTGTGAAACTGGCCATTTGAACAAAACAGGATAAAAGACCATGATAAAAGACTGTGATAAAACACACTGTATCTTGCGAGATGGAGATGTTCACAGTCACCTAATGCATGGCAGGTAGCATGGCTCGCTTATTGTAAATGCTAGGATTAAAGTGTTGGGCCTATGCCACTGATTTGACAATCAGCAGATTATCTGACGCATGCACACAGCCTGTGGCATGCTAAAGCTATGTTGCGCACATGTACAACTTCATGCGCATGCGTTATGCTGTGTGTAGGTGGAGGCCTGCTGCTGCTAACACTCGTGGCACTGATCCTTTTTGCCGTGCGCAAGCGGCGCGCTATGGAGAACAACGTCATGGTGCGCAAGGGATTTCTCTTCCCATCACCTGCATGTGTTTTGTACTGATGCCTTTTTTTGGGGGTACATTGTTTGGTCCATTCGGCTCAGGCAAGAGCCAACGCAGCATCAATACCCCAACAAGGCATCAGTACTGTCCAACGAGGCATCAATACAAAGCATGTGCCTCGAGCAGTGGTGCACGTCTGTGAATGCCGTGTGGCAAAACTGTGGTCAGGGCACAAGCGTACCTCTGCCAGCATGCCCTGCCTGCTAATCGTGTCCCTAGTCTCCCATGTGCAGCTCCCTGTAGCTGCACAATGTCAGTGGAGGCCCTGGGTTCCGCACAGGGCCATGTGGCCACTTCTGTGCAGTCATGGTATGAGTTCGTGCACTGCACGCGCAGGGTGGCAGCAAGGTTGCACCCAGCCTGTACGGCCCAACTGACGCCGCTGCAGCCAATGGGCGGGACGCCCCTGCTGATGCATCTGCGCCTCCCCCTGCCGCTCGGCGCGGCATCGCCTTTGCACCAAATGTTGTTGACAACTGTAAGGCTCACTTGTCATCAACTGGTGTTGTATTGTCTGTACTGCATGCATTGATGGTGGCTGGGTGCCATCCCCCCCTGGCAAGGTGCACCTGCTTTGATGTTGAGGTGGTGATTTTGTTGCCATGGTCCAGGGGCCTGCAGCGTCAGCTTGCGCGGTGTTTTACCACAGTGATCTGCTTTTGTTTTGCACATGGAGGGCTTTTGTGCCCTCGGCGCATCTAGGCTGCCTGCCAAAGGTGAAGGAAGGCCATGGGGTGATCCCACCCCAGTCTGCTTTGTGCGCAGTATCATGCACAAGTATCTTGTGCAAGCCTTGGTAGCCTCACCCATACCCCAAATTCTTTTCCACCCCCTGTGCGGCCTCTCAAGACAATCCTGATTGAACACACTTGCCTGCTGCTGCCGTATTGTGCGCGCTGTGCTGCCTCTGTGCTGCACACATTGCCCAACGCATGGTGCATACTCGCACAGTCAGTTGCTTGAAGCCGACAATTCCTTCTTGTCCCCCACAGAGCTTGCATGCACATGACACATGGTTAGTGAGCCCACGCAAGCGGCGCGCTGTGTGCTCCCTGCTGCAGCCACGACCGTTGCGGACCGCGTCGCGCGGCAGCAGAGCCACGCAGGCAATGCAGGCAGCCGGGCAGCCAGCGCCGCGCCCAGCCGCGCCAACAGCTTTGCCGGCGGCACCCTCTCGCGGGGTCCTAGCCGCACGTGCAATGCAGCAGGTGAGTATCCACCAAGGTAGACTGGGAAGCCTCAGAGGCACACCCTGTGCAGGTGGTAGACCTCCCCAGGGATTGCAGCATCGAGCATGGCTTCCTCCATGGCCGGACTTGCCCTGCTCATGCTCACAATTCTGCTGCACACGTCGCGCACCACCAGCGCCAGAGCTTGCGGTCCATTTTACACAGTGAATCCCAAAAGGACTGCACACCCCAGAGCGTGTGCCCGCAAAGGTGTTCCTCTCTTAGTACAGGGGCTCGCCTGCCTCAAGCGCCGTTGTGCATGCATGTATGCGGGCCATGCTCTGGGCAGCATGCTGCATCAAGGCAGCAAAGCACGCGCGCATTGCCAGCAGGTGTGTGACAAGGCGACTGCCAGAAGGAAGGCCACCTCCTTGCTCGGCAACTCTTGTATTTAGGGGCTTGTTCGCGTGCAGCTGCACTGGCATACTTGCATGCGCCCTTATGCACAAACATGCTAACATGCTGTTTCCTGGTACAGGGCCGACCCTTGCTGACCGCGTTGCACAGCAACAAAGCCAAGATCGTGGTGCACAGAGCGAATCTGCCAGCATGGTACCCAGCGCGGCCAACAGCTTTGCTGGCAAGGCTCTCCCCCACAGACCCAGGCGGTCAGCTGGTACGGCAGGTACGCCTCTTAATGTTACACACTGGGGAGAGGGCTAATTGTGCGGAATATTTGGGTTTTCAGGTGTCTGAATGTGTGGGGTGTGTGGATATGAGCATACATGTGTTTGTCCTGGAGTGTCATGAGCGCAGGTATACATGGTGTGGTTGGATGCGTCTTCGCAACTTGTTTATGTGTGATAGCCCCATTGCATACGCAGTTGGAATGAGGTCTTCAATTGCCGCTTGTAGAGCATCTCGTGCAGGAACTCTGCAACTTGGACATGATATTATGGCTGTATATGGAGGCATGCAGCTGCGACACATGCGCAATTATTGTCAGTCCATATAAATGGGAGCGGCATCATGCACACACACACATACACACACGGCCATGTGCAGAGGCTGTTGCTTGCTACCGCGCCTGCTTGCTCTTCCACAAGCGTGCACATGCACACAGAGCACATAGCACAAGCCTCTCTCGTCCTAGCCTGGCCCTTCTTTTCTCACGCACATGAGCCGCAATCCCTACTCTGCCCATGGCCAAAATGGCTCAGCACCCTACTGCCTTCCAACCCGCTTCGACCCCACCCTTGCCCAGGCGCCAAGGGCGAGCCAGACTCCTTCAGCTCCCCCCGTTCCACCAGGGGACTTGAAGATGGTGACGCCTCTGAGGATGGGCCTTCCCAGGCCTTGCCTGAGCCGCCTGCGGCAATCCTGCACCCTCACGTCCCCTCCCATGTCGACACCCCCTGGGTGCAAGGCAGAGCTCCAGATGCGTATGGCGGCCCACCCCCCAAGACAGCTCCTGGTGGTCAGGGGCGCCTGTGCTTTGGCAGCCTAGAGGCCCAGGGCCGCCCGCCCTCCGCGCCGATGGGGGCTGCCCTGTCTTTGAGGGAGGGGCCTGGACTTTGGGCTGGACACAGCAGCAGCCAAGAAGGGGTCAGGCAGGAAGGTGCGTGCAGAGGGTGCGTGCGGGCTGCGGCTGGGTGCGAGATCAGTGGTTGGGCACATTGGGTGGAGGTGCAGGCAGGGGTGCGGGGGTATAGTTGCGGGGTTGAATGGTACGCGTGCGGGTATGCATGTGGATGGGAAGTGATGCGCGCGCGCACGCACGCGCGCACACACACACACACACACACACACACACACACACACACACACACACACACACATATACACGCACGCGCGCGCGCGCACACAGGTACGCCCAGCAGGATCAGCACTCGGCACTCAACCCCCTCAAC
>LKMJ01005047.1_pt1 | contig 12431 bp, 12 predicted proteins | sample 643391 | NCBI WGS metagenome assembly LKMJ01 (sample SAMN04112250, study PRJNA286221) | soda lake metagenome | biome: soda lake; feature: Kulunda Steppe; material: water; isolation source: sample PL-Br10 brine of Picturesque Lake | place: Russia: Kulunda steppe | collected 2010-07
CCGCCCGCGCCAGGCGCAGGAACAGCGTGCGCGTGCCGACCCGGGCCTTCAGCTCCGCGGCCGTGCCCTCGGCGATCACGCGGCCCTGATCCAGCACCACGATGGAATCGGCCAGCGCATCGGCCTCCTCGAGGTACTGGGTGGTCAGCAGCACCGTGGTGCCCGCGTCCTGCAGCCGGCGTACCCGCGCCCACAGGTCGCGGCGGGCACGCGGGTCCAGTCCGGTGGAAGGTTCGTCGAGGAACAGGATGCGCGGGCGGCCGACCAGGCTGGCCGCCAGATCCAGCCGCCGGCGCATGCCGCCGGAATAGGTCTGCACCGGGCGGTGCCCGGCGTCCCGCAGGGAGAAGTCGGCCAGCAGCTCGTCGGCGCGGGCCCGGGCCGCGGCGCGTTTCATGCCCAGCAGGCGGGCGATCAGGATCAGGTTCTCGCGCCCGGTCAGCTTCTCGTCCACCGATGCGTACTGGCCGGTCAGGCCGATGATCTCGCGCACCCGCGCCGCCTCGTCGACGACATCGAGGCCGCCGACCCGCGCGCGACCGGCGGTGGGCGAGAGCAGGGTCGCCAGCATGCGCACCGTGGTGGTCTTGCCGGCGCCGTTCGGGCCCAGCAGCCCGAGTACATGGCCGGCGGGGACCTGCAGGCTGACCTCGTCCACCGCGCGGGTGCCGGCGAAATCCCGGACCAGGCCTTCCACTTCGATGGTGTTGTCCACGCTCACCTCCGCTCGCGCGCGGACGGTCAGGCGTGCTGCAGCTCGCGCGTCAGCTCGCGCCGGATCATCCAGTCCACGTACAGGAACCCGAAGGGCACCACGCCCATGATCAGCACCAGCAGCCACTTCAGAACCGACCAGCCGCGCATGTGGCTGGCCACCACGGTGGCGGCCGCATAGATCAGGAACAGGATGCCATGGATCCAGCCGACCCAGGTGACCGCCATGTGCATGTCCGCGTAGGTGCGCAGCGGCATGGCGACAAACAGCAGCGTGATCAGGGAGATACCCTCGATCACGCTGATCGCGCGAAAGTATTTCATGGCCTTCCGGTATCGCTGGTGAAACGGCCGCGAAGGGTAGCACGCGGGCGCCCCGTTGGCGGCATTCCCGGTGCCTGACGCAGCCCTAAGGGAAACACTGATCCATGTACACGCTCGCGCTTGAGTCGCTTTTGCGTGCGAACAAGGCGCGGCGACCGCCGTGCAGTCATTCTGCACAAGGAAGCCGCAACGCCGTGCGCGCGCAAAAGCGGCCGAGCCCCTACGGGGTTGGGCCCCGGGTTCCCCGATCCGGCGTTGCGCCGCTTGCGGGTAGAACCACTACCCACTGCACGACGCGCCTTGTCTCGGAAAACCCGGGGCACCAACGCGAGCGTGTACATGGATCAGTGTTTCCTTAAGGAAGCCCTAAAGCCCGCCCTCCGCGTGTCTTGTGCGAGACTGGGAATGATTCGATTACAAGACCCATTCGGGGCTTTCCCTTGCCCCTCAGGCGGAAGACTGATGCAAGACTGGAACCTGTCGCCTCTCTCCATTGCCGCCGCGCAGGACGCCTGGCGCGAGCTCGAGGCGTACGCGCCCCGCACGCCATTCCTCTCGCATGCCTGGTTCGACGCACTGGTGTCGGTGGCGGGTGAACGGGCGGGGCTTGCCTGTTACCGGATCGAAGCCGGCGCGGGCATGCGGGCGTTTGGTTGCATCGGCCGGCGGCGCGTGCGCCGCGCACGGGTCATCCCCAGCCGGACCCTGTTCCTGAATCAGACGGGTGACCCCGAGCTGGATCGCCTGACGCTTGAGCACAACGGACTGGCCGGCTCCGAGGAGACCGAACCAATGGCCCTGCATGCCCTGCTGACGGAATTGCTGGAGAACGATGCAGGCTGGGATGAACTGTCGCTCGGGTGGCTTTCCGCGGAGCGCTGGCAGGCGCTGGCCCCCGCCCTCGCCGACCTGCCCCTGCACGTCAACGTGATCGACCGCAAACCCTGCTACTACGTTGCTCTGGACGGCATACGGGGGCTGGACGATTACCTGGCCGGCCTGAGCCGCAATACGCGCTATCAGATCCGGCGAGCGATCCGGGGATACGGGAATGGGGGCAGCGTCCGGCTGGAACAGGCGAAGGACCCCGAACAGGCGGCCACCTGGTTTCGGGCGCTGGTGAGCTGGCACCAGGCGAACTGGAATGCGCGCGGCCGAACCGGTGCGTTCGCCGGCGATTTCATGCAGCGCTTCCACGAGCACCTGGTGGTCCACGAGACCGTCTCGGGCGCCGCCCGGGTACTGCGGATTTCGGGGCCGGAAGAGCCACTCGGGTATCTCTACAACCTGCACGCGGGCGATTACGTCTGCAATTATCAGAGCGGCTTTCGCTACAGCGAAGACCCGAAGCTGAAGCCGGGACTGGTCGGCCATGCCCTCGCGATCGGCCGCGCGGCCACGGATGGCTGCGGGCGCTATGATTTCCTGATGGGTGACAGCCAGTACAAGCGCAGCCTCGCCAATGGCGTGACCGAGATGCTTCAGATCCGGTTACAACGGCCACGCCTGCGATTCCGTCTGGAGCGCGCCTTGCACGCGTGGGCCAGGGCCGGCACGGATCCGGATGCGGGTCACGCGGCGCCCGGTCTACACGGCGAAAAACCGGTCAGGATGAACGGTCAGGGGGATGCAGGGTGATCGCCGGTGCGGGCCCGCGGGGTCGACTCAGGGCGAGGAAAGGGCGCCGGCCGGTGAACAGGAGTTCGGCATGACCCAGTTGCAGAAAGTAGAGGCTGCCGATGCGCCGGGCGCCCAGCCGCTGATGGGCCCGCAGGGAGCTGCCGTTGAAAGCGGAGATACGGCTCAGGCTCCATTCGATCCCGCGTTCCTGCAGGGCGCGGTCGGCCGCCCGCCAGAGTTCGGCGAACACCAGGCCGCCCCGGGCCTCCGGAAAGACATACACATCCACGTCCAGGGCGCAGGGAGGAGCGGGTGGCGGCTGCAACACACAGCGATGCTCGTCTTCCTGATAGGGCCCGAACAGCAGCCAGATAAACCCCCGCATGGCCCCGCCCTCCCGCGGGAATACCCCAAGGCAGATACCGCCGGCGGTCTGGCGGTAACGGATCTGTTCCGCAGAACGCGGGAGTGCCTGCAGGGCCTCGGCGTCCCGGGTGATCTCGCGCACGTCGAACCGGGCCCGCTGGTTGCCGAAGCGCCCCGGCTGGCCGACGGGCTGGGCGATGAGGTAATAGCGGGCGACTCCCAGGCGCTGGTTCAGCCGGCGCAGGCCACCGTTCAGCGCCAGCAGCAGCGCATTGGTCAGGCCCAGCTCGCGGCGGCGGCCAAGAAAGCGGTGCAGGATATTGGTCAAGGTGCCCCGGACGGCTGTGGAAAGCGGGGAAGCGGAAGTGCGCACGCATCCATGAACTGACGTTTCATCTGAAGACTAGTGGGGGACCCGGAGAGCAGGCAAGCGAATCCAGGCATCAGGGACAACATTGACACCATCGCGGCGCCAACGCGCGACTCGATGACAGCGCCTTTACGGAGGCCACATGCAGGATGGGGATTTCGAAAAACGCTGGCGCCGGCGCTTTACCGAACGAGGCAGCCAGTACGACGACGATGCGGCCATTGCAGGCTGGACCTCCACGGGCCTGGCAAGCCGCGTGCGCCAATTCGAGCAACTGTGGCACCGGGCGCAGCCGGTGGGCGAGATCTGGCTGGACATCGGCTGCGGTGCCGGTACTTACACGCGCATGCTGCGTGCCGAGGGCCGACGCCCGATCGGGCTCGATTACTCGGCACCGTCGGTGCAGAAGGCACGGGATCGAAGTCCTGCGGAGATCCCGTGGCTGGCGGCGGACGTGCACCACCTGCCCCTGCCGGAAGGAAGCGCCGACGGCATCCTGTGCTTTGGCGTGATGCAGGCGCTCGCGGCTCCGGGACCCGCGTTGAACGACATGGCACGCGTACTGCGACCGGGCGGCGAACTGTGGGTGGATGCGCTGAATGCAGATTGCCTGCCGACCCGGGTAAGCGAGCACCGCCGCAGGCGCGCGGGTCGGGCCCCGCATCTGCGCTATGACAGCCACGCAGGCCTGGAGCAGGCCGCGCGCGAAGCGGGGCTGGAAGTACTGGCGCTGTACTGGCTGCCGCTGGCACCCGGGCGCCTGGCGGGCATGCAGAAGGTGCTGGAAAGCCGGCCCATGCGCGGCCTGCTGCAGGCCCTGCCCCCGCTGGCCGCCGGCCTGAGCCACTCGTTCATCCTTCGCGCGCGCCGTGTGTAAGGCCGGTTTCCCGGTCTTTCTCCTGACGGATGCCGGACGGATTTACCGAAGACGACATCCCCCTGTTGAAAAAGATGCTCCTGTTGCAACACGATGGACGAAACGGTCCTTGCGCATGCTTGCGGCCCCGTCGTGTTGTCATTTTCTTTTACACTTTTGCGAACCGGGGCTGACACAACATCCTGGCGCGCCGAAATAACCCCCTGAGAACCTGCACTTAAGCAATTCCGCATCGATGGTCCCGATTTTGCTTTGTTTTCTTTCAGAACCTTTTGCCTTCCGCGCATTGACTTGCTCAAGAGTAATAACCGATATTTGTCATTAGAGGCTGGCCAGCCGCGCGCCAGGATAAAAGGAAAGACCTTGCTGGAAAATTGGCCGCGAGACCGCGTGGTACAAGGCGTCCTCGATACCGCGACGCCGGACGCCAGCCCCGGAGGAAAATGATGAACACAAGACCAAACCGCCCCCCGGGCCCCGAACATGAAACCGAGCAGCTGGGAACGCGCGGGCGTACACGACGGCGGCTGGGCAAGGCCGCGCTGGGAACCGCGCCGGTTCTGATGACCCTCCACTCCGCGCCACTCAAGGCGGCGGGGGCGAACTGCATGGCTTCGGGCTGGGTTTCCGGCAACACATCAAAACACGATGAGCCCGAGGAGTGCGGCGGACGGACGCCCGGGTACTGGAGCGGTTCGGCCAACGCCGGCGACCTGAACCCGAGCAGTGCATCTTTCCAGAACCATCCGGGCTGGCACCAGGCGGTGGAAGAGGGAGAAGCGTTCGTTTCCGAATACGGCTTTCCGGGGATTGGCAACAACTACCGGGAATATGCCGTTGAAGACACCGGCGGCGACAGCGAACCGGGCCACTCGGCCAACCCGGATGTGCCGGATGGCTCGTCCCACGGCGAGATACCTCTCACGGCTCTGGGGGCCGTTGCCGCTTCAGTGGAAGTACTCGGGCTCGTCGGCCTCCCGCACGAGCGCCAGATCATCCGCTTCGGCATGGCAGCCCTGCTGAATGCACGCTACATCTCCGGATATCCGCTGTCGGAGCAACAGGTGCGGGATATCGTGACCGACACACTGAATGACGGCTATTACGTCGCCGACAGCGGGGATCGCCTGGAACCGGAACAGGTCAAGGCGTTCCTCGAAAACACCATGAACGTGCCAACCTGGGGCCCTTGAAAAAGGGCGACGCAAGCGCGGACGTGCACACCGATCAGCGCCCCCCTGCTGGATTGGACTCTCCGCGCTGGCGACTGGTCCCGGAACTGCACCTGCGGCGCTGCGGCGACCAGTGGGTCGCCTTCCATTCCGGACACGGCACGACGCATCTCGTGGACGCCGGGGCCGGACGTGTTCTCGCATGCCTGCAACGCGAGCCGGGCCTCGACCTGCCGGCACTCGCAGCCCGTCTGGGCCCGGAAAGCGACACGCCTGCCGGCGCAATGACCGGCTGGCTGACCGGGCTTCGCGACAGCGGCCTGGTGCGGGACGACGCCTAGTGCGAGTCAGCGAGCTTGGCCATGCCGGCCTGCGCCGACGGCTTTCCGCAGACGGGCTCCTGCTCGCCACGGGCCCCTTCGTGACCCGGATTCGCAGCCGCATCCCGAGCGTTGCGGAGGGGATAAATTCGCTGTATCCCGATTGCGAGGTACACAACGCCGGCAGCTTTTACGACTTTGACTGCGAATTGCGCCCGCCCCGGTCCTTGCGCCGGTTCTATCGCCCGCAGGTGGTGTTCCTCTCGGATCAGCGCGTGGTGTTCAAGCCGCTGCCCCGGCACCAGGCCTACCCCATGCTCGAATGGGGCATGAACTGGTGCATCGCCAGCCACGTCCAGAACCGCCTGGTGCTGCACGCCGCGGCACTGGAACGCAATGGCCGGGCGCTGATCCTTCCGGCGCCGCCCGGCTCCGGCAAGAGCACACTGTGCGCGGCCCTGGCCAGCCATGGCTGGCGCCTGATGACCGACGAATCCGTGCTGGTGGCACTGGATACGGCGGAGATTTCCGGGCCGGCGCGTCCGATCAGCCTCAAGAATGCCTCGATCAACGTGATCCGCGACTTCTGTTCCGAAGCGAACGTGAATACCCCGGTGCACGACACCCTCAAGGGAACGGTCGCGCACATGCGCCCGCCCCGGGATGCGGTCGAACGGGCCAGGCAGCGCGCCCCGCCCGCCTGGGTCGTGTTCCCCCGTTTCCGCCCCGGTGCCGATACCCGGCTGATTGATCGCGCCCCGGGCGAGGCGTTCATGGGTCTGGTGGCGAATGCATTCAATTATGCGGCACTGGGCGGACGGGCCTTTCATGCCATCGGGGATCTGGTCGACCGGACGCGGGCGTTCGACTTCACCTACAGCCGCCTCGACGAGGCGATGGCCACCTTCGAGGCGCTGGCGGATGGACGGCAATAGCGCCCTTGGTCTCGCCCTCGCCCGCCCGGAAAGCATGGCGGAACGCAACGATGCAGAGTGGGCAGCCATGCTGGGCGCCGCGCGCGAGACGTCGCTGCAGGGCACGCTCTGGCACAGCGCCCGCGCGGCCGGTGTCCTGGATCGGCTGTGCGAACCGGTCGCCGCCCATCTGGAGGGCGCAGCCATGGTCGCACAGCGCCGCGCGGAGGCCCTGCACTGGGAGCTGGAAGGCCTGGATCGCGGGCTGCTCACCCGCATGCAGCCCCCGGTCCTGCTCAAGGGCGCGGCGTATGCGCTGGCCGGACTCCCGAACGCGCCGGGTCGCATGGCCAACGACATCGACCTGCTCTTCCCCCGCGCGCAAGTCGAGCGCGCGGAGGCGTTGCTGTTCTTCGAAGGATGGACGGGGGCCCATCACAACGCGTACGACCAGCGGTACTACCGCGAGTGGATGCACGAGCTGCCTCCCCTGACCCACCGCCAGCGGGGCACCACCCTGGATCTGCATCACAACATCCTGCCGGAGACCTTCCGCGTGCGCACCGACCCCGAGCGACTGCGCGAGCACAGCGTCGCCCTGCCCGGGCCCTGGCGCTTTCGCATGCTGGCCCCCGCCCACATGGTGCTGCATGCCATCGTGCACCTGTTCTCCGAGACCGACTGGGACCGCGGACTGCGCGATCTCTACGACATCCACATGCTGGCCGGCCATTTCGCCGAACGCGAGGGCGAGGCCTTCTGGCAGGCATTCGTCGCGGAGGCACAGGCGCTGGAACTGGCGTGGCTGGCGCAACGGGCCCTGTGGCTCAGCCGGCGGGTGCTGCTGACCCCGGTACCGAACGCGGTCATACAGGGGCTTGAACAGGCCCGCACGGGCCGCCCCATATCCCCCTGGGCGCGCTGGGCGTTTCGGCACGGGATCCGCACCCGCGCGGCCTCGGTAACCCCCTGGCGGGATGCCACCGCGCGCGGACTGCTGTTCCTGCGGGGACACTGGCTCAAGATGCCGCCGGGCCTGCTGGCCCGTCATCTCTTCTACAAGGCGTTCCTGGCCGAAAAGGAAGACGACGGGGATGTCCGCCCCGAACCGGAGCGGCACGGGTGACCGGGATCACTGCCCGCTGGAGTGATACTCGCGGATCAGGGGACGAATCTGTTCCGCCGGAATCGCGTAGGTGATCCCGCTCGGCCGCTCGACCGCCGCCTCCCGGCCGCCCTGCACGAAGGTCTGATTGATTACGCCGATCACCTTGCCATCGTGCTTGCGATACAGCGGGCTGCCGCTGTTCCCGGGGTAGGCGGTTCCATCCAGTTGAAACACCATGGGGGGATCATCGCGCAAGGCGCGGATGCGCCTCGCATCCAGTTCACCGGAGCTGCGAGCCGGGAGAACCATCGGGGTCCACGCGGCGATCGTGGCCCGGTGGGTGGCCGGATACAGCCCCAGAATCATGCCGATAGGGTAACCGGTGAAGGCAACCTCCTCGCCGACCCGTACGGAATCGGAAGAACCCAGCTCCAGCGCCGGCAATGACGGCGAAGCGATGTGCAGCAAGGCCAGGTCGTGCTCGCGCGACTGTGCCACCACCCGGGCATTGCGGATCACGGTATCGCGGCCCTGACCACTGACCACGACCAGCCGCTCGCGCTGGTCATCATTCAGGGATTCCGGGACCGCATGCCGATTGGTCACGACCAGCCGGCCGTCGTCCACGACGAAACCCGTGGCCAGATATTCGATCCGCGGACTGCGGGTCGGCTGGAAGGTGGCGATGCCCAGCACGGAGCCCTCAACACGCTCGACCGTTTCGGGCAGGGTTTCGGCCTGGAGCGGCTGAAGCAACAGGCCGGCGAGGACGAGCCACACCGCGGACAGGGCGATCCCGTTCCTTGCAGAACACACGGCGGAGATGGCGGCGAGGCCACGCCTGGTTCCAATGAGCCAGGGCATTTCGTTTTCCTCTCGGCGTTCCCGGGGTGTCTCTCTGAGTGTAGTCCCGATTTTCCCCGAGGGTGCCGTGAGACGGTCCGATTTTCGTGGCGGTGTTATGAGAGGGGTACGAGCACCCGGCTCGAGAGTGCCACCATCACATGCCAATTACCGAAGAGGAGCCCCCGAATACCGGGGAGACGGGTTGGGTCGGAGACCTGCCCACCGCATGTCGCAACCCGCCATCGTGGCAACGCCCCCGCATCCGACGATCAACCGTCCAGCCACGGTTCGCTGCGCCGAAAACGACGCACCACCATGACCGCAAAGGCCGCCACACCCAGCGTCGCGGGGATGTACTCCAGGGCCAGCCCCAGGCCCGCGGCCATGTAGCCCGTGACCAGCGCCCACAGAAACGGGATGATGGCCACGATGAGTGGCGGCCGCGGAAGCGCCAGCAGCAACAGCGCCAGGGTCAGCAGCATGGTGGGAGCCGGTGCCACCCCGACATACGACAGCTGCGACCAGGGCGTATCCGTCAGCAGATGCCCGAGCAGTGGGTGCGCGGCCACAGCGTAGACCACCAGCACGACCGCCAGTACACCCGTCCGGCCACCGGGCCAGCCGAAGATGCCCCCCCGCCCCATCACGGTCAGGGCCAGCACCATCATCAGACCCTGCGCCACGAACACGCCCGCCAGCTCCTCGGCGGCAAAGTGAAACGGCGCCACCGAACCACCGAAGAAGATCAGCCCGATCCAGATCCACAACACGCCCAGCAGCACGCCAATCGCATGCCCGGCGAAACGCGCCCCGGAGAACGCCAGGGCGATCGCAGCCAGGACGCACAGCGCAGCCACCCCGTGCAGGGGCCAGATCGCCTGGTTGTATTGCTCGAGGATCGCCAGCCAGGTGGATCCGTCAAACGGCAGCATTGACCAACTCCCATGTCCGTGGGTTCAGAACCGTTTCTCCAGGAAGCCGCCCCTCTGGCCGACGGGGTTGGTCGCACGCCGAATCGGCCGGAGGGTCAGCCTCCTACAGGTCGCCGACCCAGGCAACCATGCGTTCGCGCATTGCTGCATCGGGCATGGGTCCGTACAGCGCGCCCATGTTCTCCCCCATGTGGGCCACGACCGAGGTCGCCGGGATCGCGCAGGTCACGTCCGGATGGGACACGATGAACTTGAGAAGGAACTGGGGCCAGTTCTCGCATTCGATCTCGGCCGCCCAGTCCGGCAGCGGGTGGTCTTCGAACCGCTCGATCAGGGCCTTTTGCCGGAACGGGCGGTTAGCGATCACGGCAATACCGCGCTCGGTTGCCAGTGGCAGCAGGCGCTGCTCCGCCTCGCGGTCGAGGATATTGTAGGTAAGCTGGACGAAATCGAGGTCTTCCGAGCGCATGATGCGCTCCATCTCGTCATGCCGCCGCCCGTGCGACGTGGTGATCCCGATGTAGCGAACCTCCCCGGCCTCGCGTCGCTCACGCAGGGTCTCCAGATGCGCCTGCCAGTTCTGCAGGTTGTGCACCTGCTGCAGGTCCAGGCGGCCCGCGCCCCACAGATCCAGGGAATCCGCATGCTGCTCACGACCGGTGGAGGTACTGCGGGTCCAGATCTTGGTCGCCGAGAACAGGGCCTCGGGACGATCCAGCGCACGCAGGCAGTCCCCCACCACTGCCTCCGCTCGGCCATACATGGGCGACGAGTCGATCATGCCCCCGCCCCGGGCAAAAAAACGTCCCAGGATCTCGCGACGTACCGCCATCGGACCCGGCGCGTCCGGGACATTAAAGGTAATCCACGTCCCCATCCCGATCACCGGGATGCGCTCGCCAGAAGACGGAATCGGCTTGCGATGGGGCTCGCGCTCGGCGGCAAAACCAGCCGGCGAAAGGCTGGCCCACCAACCGGCTGCAGAGGCAGCGGCGAGCTTCAGAAAGGAACGGCGCGAGCGCCGGCGATCAATCATGGGATGCCTCGCACGATGCAGAGATGGCTACCAGATCGTCCCCGTCCGGAGGCCTGAAGTTCCCCCACGGTTCTTTGCCGGGCCACGAGGGCCCTTCATGAACACGCGCGGGAGGCGGAATCGCCCGCCGCTGCCGGCCTCGGCCAGGCAGTCGTTTCCGGGGCACGGGGGGATGGACGTCCCGGTGAGTGCCTTCCGGATCATGCTGACACCCCCTCCATTCATGTAGTCACAACGGCGTTGCATGCGTGCAAGTATCGCTCGAAACAGCCTGCCGATGCCGGCACGCGTCATCGCTTTGCGTTTTCTCCACCCCGGAATTCCGGACCGCCAAATCGACCCAGGAGCTCGAACCGCTTATGGCCTCTTTCCCGCGTTCCGCCCCGTCCGAACAACGCTCCGGCTTCATGATCCATGTTGCATGGATCGCCATGGCCCTCGTCCTTCTGAGCGGGGCGCTTGCCCGGCCAGCCGCGGCGCAGGACCCCGACGCCTTCATCACCACCTGGGAAATCGGCGAACCCGGCGATGAGATCTTCATCCCGACGGCACCGGCCACCGAGTACCACTTCACCATCGACTGGGGCGACGGGACCGTCGAGGAGATCTCCGGCACCGACCCGGATCCGACGCATGCTTACGCCGAGCCCGGTATCTACCAGGTCGCCATTACCGGGAGGTTTCCGCGCATTCATTTCGATCTCTCGCAAATGGACTTCCAGAGGCCCGCGCGGGGCGACATCCACCCCGGGGACAACGCGCAACGACTGGTGGCCGTCGAGCAATGGGGGACGATCGAGTGGACCAGCATGGAAGGCGCCTTCGCCGGCGCGGTCAATCTGACGCTCGATGCCACCGATGCGCCCGATCTGTCCGACGTGAGCTCCCTGAGCCGTATGTTTGCGCTGGGCCATTCCTTCGATGGCGACATCGGTCATTGGGACGTCTCCGGCATCGAGGACATGAGCCACCTGTTCGAACAGGCCTCTTCGTTCAATCAGGACATCGGCAAGTGGGATGTCTCCAGCGTGACCGACATGAGCGGCATGTTCGACGGAGCCAACTCCTTCAACCAGGACATTGGTGACTGGGACGTTTCCAGCGTCACCAGCATGAGCCGCATGTTCAACAGGCAGTTCGGGCAGGCCACCGCATTCAACCAGGACATCGGTGGGTGGGACGTCTCCAGCGTGACCGACATGAGCGGCATGTTCGACGGAGCCAGCTCTTTCAACCAGGACATCGGCAGCTGGGATGTCTCCAGCGTCGAGGACCTGAGCTACATGTTCGGAGAGGCTGAGTCCTTCAACCAGGATATCGGCGACTGGGACCTGTCCGCGGCGACCACCCTTCGCGGCATGTTCAGCCGGGCCGAGAGCTTCAATCAGGATATCAGTGACTGGGACGTCTCCGGTGTTGGCGATGTCAGGAGCCTGTTCGGCGGCGCGGACTCCTTCAACCAGGACATCGGCGACTGGAATCTGTCCGGCGTGGAAAGAATGGAAAGCATGTTCGCCGGTGCCCGCGACTTCAACCAGGACATCGGCGGCTGGGACGTATCCGGGGTATCCAGCATGAATCAGGTTTTTTCCGGCACTGAGTCCTTCAACCAGGACCTGGGCGACTGGGATGTGTCCGGCGTGACTGACATGCGCTCGATGTTCAAGGACGCCATCGCCTTCAACCAGGATCTGAACGACTGGGACGTCTCCGCGGTGACCAACATGAACGGCATGTTCTGGGGCGCGCGGACTTTTGACGGGGCCATCGGTGACTGGGACGTGTCGAGCGTCGAGGTCATGGGGCGCATGTTCTGGAAGGCGGAATCCTTC
>LKMJ01005048.1_pt1 | contig 12430 bp, 11 predicted proteins | sample 643391 | NCBI WGS metagenome assembly LKMJ01 (sample SAMN04112250, study PRJNA286221) | soda lake metagenome | biome: soda lake; feature: Kulunda Steppe; material: water; isolation source: sample PL-Br10 brine of Picturesque Lake | place: Russia: Kulunda steppe | collected 2010-07
CCAGCAGCCAGGCGCTGCGCGGCCTGGTCGATCGCCTCGAGGCCGTCAGCCGTGCGGAGACCCGCCAGACCGCCACGGTCTTCCGCCCCTGGGGCCACTACGAGACGCTGGACGCCGGCGAGCGCCATCAGGTCAAGCACATCACCGTGAAACCCGGCGCGCGGCTGTCGCGGCAGCTCCACCACCACCGCGCCGAGCACTGGATCGTGGTCAGCGGCACCGCCCGGGTGACCCTGGACGACGAAACCTTCCTGGTGGGTGAAAACGAGTCGACCTTCATCCCCGTGGGCCGGGTGCACTGCCTGGAGAACCCGGGGCTGATTCCCCTGGAGCTGATCGAGGTGCAGTCCGGCAGCTACCTGGGCGAGGATGACATCGTGCGCCTGGACGATCGCTACGGGCGGGAGTGACGCGCTTCAGTAGATGCGAAATGACTCGTGCTCGGGGTGTCCCTCGAGCTTCTGAATCACCTTGCGGTAGCGCTTGTACTCCCACTGGTACTGGGCCGGGTCCAGGGCGATGGCGGCCTCCACGCAGGCGTTGACGCCGGTGGCGGACTCGGCCTCGTCCGGCGCGTAGACGCGTTCGTCGGCGGGGAGGAAATGGATCTCGAAGCCGCGACCGGGAATGCGCCTGGCGACCCCGGTGACCACCCGGGCCTCGGTGCGCGCCACCAGCTTGGGCAGCAGGGTGGCGGTATAGGCGGGGCGACCGTAGAAGGGCGCAAAGACGCCGCTGCCCCAGTCGGGCTCCTGGTCGGGCAGGATACCGATCGCTTCGGAACGCTTGAGCGCCTTGAGCAGGGCGGCCACGCCGCGGGGATTGGTGGGGACCAGGCTCGCGCCCATGCGCTCGCGCCCCTGGCGGATCACCGGGTCGAGCTCGGCGATCTTTGGCGGCTCGTACATGGCGGTGAAGGGGAAGTGGCAGGAGAGCCAGAAATTGAGCACTTCCCAGTTGCCGAAGTGGGGGGCCAGCACGATCACGCCGCGGCCCTCGGCGCGGGCTTCGTCGAGCAACTCGCGGCCGTGGACCGCCAGGATCGAGGCCTCGACCCGCTCGGGGTTACCCATCCAGGCGAGGCCCAGCTCCAGCATGGTGGCAGTGGAGTGGGTCAGACTCTCTCGGGCCAGCCTGCGTCGTTCGGTCTCGTTCCGGTCGGGGTAGACCTCGCGGAGGTTGATCTCGGTGACCTCGCGCTCGCGGCGGCTGAAGCGATGCACCAGCGGGCCGGCGAGACGTGAGAGATGCCACAGGCTGGACAGCCGTCGACCGGCCAGCGCCTTCCAAAGCGCGGCGATGGCTCGGGCTCGACGGGGATGAGAGTGGGAGCGGGTCTTGGCCATATCGCATGGGTCCTTGCCTGTAGATCCTTGCCTGGAGATTCCTGCCTAGAACAGCCAGGTGCCCACGTTGTCCGGCGCCCGCTTCTCCTGCAGGCCGCGGAAGCCCTTGACGCAGCGGACGATCAGCCACACCGCCAGGGCGATCAGCAGCGGAATGCCGATGGCCACCAGCACCAGAACGGAGGCGATGGTGGCGTAGAGGAGACCGATCCAGAAGGTACGGATCTGGTAGCGGTAGTGTTCGTCGAGCCACGCCGGACCCTTGCCGCGGTAGACGTAGGCGATCACGACGCCGATCACCGAGGTGAAACCCACCACGAAGCTGAGCAGGTACAGGGCATAGACCACCATGGGCATGGTGGTATCGGGAGACTTGTTGGGTTCGATGATGACGTTGTCGTTCCGAACACCGTCATTACGGAAATCGTCGTTCATGTGTCGTCCCTGGAGATGGGCGAATGTCAGGCGCCCATGATACCGGCCGCCGGGAACAATGCCACCGGCGGCCGGACGGGCGTTTCAGTCGCCGTGGTCCTCCGCGGGACTCTCCTGGCGCTGGGGACGGCTGATCTCGATCAGGTTGCCGTCCGGGTCGCGCAGGTAGAGTGATTCCAGCATGCCGGTGGCGCCCTGGCGCGGGACCGGGCCGAGTTCGACGTCCACCTCCAGCGCCGCCAGGTGACGGGCCACTTCCTCCAGCGGCAGCAGGCTGCGCAGGCAGATGTCGATGCTGCCTGGCGTGGGCGTGGCGGCTCGAGGCTCGATGTCGGTGTCGGTCCAGTGCAGGCGCAGGGCGAGATCGCCCAGGATCAGGTCGACGCGCTCGCGGTCGCGGTAGCGCACTTCCAGTCCCAGCACCCGTGAGTAGAAGTCCACCGCCCGGGAAATGTCGGTCACGGTGATGACCAGATGGTCCAGACCTGACAGCATTCACAACTCCTTGGAAAGAATGTTCTGGCACAGAGGATACGACGATGCCGACCTGCCCGCTATGCGCATCTGGCGACACGAGCGTCTATCACCGCGATAGGCGTCGTGAGTACCATCAGTGCCACCGCTGCGCCCTGGTGTTCGTGCCGCCGGCCTTCCGGCTGGGCCCGGAAGAGGAGCGGGCGGTCTATGACCAGCACGAGAACTCGCCAGAGGATGCGGGCTATCGCCGCTTCCTCTCGCGGCTCGCCGAGCCGCTGCGCGTGAAGCTGGCACCCGGCGCCCGAGGGCTCGACTTCGGCTCGGGTCCCGGGCCGACGCTGTCGGTGATGTTCGAGGAGAGGGGGCACCCCATGGCGATCTATGATCCCTTCTACGCCCCGGATGCCGGCGTGATGATGGGCGAATACGACTTCATCACCGCCACCGAGGTGGTCGAACATCTGTTCGAGCCCGGTCGGGAGCTGGCACGTCTGTCGGGTCTGCTGCGTCCCGCTGGCTGGCTGGGGCTGATGACCAAGCGGGTCACCGACCGAGAGGCGTTCACTCGCTGGCACTATATCGTCGACCCTACCCACGTGGCCTTCTTCAGCGAGGCGACCTTCCGCTGGCTGGCCGGCGAGTGGGGGATGACCGTCGAGTTTCCCGCCGCCGATGTGGTGCTGCTGCAGAAAGACCGTCCCGTTGTTCCGGATGCAGATGACACGGTGTGAGGCGTGGACCTGGGGAAGTCAATTCTCGGCGCTGGAGGTGCCCGCGGGAAAGCGATTGACTCGCCGTCAATCGAGCGTATGATTCGCGCGCTACGGTTTTCCGCTGGCCGGCCGTGGGGCCTTTTCCGGTCGGCCGGTCAGGCGAGAGTCCTCGCTTTCTGCCACCCTTCCTTTTTCCCCTATCGATGCGAGGCACGCAATGTCGCGGCAACTGCTGACCATGGCCCTGGCACCGCTGCTCGGGCTCTTTATCCTCGGCATCGGCAATGGCTTCCTGGCCACGGTGATCACTCTGCGCCTGGATGCCGCCGGCGAGTCGGCGGTGGTGATCGGTTGGGTCTCCTCGGCCTACTTCATCGGTCTGGCGCTGGGGGCCATGCTCAACGATCGCCTGCTGCTGCGCATCGGCCATATCCGTGCCTATGGCAGCTTCGCATCGTTGGTGGCGGTCACCGTGCTGCTGCAGGGGCTGGTGGATCACCCCGTGGCCTGGTTCGCGCTGCGCCTGGTTGGCGGCTGGGCCACGGTGGGGGTCTACCTGGTCATCGAGAGCTGGCTGCTTACCGCCGGCGACCAGAAGGTGCGCGGTCGGCTGCTGGCGCTCTATATGATCTCGCTCTACGCCGCCGGCGTGCTCGGTCAGCTGCTGCTGGGCGTTACCGAGGCCATGGGCGGAGCGGCCTCCTTCATGGTGATCGGCATGCTGGCCTCCCTGTCGGTGCTGCCCATGGCGATGATCCCGCGGGTCTCGCCGCTGATCGAGAAGGCCGAGCCGCTCTCGCCACTGCGCCTGATCACCCTGACCCCCACCGGGGTGATGGGCAGCTTCGGCTCCGGCATCGCGGTGGCCGCGGTCTACTCCCTGCTGCCGCTCTATCTGCAGCGCATCGGCCTGCCGGTGGATCGGATCGGCCAGATGATGGCGGTGGTGGTTCTTGGCGCCATGCTGCTGCAGTACCCGGTGGGGCGCTGGTCGGATCGCCACGACCGCCAGCTGGTGCTGATCATCATCGGTGCCTTCTGCACGCTGATCTCCGCGGCGGTGCTGTGGCTGCCACTGAATCTGTGGAGCCTGGCCGCCCTGCTGTTCTTGCTGGGTGGCGGGGTCTTCTCGCTCTACCCGGTGGCTGTGGGCCATGCCGCCGACCGGGCGCCCGCCGGCGCTCTGGTGCGCATGAGCCAGGGCCTGCTGCTGATCAATGCCATCGGCTCGGCGCTCAGCCCGCCGCTGATTTCACCGGTGATGGGGGTCCTGGGTGATGCCGGCCTGTTCTGGAGCTTCGGCGCCCTGGGCCTGTTCCTGGTGGCCTTCTTCGGCTGGCGGCGAAGCGTGCGCCCGGCGCCGGTGCCGGTGGCGCCGTTCTCGCCCTCCACGCCCATGTCCTCGGCGGGGGCCGAGCTGGCGGTTACCGAAGAGCAGCTGCAGGGGGCGGCCGAGCACGAGCACATGGAGGATCTCTCCGGTGCGGTGCCCGAGGTGGACGTGGCCGAGCCGATGGTCGGCCCGCCGGCGGCCGATGAGTCCCGCGTCGCCTATTTTGACGAGGCAGTACCGGAGGAGGAGCCCGCCCAGGCGGAGCTACCGGGAATGGAGCGGCTGGTCGATTGAGGCTAAGACGTAGGGATAATGGTCGCCGAAAAGTAGTATATCTACTATCGTTGCTATCATTTTTCCCTCCAAGGTGCCCCGATGAACTATTTTGCCGCCCCCGTTCGCGACATCCGCTTCGTACTGGAGGAGCTGCTGGCGTTCGGCTCGCTCTCGCTGCCCGGCTTCGAGGATGCCACCCCCGATCTGGTCGAGGCCGTGCTGGAGGAGGCCGCCAGGCTGTCCGGTGAGGTATGGGCTCCCCTCAATGACACCGGCGACCGCCAGGGCTGCACCCGCCGCGACGATGGCAGCGTGATCCTGCCCGACGGCTTCATCGAGGCGTATCAGGCCTATGCCGAGGGCGGCTGGAACGGCATCGGGGTCTCCGAGGCGCTGGGCGGCCAGGGGCTGCCCGAGGTAGTGGCCAGCGCCGTGCAGGAGATGCTGCATGGCGCCAACATGGCGTTGGGCCTGTGTCCCATGCTCACCGCCGGCGCCATCGAGGCCCTGGCCCACCACGGCAGCGAGGAGCAGCGGACCATCTATCTGCCGAAGCTTGTCGAGGGCACCTGGACCGGCACCATGAACCTCACCGAGCCCCAGGCGGGGTCGGACCTCTCCAAGGTGCGAACCCGTGCCGTGCCCAGCGAGGATGGCGCCGGCCAGTATCGGCTGTTCGGCCAGAAGATCTACATCACCTGGGGCGATCACGACGCCGCCGAGAACATCATCCACCTGGTCCTGGCGCGCAAGCCCGATGCCCCCGAGGGCAACAAGGGCATCTCGCTGTTCCTGGTCCCCAAGTTCCTGGTCAACGCCGACGGTTCCCTGGGCGAGCGCAACGATGTGGTCTGCGCGTCCATCGAGCACAAGCTGGGCATCCACGGCTCTCCCACCTGCACCCTGAGCTTTGGCGAGAACGACGGCGCCATCGGCTACCTCGTGGGCGAAGAGGGCCGCGGTCTCAACCACATGTTCACCATGATGAACGAGGCGCGCCACAAGGTGGGGATCCAGGGCATCGGCGTCGCCGAGCGTGCCTGCCAGCACGCCTTCGCCTACGCCCTGGACCGCGTCCAGGGCCGCAGCCCGCGCTCGGGCCGAAGCGACTGCACCATCAGCGATCACCTGGACGTGCGCCGCATGCTGCTCTCCATGCGCGCCCGCACCGACGCCCTGCGCGCCCTGGCCCTCTACTGCGCCGCCCAGCTCGACCTGGCCCGCCACGCTCCCGATGACGGCGACCGCGTCGCTGCCCAGGCGCGGGTCGACGTGCTGATCCCGGTGGTCAAGAGCTTCTCCACCGACCAGGCCGTGGATATCGCTTCCATGGGCGTGCAGGTGCACGGCGGCATGGGCTTCATCGAGGAGACCGGGGCCGCCCAGCTGCTGCGCGACGCTCGCATCGCGCCCATCTACGAGGGCACCAACGGCATCCAGGCCCTGGACCTGGCCGGGCGCAAGCTGCAGCGCGACGGCGGGGCGGCCATCGAGGGGCTGATCGACGACGTCGAGGCCACCGCCGCGGCCCTCAAGGAAAGCGCCGAGCATGCCGCCCTGGGCGATAGCCTTGCCGGGGGTGCCGCCGACCTGCGTGCCGCCATGGCGGCAGTGCTGGCGGCGGGCGCCGATGCCGAGCAGGGCGCCGATGCCGTCCAGGCCTACGCCACCCCCTTCCTCAACCTGGCCGGGCACGTCCTGTGCGCCTGGCAGATGGGCGAGGCGGCGCTCAAGGCCAGCGCGGCCATCGCCGAGGGCCGCGATGAGCCGTTCTATCGGGCCAAGTGCCATAGCGCCGACTATGCTATCCGCCAGTGGCTGCCGGTGGGCCGCGCCCAGCGCGCCGTGATCGAGGCCGGCATGGAGAGCCTGGCCGCCTTCGACGCCGCCGCCCACTGACCCCGCATCGATTCGCCGCCGGCCCCGCGCCGGCGGCGCCCCTTCCGAACCAGATTCCACGCCACGCCACGGAGCCAGCCATGAGCCAGAGCATCTTCGAACAGGGCCTGCCCAAGACCCCCGCCAACCATGTGGCGCTCTCGCCGCTCACTTTCATCGAGCGCACCGCCTCGGTCTATCCGGATTACCCGGCAATGGTCTACGGCGAGATCCGCCGCGACTGGGGCACCACCTGGGAGCGCTGCCGGCGGCTCGCCTCGGCGCTTGAGAAGCGCGGTGTCCAGCCCGGCCAGGCGGTGGCGGCGATGCTGCCCAACGTGCCGGCGATGTTCGAGGCCCACTTCGGCGTGCCCCTAGCGGGCTGCGTGCTCAACACCCTTAACATTCGCCTGGATGCCGACGCCATCGCCTATATGCTCGAGCACGGTGAGGCCAAGGCGATCCTGGTCGACCCGGAGTTTGCCGATGTCATCGAGGAGGCGGTGGCCAAGCTCGTTAACAAGCCGCTGATCATCGACGTGGCGGACGAGCAGTTCATGGCCGACGGCCGCGCCATCGGCGAACTCGAGTACGAGGCGCTGCTGGCCGAGGGCGACCCCGCCTATCCCTACCGGCTGCCAGAGGACGAGTGGCAGGCGATCTCGCTCAACTACACCTCCGGCACCACCGGCAAGCCCAAGGGGGTGGTCTACCATCACCGCGGCGCCTATCTGAACGCCGTCAGCAACGTCCTGGTGTGGGCGATGCCCCACCACCCGGTCTACCTCTGGACCCTGCCGATGTTCCACTGCAACGGCTGGTGCTTCCCCTGGACCATCGCCGCCACCGCCGGCACCAATGTCTGCCTGCGCAAGGTGGAGCCCAAGAAGGTCATGGACCTGATCGCCGACGAGGGTGTCAGCCACTTCAGCGGCGCCCCCATCGTGCTCAACGGCCTGGTCAACCTGCCGGACGAGGAGAAGCGCGAGTTCGATCATCCGGTGAAGGTCACTACCGCCGGGGCCGCGCCGCCCGCCTCGGTGATCGCCGGCGTGGAGACGCTGGGCATCGACGTGACCCACGTCTACGGCCTCACCGAGGTCTATGGCCCGGTGACTTCCTGCGCCTGGCGTGAGGCCTGGGATGAGCTGCCCATGGAGGAGCGGGCCAAGCTCAAGTCCCGCCAGGGCGTGCGCTACCCCATGCTGGAAGCCCTCTGCGTGGCCGACCCCAACACCCTGGAGCCGGCGCCCAAGGACGGCGAGACCATCGGCGAGATCCTGATGCGCGGCAATAACATGATGAAGGGCTACCTGAAGAACCCGGCGGCCACCGAGCAGGCCATGGAGGGCGGCTGGTACCATACCGGCGACCTGGCCGTATGGCATGCCGACGGCTACATCGAGATCAAGGATCGCTCCAAGGACATCATCATCTCCGGTGGCGAGAACATCTCCACCATCGAGGTGGAGGACGCCATCTACTCGCACCCCGCGGTGGAAGAGGCCGCGGTGGTGGCCAAGCCCGACGAGAAGTGGGGCGAGACCCCCTGTGCCTTCGTCAAGCTCAAGGTGGGCTTCGGCGAGGTCACCGAGGCCGATATCATCGCCCACTGCCGCGAACGCCTGGCGGGTTTCAAGGCGCCGAAGACGGTGATCTTCACCGATCTTCCCAAGACCTCCACCGGCAAGATCCAGAAATTCGTGCTGCGCGAAGAAGCGCGCAACCAGTAAGTTTCATGGCACCAAGACCCACCATCACGAGGAGAGAGTGCAATGAGCCAACAACCGATCGGCGTAGTAGGCGCGGGCACCATGGGGCAGGGCATCGCCCAGGTGCTGGTGCAGAGCGGCTTCGATGTCCAGCTCTATGACGTCGCCGACGAGCAGCTCGAGCGGGCCCGCGGCGGCATCGACAAGGGGCTGGGCAAGCTGGTGGCCAAGGAGAAGCTCTCCGATGCCGATAAGGACGCCGCCATGGCGCGTCTTTCCACCTCCACCGCTCTGGATGCCCTGCGCGACTGCGAGGTGATCATCGAGGCCGCCCCGGAGCAGCCGGCGCTCAAGGAGAAGCTGTTCCGCGACCTGAGCCGGTTGAGCCACGATGCGATCCTCGCTTCCAACACCTCGTCGCTGTCGCTGACCCGGCTCGCTGCGGTGTGCGAGAAGCCCGAGAGAGTCGTGGGCATGCACTTCTTCAACCCGGTGCCGGTGCTCAAGCTGGTCGAGGTGATCCGCGCCGAGCAGACCTCTGATGCCACCGTGGCCCGCATCGAGACGTTGACCCGGGCGCTGGGCAAGACTGCCGTGGCCATCGCCGACTCCCCGGGGTTCGCGGTCAACCGCCTGCTGGTTCCGATGATCAACGAGGCGGCCTTCCTGCTGCAGGAGGGCGTGGCCAGCGCCGAGGACATCGACGAGTCGATGAAGCTGGGCGCCGCCCACCCCCTGGGGCCGCTGGCCCTGGCCGACCTGATCGGCCTGGACGTCTGTCTCTCCATCATGGAGGTGCTGCAGGAGGGCTTCGGCGACCCGAAGTATCGTCCCTGCCCGCTGCTCCGGCGCATGGTGGCCGCCGGCTATCTGGGGCGCAAGAGCGGCCGCGGCTTCCACGTCTACGAGTAGCACGTCAACAGCGTCGAGCTGAAGTGGCGAGCTGAAGTGGCAGTGTGATGCCGCGATACAAGCCGGGTGGCGGAGTGCCACTCGGCTTGTTTTTGCCTTTTTGTAGACGACTGGTCTATATTGTGTGGCATGAATCAACCCGCCGCCAAGCCACGCCGTGGCCGCCCCCCAAAATCGCCGCGTGCCGATCAGGACACGCGCGCCGAGCTGATTCGCAGCGGCACCGAGGTGCTGACCGAGCAGGGGTTTGCGGCTTCGGGGATCGACAGCATTCTCAAGCGCGTCGGTGTCCCCAAGGGCTCCTTCTACTACTATTTTTCCAGCAAGGAAGTCTTTGGCCGGGCCATCATGGAGCACTACGGGGCCTATTTCGCCAACAAGCTGGACCGTCATCTGTTGAATGCGCGGCTTTCGCCGCTGCATCGGATTGACGCCTTCGTTGCCGATGCCAAGGAAGGGATGGCGCGTCACGACTTCCGCCGGGGATGCCTGGTGGGCAATCTGGGCCAGGAGGTTGGCGGCCTGCCGGAAGGCTATCGGCAGTGGCTGAGAGACACCCTGAATGATTGGCAGCAGCGCCTGGCGCGCTGCCTGGAAGAGGCGCAAGCGACGGGGGAGCTTTCCCGGGATGCCGATTGTGGCCGGCTTGCCGAAGCCTTCTGGATCGGCTGGGAAGGGGCCGTCATGCGTGCCAGGCTGGAGCGCAGTGTCCATCCCATGGAGGTCTTTATCCGTTGCTACCTGGACGGGCTGCCGCGGTGAACCCTTTTGCATGCCATTAATTAGACGATCGGTCTATAAAAGAGAGCCGGTCTATACAAGGAGAAACGCTATGTTCAAGGCAATCTTGATCGAGAAGCAGGATGACGCTCAGCGGGTCGCAATCCAGACCCTGGAGGAGTCGCAGCTTCCGGAAGGTGACGTCACCGTGAAGGTCGACTGCAGCACCCTCAACTACAAGGATGCCCTGGCCATTACCGGCAAGGGCCCCGTGGTCAGGAAGTTTCCCATGGTGCCGGGGATCGACCTGGCAGGGACGGTCGAAACCTCAACCTCCGATGAATTCAAACCGGGCGACAGCGTCCTGCTGAATGGCTGGGGCGTGGGTGAAGGGCACTGGGGCGGCCTGGCCGAAAAGGCGCGGCTGGAGAGTCGCTGGCTGATCCCGCTGCCCTCTGCCTTCTCCGCGCGCCAGGCCATGGCCATCGGCACCGCCGGCTACACGGCGATGCTCGCCGTCATGGCGCTGGAGAATAACGGTGTCCTGCCCGACCACGGCGACGTGCTGGTGACCGGCGCCAACGGTGGCGTGGGGAGCTACGCCATTGCCCTGCTGTCGCGGCTGGGGTATCGCGTCATCGCCGCCACGGGTCGCCCCGAGGAAGAAGCCTACCTGCGAGAGCTGGGCGCCCAGGAGATCATCGACCGCGGTGAGCTGTCGGAGCCCGGCCGGCCCCTGGCCAAGGAGCGCTGGATCGGCGCCATCGACTCGGTGGGCAGCCACACGCTGGCCAACGTCCTGGCAGCGACGCGCTACGGTGGCACCGTGGCGGCCTGCGGTCTGGCCCAGGGCATGGACCTGCCCTCCAGTGTCGCTCCCTTCATCCTGCGCGGCGTAACTCTGGCGGGTATCGACAGCGTCATGAAGCCACGGCCGGCACGGCTCGAGGCATGGCGCCGCCTGGGTGAGTTGCTCGACCCCGAACAGTTGGATGCCATCACGCAGACCATCGGCCTCGAGGAGGCCATCGCCAAGGCAGAGGAACTGCTTGCTGGCCGGGTGCGCGGAAGAGTCGTCGTCAGCATGGTGTGAGCCTGGCCTGAGACTGGCCCGACAAAAGAGGGGATTGCCGCCCAACCAAGCGTTCGCTAGGGTTGGGCTGTTTTCCCCTTACACACAACGGTTGTTTCCAACAACAAGCCAAGGAGCCCTACCATGAGCGACACCCCGATCGAGGTGGTCGATAACGCCGGCATCGTGCGCCTGACCATCAGCCGCCCCAAGGCGCTGAACGCGCTGAACAGCGACGTGCTGAGTGAGCTCGAGCGCGTGCTGGCCGAGCTCGAGACCCGTAACGACCTGCGCGCCGTGCTGATCACCGGCGCCGGCGAGAAGTCCTTCGTCGCCGGCGCCGACATCGCCGAGATGCGCGGCAAGACCCCGGAGGAGGCGCGCGCCTTCGCCCGCCAGGCCCTGGCGACCTTCAAGCGCCTGGAGACCCTGCCGGTGCCCACCGTGGCGCTGGTCAACGGCTTCTGCCTGGGCGGTGGCTGCGAGCTGGCCCTGGCCTGCGATTGGGCCGTGGCCAGCGACAACGCCATCTTCGGCCAGCCCGAGGTGCTGCTGGGCGTCATTCCTGGCTTTGGCGGCACCCAGCGCCTGCCGCGCCGGGTAGGCCCGGCCATGGCGCTGGACCTGTGCACCACCGGTCGCAAGATCGACGCGAGCGAAGCCCTGCGCATCGGCCTGGTCAACCGCGTGATGCCCCAGGCCGAGCTCGAGGCCTATGCCGAGGAGCTCACCAAGCAGCTCGGCGGCAACGGCCCCCAGTCGGTCCGCGCCACCAAGCAGGCGATCCACGACGGCATGGAGCAGGACCTCGACAGCGCCCTGGCCCTGGAGACCGCGCTGTTCGCCTTCTGCTTCGCCGGCGACGAGCAGACCGAGGGCATGAGCGCCTTCGTCGAGAAGCGCAAGCCGAACTTCTGATCACGCTTCGCCTTTCCCGACACAACACGGCCGTGGCGGTGATGCCACGGCCGTTGCCGTTCCTGGGTCGTCAAGCTGGCTGCTGCCCGGGCGGGTCAGCGCAGCGGACTGGCGCCCTGTCCGGAGAGCTCCGGGAAGTCGTCATGCATCGTCAGCGGCTCGATGTCGCGGCGCGTGGCGAGGAATTCTGGACGCCGCGATGGGGCCGCATAGGGCTCTACCAGGACGTTGTCCACGCTGTTGTAGACGAAGAACAGGTTGGAGCGCGGCCAGGGCGACATGTTCTCGTTCGAGGCGTGCAGCGTGTTGCACTCAAACAGCATCAGTGAGCCTGCCGGCCCCTTGGGCGCCTGGATACCACCACTCTCGGCGAGGCTGGCCAGTGCCTGCTGGTCGGGCACGCCCAGCTCCTGCGCCTTGAGGGATTCCTGCCAGTTTGCGTCGGGCGTCTCGCCCATGCAGGGCACGAAATGGCGATGGGAGCCTGGGATCAACATCAGGGGCCCATTGAATTCGTTGTTGTCGGTCAGCATCAGCGAGGCGCTCACTGCTCGCATCCGCGGCATGCCGTCTTCGGCGTGCCAGGTCTCGAAGTCCGAGTGCCACCAGAACCCGGCACCGGCGAACCCGGGCTTGAG
>LKMJ01005049.1_pt1 | contig 12429 bp, 16 predicted proteins | sample 643391 | NCBI WGS metagenome assembly LKMJ01 (sample SAMN04112250, study PRJNA286221) | soda lake metagenome | biome: soda lake; feature: Kulunda Steppe; material: water; isolation source: sample PL-Br10 brine of Picturesque Lake | place: Russia: Kulunda steppe | collected 2010-07
CACACACACACACACACACACACACACACCAGTGTGTCATGAGAGACTTGGCAGGACATTGTCAGGTTGGAGATGAGGGTGAGCACGCCGGGCGTGTGCAGGGACGCGCCAATCATGGCGTGCTTGATAGAGCCCAGGCACATGGGGAACAGGGTGCTCCCCACGGGCAGTAGCCCCAGCTCCAGGGGGTGATTAGCCTGGGAGTCCAGGAGCTGCCTGCAGGGAGTGTCATGCATACGCACGCACATACATGTGGGCACCGTGTATGTATATGTGCACGGAGCACCATGTGTGTGCGCAGGCGGGTGCAGGTTGCCGAGTGCGCGTGCAGATGTGCATGCGGTGCAAGGGCAAGAAACTCACCGCGGCGCACATGAGCTCAGGGTTTTGCAGGCACCAGGGATGGGGGAGTGCTTTGGGTGCAAAGAGCAGCAGACAATCGAACGTACATGGAAAGGCATGGAAATGCAACGAACAGCGAAAAGATCGAAGGTGCATGGAAGCCCGGCATTGGGCATCAGTGGCTGGCTCGTGGGGGAACCCAAGGAACCAATAGAACCTTTGAGTGGGAATCGACATGGCTTCCAAACCCAACAAACCACACCAAGTTACAGGCTGGCATGTGCAGCAGCAGCAGGAGTTGCAGCAGCAGCCACCAGAGCTGGGCACCCTTCCTAGCAGGCAGGCCTTGCAAGCACCCACCGTGCTCTCTGGACGCTTTCTGGCAGGTGGAACTGCACGATGATGTGTGGGACCTCGTCCTTGGATTTTGAGCTCCGCAGCCACTACAAGCAGTGCACACGCGAAGCTGTGAACGAGAGGCAATCTTGCCAACAAACAAGGTGTGGAAGACAGCCAGCTGCAGCTGCAGCTCACTCAGAAGGTCAGATGCACACTTCACTTAAAATAAGGTCGGCTGCCCACACATCACTGCTCCCACATCATTGCCAGTGGGGTCTCTGGAGCACACACACACTTGCATGCATGCACAGACAGACACACACGCACATACACGCGCACACGCAGACACGCATGCGGGCAAGCATCCGCGTGCACGTACTCAGGGCCAGGCATGCGAATGCGTGCGTCATGCGCACGCACCTGGGCAGCAGATTGCTTCCAAGTCTCAGAGCCCCAGCCCTGCACAAGCTTCCCACTGCCGCCTCCGCCTCGGATGCTCCAGTGCGCAGTCCCACAGTCTGTGTTCTGCGGGAACAGGACACACACACATGCACACAAGCAGCCAGCCTGTGGGTTGGGGACGCACACCCCTTCTGCATCCTTTTGCATCGCGGCTTAAAACAAGAGTGCCTCAGGATCTGAGCAGGGTGGAGCCATGGAGTCCATGGCCTTACGCAAGCAGCCCCAACTGTGTGCCGGCAATGGGCGTAATATGGCAGTGGTGCTGGAGGGATTGGTTGGCCTACTCTGGCGCTGTGCCCGCCTGCGTGCTGCGCACAGGTCCCCCATGTGCAGGTCGAGGAGGATGCTCTGCAGTGCGGAGCTCATGTGCAATTGTGTTCGGTATGACCAGTTCCTTCTCATCCAAGCTTACAGAGCCAGTCATGCACGAGCCGCATCACCACACTCTATTCCTTCCTCTCGTGCACCTTGGGCTGGGTGCGCTGCATGGCCTCCATTTATTGGTGCCGCCCCCCTGTTACCCCTCTTCCCCAGCCCTACGCTTCACTTACATGGCTTCCATGCACATGTGTGCTTCTGCTGCACGGCCTCCCTTCTAATGTGCGCTTCAGCTGCATGGCCTCTACTCACTGGTGCTTCCTCCTCTCCCCCAGCCCCTTGCCACAGCTGCACGGCCTGGCCTCCATCAACTGGTGCTGCAGCACCCACCTGTCTGATGTACTGACTGAGAGCAAGCACGATCATGAGAGTCTTGGTGTCCTCATCTTCCACGTCTTGAGCGTACTTGTTGCACATCACAAATACCGCCATGGCGCGAGTCAGGTCCGTGCGGAACAAATCCTGCAGGCACAAGTATGCATGCTGTGTTGCGCTCATGTGCATGTGTGTATGAACATGTGCATGTGTGCACACATGTGTATTTGGGTGTGTGTGAGGTTGTCACTGATTTCCTGAGCATGTGCACACCTCACCACCTCAAAGGGGGGAACCTGCGCTTGTATTCCCTTCAACCTCAAAAGGGCGCGCGCACGCACACAGGCAACGTACACACCTTACACACACACACACACACCGGACATTTTGGCAATGGCAAATTGGCAATGGATGCGGCAAATCTACTGCGTGCATGGACTTGGTTCAGCAACCCTACACACACACTCACACCTCAACTACACTGGGTGCATGCATGCACAAATGCAACACACACGCACACACCCTCACGCACCTCAACCACGTATGGAGAGCCCTGCAGGTAGGAGAGCTTGTGGGTGCAAGGATGCCCGGACAGCATGATCCGCATGTCTGGCCCGGGCGCCTTGTTGCGCAGGATGATCAGCTGCATCTCCTGCAGGCCGTGGTCTGCGCAGGGGGCCAAGCAGCAGTGCTGTCAGGTCAGGGCTGAGATGGCACCAGGGGGGTTTCAAACCTGAATGGCCCTGGCCTGGCCTGGTACCTCTTTGCCAAACTGTTTGACACCTTGTAATACCTTGTACCCCTTGACCGAGCCAAGCCAAGCCTGGCAGGTGCGGTACGGTCCACCAGGTGGAGGCAGTCTACCAAGTGGGGGCATGAGGTGCACGCGGTTGGCAGCTGGTAAGGGCAGCGCGGTCGGCGGAGTGGGCGCAAGAGGTGCACGTGGGTGGCGCCTGGTGGGTACAGATTGGTATCCATCAAAAGGGGGAGTGCTTGCACATGAGAGCATGCAAGGGTTTGGGAGTGTGCAGGTGGGAATTGTGGATTCGAAGTCCACTCAAGGCTGGCACAGCCAGTGCGTGAGCTGCGCATTCAGACGGACGCGAGCCTCTCCCCCAGAAAGGCGCAAGCCTCTGACACCACAGCTATGAAGGGGGTGGGAAAGGTCCCTTGCAGTGTGGCTATGACGGTCCCTTCCGGCAGCAAGGCCCCCCCTCACGCTGGCCTGATCTTCAACACTCAACACACACACACACACACACGCGCGCGCAACGCGGTTTCTGGCGCAACTGAAACCGCGTTGGCGCCACCCCCTTGTGCGCGCTGCGCGCACCTGGCGAGAAGAACTCGTCCACAAATGCCTTTACATTCTTGTGGTTGCTGTGGCCCATAACCACAACGTGCTCCCCAAAGCGGTATGCGATGTGGGTCTTGCGCATGTAGGGCGTGATGGAGTCCATGACAGCATTTAACGCCGATACCTGCAGGGCCCAGCGCGCACACGCAGCCATCACAGGTGCATGCCAGGCAAGCACATTATACACAGAGGGCGCTCCTTACTTTGTGTGTGATTGGGGTCCCCATGCAAGTTGATGCACCACAGCAGACAGAATGTGAGTATTGCCCTGGACTTCGCCCTGTCTCCAGTTGCCATATGCAAGTCAGCTCGCGGAGCACGCCCGCGCAATACGGACACTCTGATGTATTGATTGAATGAAGCTGATCCCCTGACATTCCAACGCATTGATTGGGTTGATGCATCCTCCTATTCTCATACATCACGCATGCCAAGCAATGCGAGTTCTGGAGCCTCTTGAGGGGGTGGGGCAGCTGTACATATGAGCTGTACATGGCTGCACAAACAAGAGGCTGTTGCACAGGGGGCCATGCTTGTAGGCAGTGCACGCAGGAGACTGTACACCCCAGGAGACTGAACATGCAGGAGGCAGCACGTATAGGGTTGCACACACAGGAAAGCCCCACCTTGGCAGGCACTACCACGAGGATGATGGCTGCATGAACATGGCATCCACAAGGCGGCAAAGCCCGCAACGGTAAGCTAATGAGGTCCAGTGAGCAGCAGAGTGTATGGGTGAAGGGCAGGCAGGCAGGCAGGCAGGCAGGCAAGTCGGCCCCTCCAATACAAGAGCTATCAGGACTGCGGTAAGGGAAGTAAAGCATGTATTCCAATGCGCTGGAGGCTTGTCAAAGCTGAGGGGACAAGCCTATTACACTGGCGCCCCTAGATGCTTCAAGGTACATGCAACCACAAAGATGGACCTGAGTGCACAAACCTTTCAGCGTCTGCCCCCTGAAAAATGGTGTCCACGACGGGTTTAAAAGCCGTTTTAAAATGATTCGTGTAACGTTGTGCTGACATTGTAACTTTCCAGCCAAGCAAGCTTGACCTCCAGCCTTGTGGATCTCAATGCACAACTGCACACAATGGCGCCACTCACTCCTCTCTGCTCACTTGCAAAGCAGTTTGCAGTCTGCTATTGCCAGTTGCAACTGAACACTTATATTCATGGGCTTAGCGGCAGTAAATGCGAGCGCTCACCAATCATCACTGGGAAGAGCATCTGCGTGATGACATTTGTGGGGTAGTAGTCTCCATAGCCAACAGTCGTCAGTGTGACGCAAGCCCAGTAGATGCCCTCATGCAGGAACACAGGAGAGGCCTCTGTGTCACCAAAGTCCACCTAAACGCAAACAATGCATGCAAAGCAAAATATAAGGGACATCGGGAGGCACTTTGTGTGCAAGCATGGCAGCGTCACACGCAGGTACGGCGCCAAACCTTCAACACCCACGTCTCCAACTCAACATGAACTTTTGCATGTGCGCTCCCCTTTCCCAGTTGATCCAGGCATGGCCAAAAAGGAAACAATGCATTGAAGGAGGAAGACAGTTACACAATTACTGGCTTACGGATCGACGCTTGATGAAGCGCGTGGAGAAACTGATGCAGCAGTTGCTACATGATTGAACAATGCCATGGGAACTCAAACCCTGCCTGAGAATTACTTAAAGCAACGATCACCATGGCTGGGCAGGCGACAACTCACTGGGCAGAATATCTATAAACGACAGGCATTGGAGGCAGCGTCCAGCTAGTAACAAGGCACACTGGAACGCATGCCACTCCCGAGCCTGCCAAAGGACAACATGCAGCGTCTGTGGATGCGCACCTGCTCAATCTCGTAGAAGGCGCAGCCGCCTATGAACACGACCATGGCCACCATGACCAGCCTGCAAGTTACGCGGAGGGGAGTCACCAGGGGAGGGACCAATTCACAGGCGTTTGACATCTTGTGAACACAGGATTTGGTCTCGCACTCCATGATGAGCAGCCTGCAAGTCCTTGTGGACAATGCCGTACCTTTTGCCACCCTGGTTTGGAAATGTGGCTGCCTGCGCTAGGCCAAGTGTTCCCATAATTGTACATGCTTGAGTGTGCCAAAGAGGTAAGCTGATCAGCCTGCATGCTTGCTTGCGCCTAGCTGGGCCATCCCCTGTGTGCTCACGCCTCCGGCTCAACAGCAGCAGGGCCACTTTGTAACGCCAGGTCACCTGTCTCACACTCACAGGTCGAACAGGTGCTTGTAGAGCTCAAGCTGGGAGGGATGAAGAGCACCCTTCAGCCATGTGAAGAACAAGCCCACAAGGACTCGCATGAACCGCACGACCTGTGAACGACAGGACCACAGCATGCACCACTCAACCACTCACGAACCCCACAGCTGGATTACACAGCATGCAAAGAGCAGCACCACAAAGTGTAAGGGCATAGTTGCTGGGGCATGCTGACATATGTGCAAGGTGGGTGTCACAGGGTGCTGACAAAGGTGTGCATAGCTTCATGAAATTCTGCCTTGCATGCGCAAATTCTGCTTGTACTTCACAGCTCTGCAGCTGAGCAAACTACAACCCCGGCCCCACCCACAGATTTTTCAAGCCAAACAGGACAAATCCGACCTCTGCAGCATGAGTTGCGCACACTTGAGCATACAGTGTGCTCCAGGCATCAAAGACATGCAGGCCAGTGCATCCCTTACCTGGAGCATGCGCAAAGCGCGGATGAAAGATACTCCATTAGTTACCCCCTCTGTATCCCAGAAGTACGCCAGGCCAAACGCCTGCAACCGTAAGCAAAAGGTCAATCAATGAGCATGAGGCGGTGCACCTGCTGCAATAGCTGCTCCTAGGCCCGTGGAGTGTCGTTTTAGGTGCATGACATACTGAGGCCAGGCCGATGTTTGATTTAACTCTGGGGGCTGTGCTTTGGTGCCTCCAAGACAGCAGATGGATATAAGCGTTGCAGCAACAAAGTCAGTCAGCAGGTGAGTGGACCTTCAGCCCCAAGAGCTGGATGCCGCTTTGCGCACCAGCTGGAACACACCTGCACACATGTGCCTGCAAGCACATGTGCGTGCACTCACAAAGTGGTTCACACACTCTAGCTGCTGTTTGGATCCTCTACCGAGCCGGTGCGCTTCACAAGGAGCAGGCAGCAGTCCCATCAACATTATCATGCAGTGCTGCTTAAAGCTCTTGCCTTCGCCTTGGTGCAAGCATGACTCACAATAGTGGCAGAGTCGATGATAGACAGGCTCCAGAATAGGAACTTGAGCTTGCTGTTGGACGCGAAAAGCTTGCAGATGAACTCCACAAGGATTGTCCAGGATGCGACAAAGTACACTATGCGCGCCACCTGCAACGGCAGTAAGGCCAGAATGATTTTCCAGAGAGATAAAGTAAGGGTTGCTGCAGGACCCAGGGGGAACAGAGAGGAAGGGGCGTTGAAGCAAGAAGCATTGATTCCAAGAAAGTGCAATCAGGACGGGAATTGTTAACTTGAAAAAGACCATTTGGAATACCATTAAGATCTTGCCGGGAAGCCTCCGGTCCCCCCGGCCAAATTGCAGGGGCGTCAGCCCCTGCATTCCGTGGGGGCCGCTATCAATAAAATTATCAGTCCAGGGTGCCCCCGGGCACACCCGTCCAGATTTGCTGGTAAAAATAATGGTGGCTTTTTTATGAACGAAATCCTAATGGAATTCACTGCCAATGAAGCAAGGTTGATGTCGGAGACAGTAAACAAGTCCAAAACATTTTGCCCCTTGGAAAATTGTGCTTGATTGCGCTGTGATTGTATTGCTGTAGGTCATCCCCACCAATGGACACCCGCAATCATGGGCAATTAGCATTTCCGCCCAATTACTGGCCCCATTTCCAGACCCAACCATGCACAACATTTACATATATCATAAAAAGTCAGGCTATGTGAGGAAATGCGAGGTGGGGGTACGGCGTGCGCGCCATAGGCCATTCTAGCACCATTTTGCACCCTTTTGACAGGAAAATGGAACATCCCCTAGCTTGCTCCTATCCTGCCGCTTTCCAGAACTTAAGCTACTCTTGCATAATGATTTGATGCCGTAAAGTCGGATTTTTGGGATGGGGTCGGGAAGGCTTGTTCCATTGGCGACCCTGTCGCGACTGCATGTGGGTGCCAACACAGGAGACGCGATTCTCTGCAACCTCTGCATGCTTTCAAGCCGGACCAAGTCTCAGGTTTGCTGGGGGAAAAGAGGTATCTAATGAACTAGAATTGAGGCCAACCAAAGGTGTGGGTGGAAAGCGGCGGGCCAAAACGTTTCCTAACATCTGCCTCTTTTGATTCACAGCTCAGCGGAAGAGCTTCCCACGCCCAAATTTACACAGGATGTACGGTTTTTGTAACACATCTGCAGGCACGTCAAGCTCGACGTTCAGGGCTGTGTGTAAAAAACAGCACGCACTCTTCCAACCTAACATAATTTTTTCCAAAATTGCCTTGCACTCATCGCAGCAATTCCGACCACAAGAGCACCATCAGAACCAGAAAAAATTAAGCTATCCAATGGTGTGCTGAAGTCAGGAAACGGTGCGGTGGCTGCAAAGTAATGCCTTGAGAGGCTTTTTTGGCCACGTTAAAATTGGTTGATGCTATGCTTGTCATGCTTGTGCAAACTGCAGCTGTTGAGCTTGGATTAAACATGCATCGCAATGTCATAAACCGCTTGACAAGCCAACTAAAAATCATGACACTTTACTCATTACTGTTCAGTTGCTAACCTAAGGGGAGTATTGGATTCCATTGATCTAGAATCTGCAGTACGTGCTCATTGGTGCCTGTAGAAAAAAGGGATGATTTCAAGTTACGCATTCTATTTAGAAGGGTGCATGTCATTGAGATGGAGCTCTTGAATGATGGTGTTGGCGATGCTGACGAGCCAAATTTGCATGATGGTATAGATATTGTGGAAAAGAAATATTATGATGAGGCATGGATGTGTGACTAAGATAAGGAGGATGTTGACCCTTCCTCACTCTGGTGAAGAGGCAGTGGGGAGAATGAAGGATGCACATATGGCAGAGCCAGACAGCTGGGTTTAAGAGTTGCAGGAACAGTGAGCAATTTTGCTAGAAATGGTCTGCCTGCCATGGACTTACTTTAACAAACATAAAACAATGTTACTTATGTAATCTGTTGTGTCACTCTTGGAACGAAACACAAATTTTCATTGGGCTAAACGAGGAAGCAGCCCTACAGTATACAAACAGAACAAAAGCAAGGATAGTCAAATTTTATGCCCCTAGGGCAATAAACTAAACACAGTATTCTTGCAGAGTTAGTGAAAGTTAATAGCTTGTGAAAGGTGTGGAAAAAGGAAGCAAGTGAGGAAAGGCATCAGGTTCCTTCAGCCTAGCACATTAGCCACCTCACTCTCGCTAACCCGTCAGAAGGGCCACGTTAATCTGAGAGAATTCAGCTCTGGGCCCTCCTCATATTTTTAATTGAAAGTGGAAATACCACCAGGCCCCCCTCAATGTTTCTTTAAGTACCTATTCTTCCCTGCTTGACTCACAAGCACTGTGCTCAACATTTTTGTAGGGAGAGAGCCTAAAAACCTGCAGCCTGGGTTGGAAATTTAAGTGCAAAGATTGACCAGCATGGTCCATTGGGTGAGAACAAACGCCCAAATTGACCTTGTAAGTTTTAGACAAATGCCCAGGCTAATCTGTCAAGCAACTTGGGGCAAGCACTTCATGCAAGTTGCCAACTTAAGCATTACAGGGCAGCCTGTCTTATGGGTGTGTCAGGGTGTCCATGAACTCTGAAGGAATTGAATAGAGACATGATTTCACTTACATGAGGAATTTTAATGTAAGTGTCATAGACATAGATGCCTGCAAACAAGGTATCATCAGGACATCGGATGTTAAATAGGGGTGCAGAATCCAGACACAAGACAGCCGTCTAAGTCATGAACATAAGTTTGTTGCCAGCTGTGCTAACATCCCCTAGCGATGTTCAGAACTCCTAGGCAACACAGCCAGTCCAACTGACCACCCCTGAAGTGCAAGCTGACCGAGTCTCGTGCCCCTGGTCAAAAGCCTGGGGCTGACCGCCTTTAATTGCCAAGCGCCAGTGTTGAGCATTCAATGCTAAGGTGAAAAGCAGCCCTGCTCCATCGCACCTGCAGAGAAAGCTGAAATGACCCCATTGACCGTCTCCATCACCAGACGGACAGTTGGCATATTGTGCCACTGCCATCGCCACCATTCAGACAGAGACACCTACAAGCATCAGGAGAGACAACCAGCCCTTCTTGCCTCGTTGCTGTGCTCGGGCATTCAGGCGCACACCCTGGTTTTGGGTGTTATCTTCAAAATATGTCGACATGTCCAGTGCATGCATGCATGGTTACGCACCATCAAGCATGCAAACACACACACTTGAAGCGAATGTCATTTAGCAAGGTTGCCTCTGCTTACTGTGATCCTCTGCAGCTGCTTTTCAGGTCTTCAGGAGTGGGCAAGCATGCCTGAACCATGTGAGCTGAGCCTAATATCACACGCAATTTACACGTACTGATCCGAATGACAGGAGGCACGTGGAACTGAACAGAGTTTGGTCAGTTTCACGGGTTCTTAAACAAATGAAGGGCCCTCCTTGCCCTCCACAGCTTTGTGTCGAACCCCTTGCATGTAGTGGGCACAGGTGCAAGTGCAGGGAGTGCAAGCTCACCTTCTTTACAGGCTGTCCTTCAAGCAAGCGGCTGAGGGAGGCACCAGCCACAGGGGCAAAGTCAGAGGGCTGGCCTCCTGAGATGCTGGCATTCCCCAATAGAGAGGAGAACGCATGTGATGGGGGAAGCGCACTGTCCAGCTTCGTAGCATGCATGCCCTCCCCCATGAGTGACTTGACTGAATGAGCCTGTGATACCTGCTAGCAAACACCGAGTTCTCAATAATGGAGGTCCTGTGCAAGCGTGCCTTTTTCACAACTTTTGGCAATGTCGCGTGAGGGTGGGTTAGGGTAGAAGCAGGGCTGGTCGAGCACTTAAAGCATGACACGTACAGCATAAGGAGCCCATTGCATCCCTTTGGGCTAACATACCTCGTTCCTCAGATTCTGACCGGAGGGGTGCACCCTGCTGTAATTCCTTCAGGCAAGGTCATAATTGATTATCTTCTCTTCTGTGATCTACATGCCCAACGGGAGTTTATGGCTGTTTCACAAGGTCGTCTTGTAGAACTCGTCTTATAGAAGGTCTTGTCTTATAGAAATAAAAATCACTATTTGCAATTATGAGAGTAATCAGGCAAGCCCTGAGCTTGTTGCCCTCGGCCGTGGCAACCGGCTCCTCCTCTGCTGCACAGACAGGGGAACGGGCGGGATCTGCCCTTGCAGTGGCAGCGTGCAATTCACTGCCAAACGCGTTTGAGCCCGCCTCCTCGTCTGTATCCTCGTCCTCCCCGGCACCGTTGTGGGCAGTCGTCAGACACCGGTCCACGGCAGCCCAGCCGATGTTTGCGCGAGGTCAAGGCGAAGGTCTGTAGATCTCGCGCTAGTTTATATTGCAGCGCGGGGGATGCGAGCCACGGGCGCTCCCGGCCAAGCAACCTACAACGCACTGCTGTTGCCTGTGGAGCCCTAGGGGAGGGATCCAGGCTGTCCAACCGTTGGATTCATTGTGCAGCAGATGAAGTGCGGGCTTAGTGCCTGCAGGCTGCTCTGGGCTTGACTGTGGGTGCTCCTGTGTGTTGCGTATAGCATCTGCACCTTCCCATTTCAATACATGCAGAGAACCAGGCGATCGTTAAGAAAGGCATCAAGCTGCTGGGCACGCCCATGTACCTGGATATGCAAGCTACCACGCCCCTTGACCCCCGTGTTGTAGACGCCATGCTGCCCTTCATGACTGGCCAGGTTGGTTATGCGTGTGTGCGCAGGTGCTGTAAACTGCTGCACACTTCAACCCACCATTTTTGTGACCGCTGCCAATTGAGAACGTCCACAGTGCTTTCCGCGCAACACCAGTATAATATCCACGCCTGCATGCGTTTTGGCAAATTTAATGCTTTTTCCACCCTTGCATGTCTGCAGTTCGGTAACCCACATTCGCGCACACACTATTATGGATGGGAAAGTGAGGAGGCCATGGAGACTGCGCGAGCTGAGGTGAGCCACACACCAGTGCCGAGTGCACCTTGCTGCCTTGAGCAGGCTGCAGGAGCAATTGTTTGGCACTCACCCTCCGCACTTCGTGCTGCCTCGCCCTGCCTGCCTGCCCACCTCTCCATGTGAGCGTCCAGCCGCGCTAATCCCAGCTGCCTGCCATGTGCAGCTGCTTTCTGTTTCCCTTCATCCACAGCATTTGTAGCAGCATTTGTACGGCTGCTCTGCTTGCTGCGCTGCTTCACCTTGTTGTGGCTGAGTGGAGGCCAGGTTCAAGATATACAAGACAGCCACTCAGTCAAAACGCCTGACTGCTTGGCTGAAAAGTTTGGAACATTCTCGGTATTTATGGTGTCATCCTTGCGCGGAGGCCAGGTTCACATACACACACACGCGTGTGCGCGCGCATTTCAGTCCCCGGCTTCCAGGCTTATGCCAAGCGCATTTGCTATGCTCTCCTGATCTGTGCAGCTTCAGCGTCTGCTGTGTTGACTATGCTCCCTCGGTGCCTGGCTCCAGGTGGCTAAGCTTGTCGGCGCCGACCCCAAGGAGATCATTTTCACTTCCGGGGCGACGGAGAGCAACAATCTGGCCATCAAGGGGGTGGCCATGTTCTACCGTGAGAAAAAGAAGCACATCATCACCACCCAGACGGAGCACAAGTGTGTGCTGGACTCCTGCAGGTGAGCCAGCAGGCTCTTTTGCGGCCAAGAGCAAATACACATACGTAGCCGCACGTGCAGCTGGTGGCTAGCGCTTGGCATGGGGCGCACCTGGTTTTGCCTGGCATGCTACTGATTTGCTGGTGCTGGTATGCATAGGGATGCTTCCGCTGCTGGCTGCTGGCTGTGTAAGTCATCCTCGACTCCTGAAGCCTGTGCACCTGCTGCTGGCCATGCTCTATCTCAGACATGTTCAAGGAGAGAAAGAGGAAAGTGAAGCAAACGCGGCATTGTGCTGTGAGCACTTGCTTCGAGGGGCAACCAGGGTAAGGCAGGAACACTCAAATATTCTTACAGCCGAAAGGGCCTCCCTGCTGCAGCACGCCGCAACCGCATGCCAGTTCTTGCCCCCCCCCCCCC
>LKMJ01005050.1_pt1 | contig 12428 bp, 8 predicted proteins | sample 643391 | NCBI WGS metagenome assembly LKMJ01 (sample SAMN04112250, study PRJNA286221) | soda lake metagenome | biome: soda lake; feature: Kulunda Steppe; material: water; isolation source: sample PL-Br10 brine of Picturesque Lake | place: Russia: Kulunda steppe | collected 2010-07
TACCTTTATATTTATTGAACAATATCGCGGGGTGGACTGGAGTGGTTCCAGCTCAGACTCATAACCTGAATGACGGGGGTTCAATTCCCCCTCCCGCAACTATGAAAAACATAACTAACATATCTAATACTGAACACAGCGCTATATAACTATGGCGCATTCATCTACGGTAGGTTAGGATACTGCCCTTTCAAGGCAGAAAACTGGGTTCAACCCCCAGATGCGCTACTAAGTGCATATATTAACAAAGAATATATTATGAACACATTTATACCTACATATACAACCTGTGATTATGGCTTTATTAAGCCAGTGGTAGGAGACTATATGTAGGAGGTATAACGTATTTAATTGCGTTGCGTTTGAGCCTTCTAACATTAAGTTGTTAGTGAGGCTTTTTTTATTTCTGGGAACAATGCAGATGGCTGAACTCGTTAACTTTGGAAGTTAAATAATCCGTTGGTTCAAATCCAACTTCCCAGACAATTGTAGGAGCTAGGTATGTTGGGGGAAACAAAGAGGTCTGTAAAACCTTTGCCGAGAGGATAAGTGGTTCGAGTCCACCCTCCTGCACATATACATATAGGCGGGAAGCTTAAGTCTGGCATAAGCAACAGTCTTTTAAACTGTGGATAGTGGGTTCAAATCCCATCCCGCTGACTAATGGAAGTATAGCTCAGTTGGTAGAGCTGGGGTGTGAAGTACCCTGCATGGAGTAGTTCGATTCTACTTGCTTCCACATATGGTCTAGTAGCTTAATGTAAAGCACTTCTCTGTCACAGAAGAAGATGAGGATTCGAGTTCCTCCTAGACCGCATATATTGGGGAGATAGTTCAATTGGCAAGAACAGCTGCCTTGCACGTAGCAGATTAGGGTTCGAGTCCCTATCACTCCACACATATTCCTCCAAAGCCTTTAATGGATGAGGTTCAGTTTTGTAAACTAGATTATATTTACAAAAGTACGTATCTTTGATTATGAAAAAAAGAATTTGTAAAATATGTAAAAAAGAAAAAATTTTAGAAGTTGATTTTTATATTACTAAAACAACAGATAATAAAATTTATTATAGGCATGATTGTAAGAAGTGTAAGCAGACATCTGAAAGTAACAGAAAGCGTAAATTATTTAATTTTATAAATAATTATAAGAAAAAACATAAATGTATAAAGTGTGGTTTTAGTGATCACAGAGCATTACAGTTTCACCATAATAGTCATGATAAACTTATGGATGTTTCTACAATGTGTTCAAACGGATATTCTATTTCTAAGATATTAGAGGAAATAGAAAAGTGTGAGGTTCTGTGTGCTAATTGCCACTCCATAAAACACTCAAACTATTAGCTCCATAAGCTTTGCTGGCGAAGCAATGGTTTTGTAAACCAAAGATAGTAAGTTCGATTCTTACATGGAGCTCGATTCCCTATGGGGGATCAATTTTGTCAGATATTTAATCAATATTTCTGACAGGAATTGCAGGATTGATGTAGCTAGGAAACATGGCTGACTTCCAATCAGCATCCACCAGTTCAATTCTGGTATCCTGCACATACTGGTTTTTGATACTGCCTTACCGTTAGGACATAACAGAATACAAGGGAAGTATGACAGGTGTGGAGAGGCACACAATAAGGGTACTAAGCATAAGTAGTATAAGCCCCTGTCTCATAAACAGGAGATAGTTAGTGCAAGTCTAACAGTACCCACAATAGACAGTATGGCTGAATGGTTAGGTGAAGGACTGCAAATCCTTTTTATGTGGGTTCGAATCCCTCTACTGTCTCATAATGCTCAGATAGCTAAATTGGTTAAAGCATCCGACTGATATTCGGAAGACTAATGGTTCAAGTCCATTTCTGAGTACAATTGCTCCTATAGTTCAACGGTAGAACACTTGTGTTACATACAATAGATGGAGATTCGAATTCTTCTGGGAGTACTTGACTTTAATTATAAATAGCTTTATTATTGTGATATGAAATTAAATCATCTACATAGTAATTCGAATTGGTTACTCAGACAGAGTAACAGGGGAAGGACTATGTAGTGTGATATAAGAATTTAATGACTTCTGACTACAAGCCCTGACCCTCTGTTATTAGTTTAACAGGGGGTTTTTTATTTTGGGGAATCGTCTAATGGCAGGACGGCAGTTTTTGGAGCTGAAAATGCAGGTTCGACCCCTGCTTCCCCAGCTAATGCCAAAGTGGGTTAAAAGCGAATTGGAAGAGCATGGAGACTTAGAATCTCTGACCTTTGTGAGTTCAAATCTCACCTTTGGTACTTAAAACCCGAAAAGTTAATTTAACATATTGTTAAACCTCAAAAATTAAAGGAAAGTGATCTTAACTTGGTGTTAAGTCTCGTTTGCTAAACGAAGAAATGTAGAAATGCATTGTGGTTCAAATCCACCTCTTTCCTCATAATTGCCCTTGTGACCCAAATGGAAGAGGTGTCAGACTTAAAATCTGAAAGTTGTTGGTTCGAACCCAACCTTGGGTACAATATATGGAAGGACGTATGCGGTGTACTTATTAGTCTTGAAAACTATGATGTGTCTGAAAAGGCATGTGTGGGTTCGACTCCCACTTCTTCCTCTAAATATAAGCACCTATGGCAGAGCGGATTATGCAAGGATCTTCTAAGTCCTTTTACGTGGGTTCAAATCCTACTAGGTGTTCTAACGTGTTGGAAGCTAAAGTGGTCGAAGCGCTAGATTGTGGCTCTAGTAATAGTGAGTTCGAGTCTCACCCATCACCCCATTTAATATATTAATTGTTAATTTAATGGTAAAGCTTTTGATAAGTTAATTTATTTCTGTATATTTAAATATGAAAAACGGAAATTATATTTTAGTTAAAGCGCCAAATAACTATCCTGGTAATAAATATAGAGATAAATATTGCTATGAACATCATTTAGTTTATTGGAAAAATACTGGAACAATTATAAAAAATGGAGAAGTCATACATCATATAAATGATGACAAGCATGACAATAGATTTGAAAATTTAAAATTATTAACTAGTTCAGAACATACTAAATTACATGGAGAACATAAAAAAACTACATTTGTTGATCTAATATGTCCAGTTTGCAACAAAGAATTCACAAAAGAAAAAAGGCAAACTTTTTTATCTAAACCAAATGTAAAAATAACATGTTGCTCTCGTAGTTGTAGTGGAAAATCTGCAAACATGGTAGATTTGGAAAATATAGTATTAAGAACATATAAAAAATAAATATTGTGGTATATCATAACTGGCAATGAGCTTCACTGTTAATGAAGGCTATATAGGTTCGAGTCCTATTACCACAGCAATACATGCTAGAATAAGATAATGGTAGTCACACAGATTCCAAACCTGTGGGTGGGAGTTCAAATCTCTCTTCTAGTGCAAGGTTGTATCTTAAATCTATTATAATTATATTTATAAAATGCAAAGATTTAAAGATACACATTTATTACAACCTGCAGCTAACCACTTTAGGGAACATGGACGTTATACCAATCTTACACCTAAAACAAAGAGATGGTATGAGTTCTGGGAAGAAGAGAGACGTAGATGTCTGGAGGGTTATGAAGCTAATGGTATTAAAATTACAGGATATCATTACAATTATCTTAACTATTTTAGAATAGATAGAGCTGTAGAAGTAACTCAAGGCGGTAGAACATTTAAAAAGAGAGACTATGACTTTCCTGATTTCTATGATGGAGATTATGATTTCTTTTGGGTTTGTGAAATAGCTCGTAAAGGAATAGATAAGCAAGAATACCATAATCTTAATTTAGATGTAAGAATCCATCCTGATGATATTTCAGGAGAAAAACAAATGTGCGTTCTTAAGGCACGTAGAAAAGGTTATTCATACAAATGCGCGTCTATGCTTAACAGAAACTATTATCACATGCGTAGAAGTAAAAACTTTGTATTTGCTCATGATAAGAAGTATCTGGAAGGAGACGGTATTTATCAGAAATCTCTTGATGGTATGGCGTTTATTGATGAACATACTCCATTTCAACAACCTAAGCTTATTGACAGACCAGCTCAAATGCTTGTCAAAAGTGGATATAAAACCATTGATAGTGGTATTGAAGTAGACAAAGGATTTCAATCTATTGTTCAAGGTGTTTCTCTAAAAGATAATCCAGATGCTGCTCGTGGTAGAGCAGGTGAATTAATCTTATTTGAAGAGATGGGTAAGTTTCCAGGGTTAAAAAAGGCATGGGATGTAACCCATCACACTGTAAAAGAAGGTACTGATAGCCTTGGTCTTATGATTGCATTTGGTACTGGTGGTACAGAAGGAGCTGATTTTGAAGGAGCTGAAGAAATATTTTATGATCCTGAAGGTAGTGATGTTATTAGATTAAATAACCAATGGGATGATGGAGCAGATGGTACATACTGTGGATTTTTTGTTCCTATTTATAAGAACCTTCGTGGTTTTATGGATAAAGATGGAAACAGTAAAGAAGAGCAAGCAAAAGAATTTGAGAAAAAAGAACGGGCTAAGAAGAAGAAATCTAAGCATACCAATACATATAGTCAGTATATAGCCGAAACTCCATTTATGCCTAGAGAAGCTATAATGACATTTGACGTAAACCTTTTTCCTACGTTTATGTTATCAGAGCAGAAAAATCATGTAGAAGCTAATAAAAGATGGCAATTTGGTACAGAAGGTAGATTCTATCAAAGAGATGGTGAAATTAAATTTAGACCAGATGATGATGTTAATCCTGTCTATAAATTTCCACATGGTAAAAAAGATAATGTAGAAGGAGGAGTTGTTATATATGAGACTCCATTTAGACAAGAGAATGGTGTACCAAAAGATATGTACATTGTTTGTCATGACCCTTATGCACAGGATAGAACAGCAGAAACATCTGTAGGATCTCTTGGAGCTGCTTATGTAATCAAACGTACAAATAATTTATCACTTACAATGAATGAGTGTATTGTGGCGTCTTATGTAGGTAGACCTCAAACTCAGGATGAATATAATAGAAATCTATTTATGCTTGCAGAGTACTATGAAGCAAAAATAGGATTTGAAAATGATAGGGGGGATGTATATGGATATGCAAAGAGACATAAAAAGCTTCATATGCTTGAAGAACAGTTTAGTTTCCTAGATAAAAAAGAGCTTCAAGGAAAGACAAGAAGACCTTATGGAATGAACATGACTCCTAAAAGAAAAGAGCAAGCTGAAATATATGTTAGGGACTGGCTTCTTACTCCTGTTGGAGGAACTGGAGATGAAAAGACTTTAGTATTAAATACTATCGTAGACCCTGCATTATTACAAGAGTTGATAAAATACAATAAAAAGGGTAACTTCGATAGAGTATCTGCTTTATTTATTGGAATGTATCATATGAAGGAAAAATACAATAAACGAGTTAAAGCAATAAAAGAATCTAGAAGACACGATGAATTTTTTAATAGAATATACCATAGCTAAATGAATAACATACCCGTACAATCAAAACCTTTATCAGAGAAAGATCAGGACTGGAAAGAGAATAGCGTAGAAGCTTATATTGAGAAAGCTAACTTTAAATTAGGAGCAAATAGTTACAGACAATGGTTATTGAAACTATATGATTACTATAATGGAAAGATAGACTATAGTGACTACACATATGTTCTGGAACCTTATGGAAAAAAGAGAGATGCTATTCCTGCAAGAATACGAAACTTTCCACTTATTAAACCTGCTGTAGATTTACTACTAGGTGAAAAAGCAAAAAGACCATTTAATTTTTCTGTAGTTATAACCTCTCCTGATGTTGTTACTGTAAAAGAACATGCAAAGAATGAAGCTGTTTTACAGAATATGCATAAATGGTTTGTAAATAAACTTAATGAGCAAGGATTTCAAACAGGGGTTGAGAGTGAAGAAGCAGAATTGCCTAAAGAAGTAGAAAGAATATTTGAACGCAATTGGAAAGATAATAGAGCTATTATGGCTCAGAAAGCTCTTAACTATATTATACCCTATGTAAAATGGCATGAGGAAATAAATAAAGCATGGTTTGATTTTTTAGTTAGTGGATATGCATTTACTCACAGGTATATTAATGGGAATGATGTTTGCTATGAAACATTAAATCCTCTTGATGTAGATTTTGATAAAGATCCTAATATTGATTTTGTAGAAGATGGAAATTGGGTAGTTATTAGAGAGCTTGTAAGTCGTAATAGTATTATTGACAAGTTTAGAAAACAACTTGATGAAGAAGAAATAGAACGTCTTGAGAATCCTAAAAATACAAATAGAGATATTTTCTTCTGGTATAATCAAGATGAAAATGTATTTCATGATGAATGGGATTCATATACTGAACTTGTCACTGTATATTGGAAAAGTTTAAAGAAGGTGAAGTTCAGAACATATCTTGATGAATTTGATGAAATTTATGAAGAGGTTGTAGATGAAGATTATGAATACAACCCTGAAACAGATATTTCTGTAGAAGAAGATTGGATTAATGAAGTATGGCAAGGACATCGAATTGATGGAGATATTTATAAAGATATACGTCCATATGATCATCAAAGAGCCAATATTGATAATCCTTCTAAATGTAAATTACCTGTAAATGGTAGAGCATATAGTGATCGTAATAGCAGTAACATATCATTTGTAGAACTTGGTATTCCATATCAGCTATCCTATAACATCTTTAAATATCGTCTTGAAAATGCTATTGCAAAAAGTAAGGACATACTTGCTATGATTGATATTGAACTTATTCCAGAAGGATGGACAATGGATAAGTTTATGCATATGGTAGAAACTACAGGTATTGCATGGGTTGACTATAGTAAAGAAGGAGCACAATTTAATCCTCAACATCAAAGTGTTATTGATTTATCCATTAAAACGATTAGTCAATATGTAGAACTACTTCGATTTATACTTGAAGAATGGGAGAGACTGTCAGGAGTATCAAGACAGCGTATGGGTGAAATTGGTCAGTATGAAGGAAAGGGTACAACAGAACAATCTATTATACAATCCTCTCATATTACTGAAGACTATTTCAGAAAATTTGCATTTCTTGAACAAAGAGATCTTCAATGCCTTATTGACTATTCTCAAATGGCATGGATTGATGGAAAGAAGAGTTCTTATATAACACCAGATGGACAACAAGATTATTTAGATATAGATCCAGATACATATACACATGCAGAATTTGGAGTATTTGTATCAGATGCCGCTAAAGAGACTGAAAAACTCAATATGCTTAAACAACTTGGACAAGCTGGAATTCAAAATGGTGTTCCAATGTCCATTATATCAGAGATTATTGAGAGTGAAAGTTTCGTTGAAGTAAAAGATAAGATCAAAGAAGCGGAATCTCATATGGAAGAGCTTGAAATGCAAGCACAACAAATGGATCAGCAAATGGCTGAACAAGAACATGCTGAAAAACAAGCTGAAAGAGAACATGAATCTATAGAAAATGAAAAAGATCGTCAGAATAAAATTGAAATAGAGCTAATTAAACAACAGATGAAAGCTACAGATGATGATGATTGGAAGGCTGAACTTGAGCAAAGAAAGATAGATATAGAAGAAAAAATCAAGTCCAGAGAGCTTAGAGAAAAAGAAAGGGCGAACAAAGCTCAGGAAAGATTGAAAGAAAAAGAAATTAAAACGAAGAATAATAAGGCTAATAATAAGAGTTAATGTTATATAATATAAAGATATACTTTTATTAAAAAAACCTTGACATTACATAACTTTAATCCTAAATTTAATTTATGAAAACAAAAGAACAACAAGCTGCAGAAGAGCAGGACGAACTAGTAGACATGTGGGATGTCGAAGTACAAGAAGATGAAGATGACGTTGATGATAGCTTAGAACTTGAAGATCAAGAGGAAGAAGAGGTTGATACTGAAGATTCCGATACAGATGAAGATCTTGAAGAAAATGAAGAGGATCATCAAGAAGACAACGAAGACACAGATAGTGATGAGGAAGATGAAGATATAGATGAAGAAGATCTTCCAGTTGTTGAAAGTATTCAAAGAACGCTTGGATATGAATTTGACGAGGAGTTTGAAGATACTGAAGAAGGTATCGCAAAAATGTTTGAGAAAGCCAAGAATATGGCTGCAGACGAAGCATTGGACTCTATGCTTGATGCATATCCAGAAGCAAAAGAATTTATAGAATATCGTCAACTTGGAGGAGATCCCGATCAGTATTTCAAGACAAAGTTTCCACAGGTAGATTACTCTGAAGTGGAGTTTAATGAGGAAGATGAATCTCAACATGAGATGATTGTCCGCAAAGAACTTTCTGAAAGAGGGTTATCAAATGAGGAAATAGAAGCTGATATACAAGATTTTAAAAACGGGGGTATCCTTGAAAGTAAAGCAAAACGTGCTTTGACTGCCTTACAGACCAAGCAAAAAGAAGAACAAGAAAATCTTCTTAAGAGGCAGGAAGAACAATATCAGAAGCAACAAGAAGAAATAGAGCAGTATTGGAATGACGTAAAAAGTACAATTGAGTCTTCGACTTCATTTAAGGCTTTTAATGTTCCTTCCAAAGAGAAAGAAGAATTCTTTCGATATATCTCTAAACCTGTAGAAGACGGAAAATCTCAAAGAGATTTAGATGTTGAAAAAGCAGATAGAGAAACGAGACTTGCTATTGACTTCTTGTTATATAAGGATTTTAATATCGCTGATATTGTAGATCGCAAAGCTAAAAGTCAAAATGCACAAAAGCTTAGAGAGAGAATGAACAGACGTAAGCTTGATAAGCAACAGAGACAGAATAGCGGTAGCGATTATACAGAAGAGCTTGGCACAATTTAACCTTTAAAACATAAAATAACACATGAGTACACAAGAACCGAGAATTTACGCAAAGAGAACGAAATATAACGATCAGCAAAAGTCTGATGTGTCTACTATTTCTAGCGCTCTCTTGCAACAGTCGGAAAAGCTATCTCCGCTATTGACTTTCCTTGGTGGTAAAGAGGATGAAAGATTTCCACTTTCCATGCTAAGTGAAGGAGTTGGTAATGTGAGAACTATTGAGCAACTTGAGTACGAGTATGATGTAATGACAAGACTACGCAAGACACGACCTCTGGCAGAAAGCACAGAAGGAACTGATCTTGGTAAAGGAGGAGCTTTATTTAAGCTGACTTTCCCAGATAAGTGGTTTATTAAAGATTACATTCTTGTATCCAAAAGTGGTGTACAAGCTCGTATTATGAGTGAACCTGTTCCTAATGGTAAGAATTGGGATTATACAGTACGACTAGTATCACCTGATACAAGTGCTGTAATGCCTGCAGATGATGTAAAAGCTGGAGCACAGTTTGGTAGTCTATTTGCAGCGGTAGGTATTGACTGGTCTAGAGGAAACGCTAGTAATTGGGAAGCACCTGCAAAAATCCGTCATAAGTTAACAACAATCCGTAAGTCTTATCAGATGTCTGGTAATGCTAAAGATACAGTTGTTGAAATGGGACTACCTACAAAGAGTGGTGGAACCAGCAAATACTGGATGGATTTTGAAGAGTGGCAATATATGCTACAATGGAAAGAAGAATGTGAAATGTACTACTGGTACGGAGAGCAATCTTATAATGACAAAGGAGTAACTAACATGCTTGACGAAAATGGTCAGCCTGTTATTATTGGTCCTGGACTGCTTGAGCAGATCCAAAACAAGGAGACATACTCTGTATTGACTGCGAATAAAGTGAAGAATGTTGTAAGAGACATTTTTTATGGAATGACAGATGGTCAAAACAAACAAGTTGTACTGTACACTGGAATTGGTGGAGCAGATGAATTTGACAGAGCTATGAAGAGTGAACTTGATGCAGATAGTTACCGTCAATTTAATGATGGTAAATTTGTAAGCGGTAGTGGACGAAATCTGTCACTGACAGGATTCTTTACTACATATGAGCACGTAGATGGTCACAGCGTTAAAGTTGTGAAAGTACCTCTATTTGATCATGGAGCTGTTGCACAAGCATCACAGAAGCATCCAAGAACAGGATTGCCTCTTGAATCATACCGCATGGTATTTGTTGATCAAAGTAACTACAATGGAGAGCCAAATCTTCAGATGGTTACTAGAAAGAATCGAGAAATGCTTAGATGGGCTGTTGCAGGTTCTACAATCCCACAAGGATTCCCTGGAAACGACATGAGAGCAACAGACATTGATGGTTGCAGTGTTCACTTCTTGAAAGTAGCTGGTATAGTACTGAAGAGATTTGACACTTCACTAGACATGCAGTGTGTAATATAAATCATTTAGAAGGGAAGGATTTGAGTATCCTTCTCTTTATTATTAATTAACCCTAAACATACAATATGAAGCATTATCTTTATAGACATATTAGACATGATAATGATGATGTATTTTATGTGGGTGTAGGAACTAAGAAAAACAATTTAGATTTTAATTCTAAAAAGAATGAGTTTTTAAGAGCTTATTCAAAAAGAAGTCGTAATAAATTTTGGAAAAATATTATAAATAAAACAAATTACGATATAGAAATAATATTAGAATCTAATGATTATAATTTTATTCTTGAGAAAGAAAAAGAATTTATTGAATTATATGGTAGAAGAGATGAAAATTCTGGAACCTTATGTAATTTAACAGAAGGTGGAAATGGAATAGTCGGAAATATAGTATCCGAAGAAACCAGATCAAAAATGAGTAAATGGCAAATAGGAAAATCATTATCAAAAGAATGTAAAGATAAAATTTCAAAAAGCCATTTAAATAGAAAGAATTATTTATCTAAAAGAATTTTACAAATAGATATAGAAACTAAAGAAGTTATTGAAGAGTTTGATTCAATATCAGAAGCTTCCAGGAGTTTAAATTTAAAAAGTCCATCAAGCATAACTAACTTTTTAAAAGGTAGATCAAATAGTGCAGGTGGATATGAATGGAAACTTATTTAACCAAAAACAAAGAGGTATAACATTGAAAGAAGTTCAAATTAGGAGAAGAGAGACAAAAAGTCATCTTCCTCCGCCAGTAGTTGCCAGATCCAAAAAAGTTCTTGCCAGCATTTATGATGGTCAAGGACCTCTTAGAGGAGTAACTGGTGACGAAGAAAAAAGACTACTTAGTAAGTATTTAGGACATGACATAGACGATAGAGATTTCAGCAGAATTTGCCGTAACTTTTGGGCAGATTTAAGAGTTGAAATTGAAAGTGATGGTGAAGTCCTTAATGTAACGACAAGCGAAAATGATGAGGGAATAGAAGAACCTCACAACATTTTAGATTATCTAATCTATAAATGGGCACAAAAACATAAATATGTTGGAAAAGATAGAGAACAAATGCTCGAAAGTCCACATAAAATGTTTTATATATATGACCCAGATGTAGAGATGAGAAGTCAAAACAAAGAAGTCAAAATTAAACGTAGAGCATATGCTGAGTTTATCAAGATTGATAATGACGAAGATAAACTTAATCTAATTATTCAAGTTCTAACAGATTCAGAGCCTGAAACAATGAGCATAGAGCAAAAACAAAATTACATTGATCAGCTTATAGAGAATGATCCTGTTAGTTTTGTATCAGTAGCTACAGACAAAGATCTTGAAATTAAAGCAATGATTTCAGAACTTGTCTCGCTAAATATTATTAACAAAATGTCAAATCAGTACTGGTGGATAGATGAAAAGCTAGGAGATGATTTGGAAGAAGCAGTTCTTTATTTTAAAGATAAGAAGAATTCAGAAACTGTTAATAGATTAAAAGCAAAACTACAAGAAGCTAAAAAAACTCTATAAGTGAATACTCGTGAAATGCATATTGGTATTGAATTAGGTCTGCAGAAGATGGCATCTTCTCAAAGAGAGGATTTTCTTCCGCAGGAGAAAGATTATTACTTAAATGAGTCTGTGAAGGACTATATTAAACAACAATATAGTCAGATTAAGACTCAAGAAAGAGATCTAGAGAGCCAGTATGTAAATGAGAATTTACGTACATTGATAACAACAGCGGAGATATCTAATATCTCTGTTGTTGATTATCTTCCTAACTCTATAAAAGGAGATACGCCTGCTGATTATATGTATTATATTTTTAGCAGAACAAAAAGCGATGATGAATGGTTTAATAATAGACGGCTTGAGTTAAAAGGAATTAAAGATTATGTAGAAAGTGAAAGTAATTCTCCTATTTTTAGAGAATTTCCATTACTTATACAAGGAGATGAATTAATTGTTATTGGTAATGCAACAACGGATTTAACGATTAGTGATGATATTTATCTCACATACATTAAAAAGCCAATAAAACTAAATGTAATAAGTGATCCAGATGTTGAATTGGATTTACCTGAACATACACATGATGAAATTGTAAATTTAACTGTACA
>LKMJ01005051.1_pt1 | contig 12427 bp, 9 predicted proteins | sample 643391 | NCBI WGS metagenome assembly LKMJ01 (sample SAMN04112250, study PRJNA286221) | soda lake metagenome | biome: soda lake; feature: Kulunda Steppe; material: water; isolation source: sample PL-Br10 brine of Picturesque Lake | place: Russia: Kulunda steppe | collected 2010-07
ACCTCACACACTTTGAATCACCTTAAAGAGCTCGGCCTTGATGTACAAAAAGCCCATAAGACTGCCCTCAAGTTACATGCTCATTCTGTGCTCTATGCACATAAACTGTCAACTACTAGACGCGCTTTTAAAAAATCCAGTTGCTCTCAAGGTCTTGGTCTAGAGCAGGGGGCAGCTTGTCACCCTCCAGATCCTCACTAGTTCTTCATTCTCCCTGATGGAGGGGACTCACGGCTCTTCGGGCCAATGTGTCTCCTTTTCCTTAATAGATGTAGGGAGTGGTTTCACTGCCTACGTAGTTTTCTTTCTGAACAAATTTGAGCGGTGTAAGAGAAAGAAAAGGAAAGAAGAAAGATAATACCACGCCAACAAGGTAAACCCTGTTTGCGTGAATTAAGGAAGAAGTTTACATCTGGTGCAAGCACCAGGCAAACCTCCACCATCAAACTAGAAGGAAGGTCATTAGTGGGGGTCGGGAGGGTTCTGAAAAGAGCCATATGTTCTTTTCTTTGATATTCTTTCAAACTTCAACTTGTATATATGATTTTTGTTGCATATTAAATAGAATGAGTGTTAGATGGAGAGTAAGTTTCTTACTCTACACCCGTCTAGACCAAGCTTTTTGAGGGGTAGTTCAGTATGACATTTATAGATTGTCCCCTACATTCTAATCAGGATGGTATGTAGGCTTACTTTGCGGCATTGCTGTGCGAGGGCGTGTTTCAATCTAATATGCTGCTTAGTTGCTCTTGCTAGTTGTTCCTCTGGTCGTGTGTTATCACGATATTTGCCTCCAATGAGGTGAACATCCCAGCGCAAAGGGTGTATAGCCTGTATGTTTCTTTGATGGCCATTTTTCGTTCCAATGGCAGTATGCAAATAGCATCTGGTCTAGAGCAGGATCGAAGTTCATCTGCTGAAAATTATGGTAGAACTTCTTGAAGCCATTGGGGTAGAGTCCTGCTGGCTACATGTGCCGGCAAGACCAAACTTTGTTGAGCCATCCGTGTTGCACTTCCAATATCTATGAAAATGATGTTTCCTCCAAAATCGCCTTTGTGCAAGGTTATGATGATGAGCCTGGAAGCAATGTTATGTCTTTCAGTCACATGTTTTGAATTGAAGCATTCTGACAGCCAGAAAGTATATGGATTTGACTGTCTGGCTAATGACACAACAGACAAGATAAATTAGTGGCTCTGCCGTAGAGGTGGGCCATTATCTGAGTGTAAAGAGTGCCCGATCTTAATTTCATGCTAATTTTAAGATTCACGGAGGTGAGCAGTCTCTTCCAATAGTAACAATAACCTGTGTTGGTATTAGCACCTCCAAGTCTGTGATGCTTGCTCACATGAGCTCTTAGTGTGCCCTTAATGTTTTGTAGTGGTGCAAGGCTTATTTTAGTGGTAGTGTGAGTAGTATCATTGTTATCTTCTGCAAGCCAGTATATATGGACGAAAGAAAAGAAAAGGAAAGGGAAAGGAAAAATAAAAAGTATACATGGGCGAAAGGATTACCATCAGGTGATGGTGGTTGGAATGCTTCGTCATGTCCATAGTTATGGAGAGCAGCATGTTTAGCTATAGCATCGGCAAATTTATTTCCAACCACCATGGTTTTTTCGTGGTGTGACACCAATGTGGGCTTTAACTTAGTAAAAGTTGATAGGAGTATCTGATTCATTAATCATGGGAACGATTTGTTCCAAAAGTTTGTTATGTGTGTGCTTCCTGTGTACTACTTGTAGTTCAGGAAATAAGAGCTGTTTCCATATCTGAGATAGAGAACAGGCACTATCCGTGGCTATGTGTGTACACTTTGCCCTTAGTGCAGAAGCTAAGCCAGTCATTTCTGCTCTGTTTATGGTACTGCTTATCCCAAATCCGCCAGAATTTACATAGATGGCTGTTCTTGTCGCAGGTATAAAGACTCCAACACGTTATTGACTTTCATATGTCAGGCAACTACCATCAGTGTAGACCCACAGACGCCAGGCTGAAACCTTCTGTCTTAGATTAGTATTTGTAAGCACTGTGAGGTTAGGGGCCGTATTGATGGATCTAGGATTCTTTGTGAGAGCTGAGTCATTCAATTCCTTCTGAAATGATCTTGGTATTTTGATTACTTTTGCCGCGTTCTGAGTGGGTGGATGTGGGCAGGGCTGGGAAATTGCCTCGGGTATGGCATTAAACAAGACTGCACGCCACCTTGGGTTCTCATCAAATAGCATGTGGTCGTCCCCACCACTGGACCCTCCCAAACATGGCCAATTAGCATTTCAGCCCACTTGCTGGCCCCATTTCCAGACCCAATCATGCACAACATGTACATATGTCATAAAAAGTCAGGCTGTGTGAGAAAATGTGAGGGGGCGCAGCGTGTACGCCTTTGGCCACTCTGGCACCATTTTGCACCCTTTTGGCAGGCAAATGATGCATCTCCAAACTTGCTCTTATCCTGCCGCTTTCCAAGACTTCAGCTGCTCTTGCATGATGATTGATGCTGTGAAGTTTGATTAGGGGGAGGCGGTCGGGAAGGTGTGTTCCGTGGGTGACCCTGTCGCGACTGGATAAGGGTCCAAACACAGGAAAAAGCGATAACTCCGCAACACATGCATGCTTTCAAGCCAGACCAAGTCTGAGGGTTGCGGGCAATCAAATCAAATCTAGGAAACTTAAAATGGAGCCGATTGAGGGTGTGGGTGGGAAGCGGCGGGCCAAAACGTTGCATTACATCTGCCTCTTTTGAGTGCACAGCTCAACGGGAGAGCTTCCCACGCCCAAATCCACACAGGATGTGCGGGTCAATTTTACACATCTGTAGTCATCTCAATCTGGGAGTTTGGGGCTGTGTGTGGGAAACAGCACGCACTCTTCCAACCTTACATACCATTTTTCTGAAATTGCCTTCCACTTACCGCGCCAATTTCAACCCCAAGACCCCCATCAAAACCAGAAAAATATAAGCTATCCAATGGTGTGCTCAGGTCAGGAAACAGTGCGGTGGATGCAAAGTTATGCCTTGAGAGGCCTATTTGGCCACGTTTGGCTAAGAAAGGGGTGACCCAGTGGTGGGGACGACCATGTGCTGTGCTTCTTTATTCCATGTAACTACTAGTAGGGATCGGCATATAGCGCTATATGAGGCTTTTCTGTAGCACTATAATTTGCTATATTACAGCTGCTATATCTGCCAGAAGTCCATCTTGCACTTCGAATTTGGACATAAAAATCGGGAGGTTCAGCACCCTGAATAATGCCCCCATTCAAAAAATGAGAGCAAAAATTAGTTCTTTTGGGGCTGAAGGTACTGCTCATTCCTCAATTCCCTTCATGCTGACAATAGATATAAATATCCCCTTGAAACTCTGCCTGGAAAAATATAATGTTGACGGGTCGGCCCTTCAGATCAGGTGCATTGTGATCTAAAGAACACGCTTGTGTTCCAAGCTTAGTACTCAGCATACCAACACATTTTCCATCAGGGGTGTATATACAAGCCCTTGTAGCATCTGAGACTTGTGGAAGAGTGGCATAGTTTGTAGGGCTTATAGGAATTTCTGCATCAATGCGGTGAGCTTCTGTCCTTGCCAGCTTGAGTAATTTGGTTGATCTCTCTGATCCAGACTTCGCATTTCCCAGTTGGTTGATTATCCAGTCCAGGGTTTAGCAGCAGGCTGCATATCAAAGACAGTTTTTTGTCTCGTCGTATGTCCTTGTGTTGTTTGTCTGGGGCTTATCTCTTGAACACGTGCAATGATTTTTAATAAAAAATTTAAGGAAAGTCTGCATGAGCTAACAAGGTTAGTGGCAGCACACATTTAGGAACAATCCACAGGCGTGGCTACTAGATCAAAGGGCTGTACTGCACATGACTAATTTGACATGAGTAAGTGCACACTAGTAGGTGTAGGGCAATGTAAAGCAATGTTAAAATAATTTGGAACGTACAAGGCCTTCACAGTGGCTTGTTTCTTGTGCATTTGATGCCAAAAATCAACTGGCCATGTGGGTCGCAGGTCATTTGTTTCACCCCAACCTTGTCAAGTGTTTCTCTTAAGGGGGAGGTCACACCTGATGGCATCCCTGCCCACATCCCTGCATCCCCCCCCCCTTCCAAAATTTGCCAAAAGGCTCCTGTGGCCTCCGCGGACGGTGTGCATCATAGGAATTTGCCCGGGGATTTATCCGCAAAGCTGGGCAGCAGAATTGGACATTTCTCCCAGGTCAACCATCAGATGATTGCAGCATCACAAGCAGGGTCAAGGGGAGAGGTCAAGGGAGGAGAGGGGTCCTGTGGAAGGTTCGGGAGAGTCAGGTCAGCCCCCTGGGATGCTCCCCTCACGTGCTTGATGCAGCCCTGCTTGCACGTACCAACACCTCCTTAGCTCAATTCTTTCACATGGACTGCGTAATGCAGCTTGCCGCATTTGCTGCTGGGTGTCTGCGCGCACAACATGCTTTGGGCAGTAGTGTGCCCAGGTACTCCGTGCACAGGTGTGCCCACAGTGCGCATGTGCACGTGTGCGCACAATACCCGCACATCATTCATGCTTGATTTTGCACCAATCTAAATAAATAGTATTTATTAAATACCGTCTACGAGCTCTCAAGCTTGATATTTTTTTAGCAATAAGGTGGTGAATCCAAAGATGATGCATAATCCGGGGGAGGGCCCTTGCAGCGCTTCATGTTTAAAGGTCAATCGATCTATTGCTGAGCTACTACTAGCACAAATATCAAAGACTAACAGATGTTTTATGACAACACAGAAATGAAATTTACACCGGATTGAGGGATTGCCACATCCCTATCCCTTGGAAAATGGGATTTTTCAGTCAGAAATTCATTTATTCATACACATCGATTGCGCCCACGGAAAAAAACATTGCGCTCCTGCAAAAGTGCTGCATCCCAAAGGCTAGAAACGGACACTGGGAAAAATACCCAGAGACTAATCTCTCATGTAGGAATGCCATCAGGTGTGACCGGGCCTTAGGGGACAAGGTAGCAACAACAGACTTCCAGTGCAGTTTGCATCATGAAAGGAAAATGCCAGAGTTTTAGGCGGCCGCCCCCCTCTGACATTTTGTTTGCACCCTTGCCAACAATTGGGCTTGCAAGGAACGGTATATACTCCATGTACTCTTGATGGGACATGTGATGCTAGCCACGTCTTCATGTAATGCACTTGGTCAGATTAACTGCACATTATGGTTATTTATGGAGAGGTAGACTTGGATTTCAACACAGGGGACAGTGCTGGCGATTAGCAAGCAAATACTTACAAGCCTTTCATCATCAGAACATCTTTTGAATGGCAGGAGATGCGGTGAGCTAATGCCGCCCTGAGGAGGACTAGCGCAGGGTCTGTTGGCGACCAGACTCATTAATATTATCATAATTCAGGCGTGGGCCATGAATCTCATGAACTGGAGTAGCCCTGTTTGTGCAATGAGCTTGTAGCAAGCAACTCTTGTGAGAAAGTTTATGGCATGTCACAAGCGCCTCCCAAAACAGTATTAAGTGCTATCTGCAGGTTCCTCAAGCTCGTGCAGGATCCCGGAAGCTGATTCCCTTGCATGTGGCAGCCGCCTCCACCACAGTCTTTGTATTGGTGTCTTAATTCAGTTTTTCCAATTGTGCAACTCTATTGATCTGTGGAAGTAGTAGTGGACAGGTATGGAATTAGTCAAACCAGCCTTTTGCAAACAAAGGATACATCTGTATGGCCATGTTAAAGTAAGCACTCACCTCAAGTGCCCCAAAAAAGAACGCCTGTTCAGGAAGCAGGGGTGAGGCATGCTCGGGTTAAGTTATGTAAGCTTTTTTGCCAAATAGATTGCTAGCTTCTAGTGAGAAGAGATGGGCAATTTGCACACGGCAGCATTGATACCCAAAATTGTTGCTAACGGTATCTGCCATGAACGGATGCGCAGGTCCTACCCTGTTGCAAAGTCAAGTGGCACCAAGCTTGTTGCAACAAACTGATTTCTTACCCTCACAGCTATTATAGCAAGCTCACTGGCTTCTTGCACCCCCCTTTGTCTGGCAAGGAATACGGCAATGACAGCCTCTACTCCATGTGCGACTGCAATGAAGAGCACTGCCTGTTGTAAAAACTGTTCTTGATCTGCAGCCAGCAGACAAATGTTGTGCTCAAGTGTGTGTTACTTTTGCACTTGTCTGTTACCACTTCACTGGAATGAGAACAAAAGCAAGGTCAGGAGATTGACACAATGCATGCTTAGTGTCTGACTGAGGACACATGTGACCTAATCTTTGGCGCACAATCATTCTCACGAACGGAATGCTTATTTTGTGGCTCGCACCTGATGTGATGATACCTATTCTAGACCAGTCTCCTGAGTAGGCTGCATCTAACTGCATTTGCGGTAAGGTAAAGTAAGTGTGAGTGCTAGGTGACTCTTTTCCCTTAATTGATGTAGAGAGTGCTTCACTGCCTACGTAGTTTTTCTCTTCTTTTCCGTACAGGAGGGATTCTTTACTGTGTATTCACAAAGAAGTGAGCACCTACCAAACCCAGCTCTGCAACGAGCACAGCGCCACAGATAGCCGAGTAAACGGTCTTCGGGATGGTTCTGCATGAACAGAACATGTGGACCTCAGTCTGCATCCCAGCAGCTGCGACTAGGCTTGCACACCAATGTGTGGGCCGCACATAGAGGACAGCGGAGGTGGCAGCTTGATGCCATCCTGTTGACTTCTACATCTGATCCTGGTCCTACAGGCAAGTGTTCCATTTCGGCATGTGCTCCATTTTGGCCTCAGAGCGCGCGCGTGCAGCTTGCTAGCTAGCATCAGAAAGGTTCAATTTAAAGAAATATTTACTACTATTTCAAAATAATTAACAAGATCATTCTGCGACATGCCTCGTGATTTACCACATATAGGGTCCACGTGCTCTCTCCTTGCCGAGCACTTAAAGCCATCTACCAGATTTAGGGGCCATGTGCTCTTTCCTTGCCGAGCACTTGAAGCGCTTGAAAGGTAGCTCCTCCTCTGGTTTGGATATGGTGGCCAAACCTTTTCTGATGTATGCCATTCGTTATGTGCCTAGGGCTGAGGGTCGTGGTTTTCATGCGGAGCATGTTCTTTTGCCCCTCCTAGCCCAGCTCTTCCTGCTGTCTTTTGAGAGTGCCCGGGTTCCTGCTGATTGGAAAGTTGCGAAAATAACCCCACTTTACAAAAAGGGCCCCATGGTTGACTCAACAGCTATCGCATGCTGGCGCTTAGTGGCCAAGTATAGACTGTACGCAAATGTCATTGGCTCCCTGCTGACAAATTGGTTCAAAATACCAGACACATAGTTTGGTTTCTACCCAGGCCGGAATACACTACAGCCCATGTTCATCCTCAGGCACCTGCAGCACGCTGCCCGCACCATTAAGCCAAGCAATTGCTGCAACTCCTCCAAGCTGCACACTGCTTTCATTGGTTTTAAACAAGCCTACGACACTATCCCCAGACAGGCTCTTTGGTCACATTTCCGTCGCGTACGCATGCTTGCAACTCTCCTTTCTGCTATTCAAAGCCTGTATGCTGGTTACCAGTACCTGCTTCAAGACATAAAGCTGCACGGGTAAAGCCTACTGTGGGTGTGAAACAAGGGTGCCCTTTGTCTCCTCTGCTCTTTTCTTTGTACATTAATGACATTGGTTCGATTGCTGAGGGAGTGCAAGGAGCAGTTACTGGGACAGAGGATGTGCGGGTCACGCACATGTTGTATGCTGATGACCTGACCCTTCTAGCTAATGCCCATGATGCCATGCAAACCATGCTAAATAGGCTTGTGGTCTATGCACGCTCCAAACACCTAACCATCAACACTGCAAAATCAGAGGCGGTCCACTTCAATTCAAAGCGCGGTGCTCAGGTGCCCACTTTTATGTTAGCCGGCGCTGCTTTGGTGTGCTCTGACTCGTTTAAGTACCTTGGCATGGCATGTCACCGAACACTGAACATGACAGCAATGTCTGAGCATGCAGCCATACCAATGCTTGCTGCAGCTCATCGAATACGTGGGTTTATACGGGACACTGCCCTATGTGACAAACCTTTTGCTTCCCTTTGGCTTGCTAAGGCTTATGTAGTGCCTGCTGGTATGTATGGCTGGCAGGTTTGGAGCTCAGGGCTTTTGCGCAAAGGTGATGTGTTGAGACCTACCCTCCAGACATAGCATTTGAATTTCTTAAAGGGCACCCTAGGTGTGAAGCGGTCTGCGCCTAACTGGGCTGTTTTACGTGAGCATGCACATGAACCTCTGCAATTCTATTGGTTTAGAGCTGCCATTCGGTTTTACAACGGGTTGTTGTCCTCTAATAGTGCCACTTTTAAGCAGACCCTTCATGCAGACCTGAAGCTGGTGCCTCGGGCTAAAACATCTTGGGCTTCGGAAATTTTGCGCGCCTCTGAGGGATTGCAAGGCTGTGACACTTATACACAAGCTTTCTTGCAGGGGCTCCCTATTTGTTACTCGGATTTCTCTGCTGACCTGAGGTTTAGGATGGGAAAAGTGTGGAGGGACATTGCTGACATGGAAGCTGGCACTCTGAGCCCTCATGTTCTGATACTAGGCGATTTCAATACCCACTTAGGACAAACAGGAGAACCATTGACACACCGTTCCATACAGCTCCTAGAACGCTTCCCACACCTGTCCACTCCTCGTTTGAACCAGACTCAGCACACAGAATTAAATGCTGCTGGCCAATGTCTCTTGGATTTAGCTGCCTCCATACCCCTTATCATAACAACTGGGCGCGGGGAAGGAGATATTGGTCAAGCCACCTTCTTTGGGTACTCCAATGCTTCCTCTCCTCTTAGAACTGAACACGTGGCCATGACAGCTGAGTTGCACGCACGGTGCCAAGGGATCCGAACAGTGCAAAAAGTGAAAACAATGAATCACAAACCTCTCAAATTCCAATTTTGCACTGGTGACCTCAACCACATTGACATGCGCCTCCCAACACACATGCGTAAAAACAATCATCCACAGAAGCTGGTCTGGAAGGATCAGGCTGCTGAAGTTTATGTAAACAATCTTGTCTCTGATAATCCTACATTAAACCAATTCAACTTGGCAAACGATGAGGGAAATGTGGATTCAGCTTATGACACACTGGCCCGCCTCATCGAGAAGGCGGCATCTGATGCAAATATGAACTCTAGAGGCAGACCTGCCCGAGCAATAATGAACCTGCCAATGCCACCATGGTTTGATAGCACATGCAGAGCCATGAAAGCTCTCTTGCGACGTCTTACAAAGCTCAGACAATCCACACGCACTTTAAAGAATGAATACAATTCCCTTTGCAGGGGGAAACGCCGCTCACACAAGATAACCATTGCAAACAAAGTGACCAATTTGATTGAAGCCCGCGCCGTACAAATTTTTGAGCTTTTCCCTGAGCGCAAGCTTAATGGCCGAACACCAATCCCGGCACATGTATGGACAGACTACTTGAAAGATCACTTTGCACCAAAACAGATAATTGCACCAAGAGATCTGGTCCCTAGACTCCCTTGTGCGCACCAGGCTCTGAGCGACAGGTTACGAACCAGGCAGATCACTCCTGCAGACATAGCCATTCCACCGGGACCAGGAGGCAGGTACAGAAAGGGATCCAATATCAACATTGTTTTGCAGCAGAGCCCTGATCACCCTCCCTTGTACGATATCCCTCTTGAGGCCCTACTGAGCACGTACATGGAACAGAATATGGCCCGCATGAACACTAACTCCTCACCTGGTTTTGACCCCTTTTTAACCTTGTTTATCAAACGAGCAGAGACAGAATTCATGGATGGACAAGGGAAAGCACAGAGGGCAAATGTGCTCCATCCATTGCTTACAGATCTTTTCAAGCTCCTCCTGCATGATGGTCTCCTCCCTATGGCCTGGAAGAAAACCAAAATCACACCCATTCACAAGAAAGCTGAACCTTCTCTTCCACAAAAGAAAGAAGAAAAAAGGAAAACTACGCAAGCAGCAAAAGGCTCCTCACAACACTACAGGCTTATAGCCATCAATGGATGCATATACAAATTGTACACTAACGTGGTGAGAGACTTACTGACTGAATTGGCATTGTGATCACACACACGCACGCACGCACGTTGGCGTTGGCTGAGAATCAGATCTCTGACACACAGTTTGGATTCTGCCCCACAAGAAACACAAATCAGCCTATCTACATCCTGCGATCATCCTCATGGTAGCTAAACTTGAAAACAAGAAGCTTTTCACTGCCTTTCTTGACCTCACTGCTGCCTATGACAGTGTTCAAAGAGAGAAACGCTGGGCCAACCTTCAGAACATTCATGTTCCTAAGTATTTGCTCTCAGCAATGAGGGCTTTACACCAAAATAGTGTTTATATCCTCGTTGATGGAGACAAGGTGTTGGAGGAAATTATGGCTACTCAGGGACTGAAGCAGGGATGCCCGCTGAGCCCTCTACTCTACACTCTCTTCATAAACGCCTTGGGCAAGTTCTTGAATACGTAGGATGGGGCCATGACAGCCTTGCAATCTACCAAAGTTTCACATTGTGAATACGCAGATGATATTACACTTACTACCAACACTGCCCACCACCTCCAGCTCCAACTCGACCAATTCCATACCTACACAGCTTTGAAAGGGCTGACGCTGAATGTGCACAAGACCAAAACCATGGCCGTCTTTTGCTCCAACCCACCGATATTTTGCTACAGTGGCACTCAACTTGAGAATGTGCATGAATTCAAATACTTGGGCACGACCCTCAGCCACACTGGGAAGACGACAAATGCCTCAAACCAGATGGCCCGCAATTTTGCTGGAGCCATAGCCAGAGTGTCAAGGATTTGCTCAGAGTTGGGTTCCAAAAATGGAAAGCATGCCATGCTCTGGATCTTTCACTCTCTGCCGGCCTTTATGGATGTCAAGTTTTGGCTACAGAGACTCTCACATGCAAATCATCTGCTACAATTGAAGCCCACATCCACCACGTTTCCTTTCTAAAGATGCTGTTGGGTGTGAAACGAAGCACAAACACACATTGCCTACTAAGAGAGACAGGTCAGCTGCCCCTATACTTCTACTGGTTCCACTGTGTTGCTCGCTTCTGGAACAGCCTGTTGACTAGCAACAATGCCTTGCTGAGCAAGATGATTTAAGGCTGGCTCACCAAAAAGGAAATTGGACATTGGAAGTCTTATCTGCTCTCCACGAAATACCTGGGACTGATGTGCACGCCTCTGCTGTCATGAGCCGTTCCAAAATCAATATGAGTGACTTTGAATTGTTGTTGTGTGAGCAAATGATCCGAGAATGGAAATATCTGGACCAGATTCACCCACATGATGCACATGTTTCCAGGAGAGTCATGAGGACTTATCACACCCATTTCGGAGTGCTCTGTCATGCCGAATCACCGTCATGAACAGTTCAGCGTCTCAGGAACATGATATGTACATCCCCCCCAATTAGGCGGCCAGCGCCTCTGAGGAGTGCTCCAGGCTCCAGGGAGGAAGGTTACAAATAATCCAAGAGAGAGATCCAGTCACAACAACAAATATCAACCAACCAACTAACCGCAAATGGATAGTGACACTGATTTGGCAATGACACTAATCTGGCATGACAGCTTATAGGGAGTCAGCCTGGCTGGTGGGACGATCAGAAGCGCGCAACCAAACCAACTCTCCCTTCATATCTACGACACAATATCCCTAACCATCTTTCGCGTGCTCTTTCCAGACTCAGACTCTCTGGTCACAACTAGAATGTTGAGCGTCTCCAGCAACAACAGCACAGAGTTCCTTACGAGCTTAGAATCTGCACTTCATGCAAGTGGCACTGTGTGCAAGACGAAGAGCATGTCCTCTTAGATTGCCTGAGTGCTGAATTTGCAAACTAGTGCGTCGAGCACCGACGACTGTTCCACTCCCCATCTAGTAGCTCAAAACAGGCTAAGACTCGTAGTAAGAGACTTAATTAGCCAAGCATACACCAAAGGCCTATCCACCCTCGCAACCTGTGGGTTCAGGGTTCGAACCTCACTGGAGGCCACAACCGGCTAAGCTGCCCTCGTTCTGCGGATACAGCCTTGAAACCTTACCTACCTTACCTACCTATACACCAAAGGCCTAGCCTTGTACGTGCATGAGTGCCTGAACCGCTGTGCGTATATTCCAGGACACAACCTAGCTTCCTTTCTTTGGTTTCGGTTTTAGAGCCCTTACAGTTCAACTGGTTCCGAGCAGCAATGCGTCTGTATAATTCTCTGACCCAATCAGGGCTGGGCGATTACGCCTAACGGTGTCAGGCGTAAATTACGTTACGTCACCGTAATTTACGGTTTTCACCGTAATTTAGGAATTTTAAGGCGTAATTTACGGTAATTTTCATGCTGACGTC